>Ga0209986_10005590_pt1 | contig 10396 bp, 8 predicted proteins | sample BlataG_FD_183168 | JGI IMG/M metagenome (GOLD analysis project Ga0209986, IMG submission 183168) | Deep subsurface microbial communities from Black Sea to uncover new lineages of life (NeLLi) - Black_00105 metaG (SPAdes) (version 2) | ecosystem: Environmental > Aquatic > Marine > Oceanic >...
TAAAGCCTGATTACGTTCATGGTGTCCGAGAAGCAGCCATAGAGGCAGCTTACTGTGGCCTGCCCTTCCTGGTTGCCTGTAGTGAGGACAAGGTTTCAATTTTGGTGCAGAGATTGGAAGAGGAAAATCTAGATTATAAGATTGTCGACCTGAGGAAAAGATAGGGAATCCTTTCCTTCCTAATCGCTATCCCTCTGGACTGCAAAATTTTCTCAAAATAACCCCTGAAATCCCTTGACATTTTATTCCGCAGCATTTAAAATGCGGTAAACAAGTATGCTTGTATAAAATAAAGTAATTTTGTGTAGAAGGAGGTGAAAATGAGCTGCACCAAAAGCTTTTGTAAGCAAATCTTTACCCGGGGGGTAAACTGGTTCCTGGTGGCGCTTTTAAGCATAGCTCTTGCCCTGACAGCCTGCAGCCCTACCGAGCAGACACCAGCCCAATATTTTTTTGATGACCTGGGAAGGCTGGTCGCCATTAACGGAACACCCCAAAGAATCGTCTCTCTGTCTCCCTCTAACACCGAGATTTTGTTTGCCCTGGATCTGGGTGACAGGGTAGTGGGAGTGACAGACTATTGCGATTATCCTCCCGAAGCTCTGGAGAAAGAGAAAGTGGGGGGATACGCCGACCCAGATATAGAGAAGATAGTTGCTCTCAACCCCGACCTCATACTAGTCGCCTATGGCACTCCCATGGATGTTATCAATAACATGGTAGGGCTGGGGCTTACACTATTTGGTATAAAGACTACCGATTTAGATGACTTGCTTAATGATATTAGAAGAATAGGGGAAATAACCGATAAGGAACTGGAGGCCCAGGCGCTTACATCTGAAATGGTAGTAAGGATTCAAGCGGTAACTAATCAGACCGAAGAATTAGAACAAAGGCCAAGGGTCTTTTATATCGTCTGGCATGACCCGCTGTGGACTGCTGGTTCCGAAACCTTCATCAACGAGTTAATTGAAAAGGGAGGCGGGGTGAACATTTGTGGTAACATCACAGGTTATCCGACAATCTCAATCGAAGAGGTCGTCGCTCGCAATCCAGAGGTAATCATCACCAGCTCATGGCCAGGCGTATATGAGTGGGCAATGAACGAGACCGCGCTTAACACTACCGACGCCAGACAATACAACAGAGTCTTCGTATGCGATGATAACTTGGTTCAACGCCCAGGTCCCAGACTGGTCGAGGGCTTAGAGTGGTTTGCTTATTTCATTCACCCCGAGATATTTGAGGAGCCTGAGGGTTAGTTAAGTGAAGGTTTTTTCCTCCTGGAGCGGGGGTAAGGAATGTGCACTGGCGACGTATAAGGCAATTTCCCAGGAGCACGAAGTTTCATACCTGCTTAACTTTATCTCTGAAGATGGTGAGAGGTCGAGGTCCCACGGGACTAAAGCCAGCGTTTTAGCTTTGCAAGCAGAAGCCATCGGCATCCCTCTCATACAGGTGCAGACGTCATGGGAAAATTATGAAGAGAACTTTAAGAAGGCTGTCAGAGAACTCCAGGATAAGGGTATCGAAGGGGGAGTGTTCGGCGATATGGACTTAGAAGAGCATCGGAAATGGGTGGAGAGGGTGTGTAGCGAGATAGGGATAAAGGCGATTCTGCCCCTCTGGGGGATAAAGGCAGAAGACCTAATTGAGGAATTCCTTAGATTGAAATTCAAAGCCATAATAATCGCCACTAGATTAGAGAAGAATCTCCTGGGAAAAGTTTTAGATAAAGATTTAGTAAGGCAAATCGGCAAGCTTGGCTCCCACCCCTGTGGTGAAAATGGCGAATATCACACCTTCGTTACCGAGGGGCCCACTTTCAGGAAAGCGCTCAAGATTACCAGGGGCGAAAGTAAAGAAATAGACAACGTATGGTTCTGGGAAATCTCGGCCAAGGTCATTGCGACGCACTCCCCTTCCTGTCATTGCGAGGCTGAGTTCGTCAGCCGAAGCAATCTCGGTGAGGCTGGTGAGAATGGAGATTGCCACGCTTCGCTCGCAATGACAGAAGCGAAGAGCTGTAATGGCAGCAAGATGAGAGGTAACAAATAAGGACTACAGGAGAGGCTGAGATGAAAAAGAAAGGCTTAATCCAAGTTTATACCGGGGATGGCAAAGGAAAGTCCACTGCCGCTATTGGTCAGGCAGTTCGCGCTGCCGGGCACGGTTTTAAGGTCGGCTCGGTCTCTTTTTTTAAAGACCCCCAGGCATTCGGGTATGGTGAACATAAATCCCTGGAAAAGCTGGGGATAAAGAATTTCCTTTTCGCTAAGAAACATCCTCACTTCTACAAGGAACTGAATCCTGATGATGTCCGCCAGGAATGCTCCAGGGGGCTGGAATTTATTAAGGAGCTTTTCCAGGACCCATCCTGGGATATGCTGGTTCTTGATGAGATAAACATTGCCGTGCGCGACGGCTTTCTGAAAGAAGAAGAGGTTCTCTCTCTTTTGGAGACAAAGCCAGAAAAGTTAGAGCTTGTCTTGACTGGTCGGAGCGCCACAGAAAATATTATAGAAAAGGCAGATTTGGTCAGCGAGGTGAGGGAAGTTAAGCATCCTTATAGTCAAGGGATAAAGAGCAGGGAAGGCATCGAATATTAAGAGAAAATCAAAGGGAAAAAGTGAAAATGCAAAATGACAGGTCAAAATATGACAAATCCTAAGCACGAAATCCAAAATCCTAAACAATGTCAAAGCACCAATGACCAAAGCCCAAAACAAATGAGTTTTGGTATTCAAATTTAGAATTTTAGATTTGTTTAGAGTTTAGAAATTAGAATTTAGGATTTATCTAACGATGGCACGTACTGTAGCTGAGGTATTCCGTGAGCCCGTTATCCCTTTTGCCATTCGCTGGCAAAGCAGAGTTTACTCTTTACTGGGGCTCGCTGCACTGCTGGTAGTAGTAGTCGTGTTTGCCACTGCTTTGGGAAGCGTTCATATACCCTTCACCACTACTTTTCAAGTCCTCCTCTCTCAACTACCCTTCGTTCATATTACCCCTTCTTCCCCCGAAATCTTCGGGGCGCCGTTGAGCCTGGAAATTCTGGAAACGATAATTCTGGATATCCGGCTGCCACGCATCTTTCTAGCCGGTTTGGTAGGAGCAGCCCTGGCAGTAGCCGGAGCTACTTATCAAGGACTGTTTCGCAATCCTCTGGCCGACCCCTATCTTTTAGGTGTGGCCTCCGGAGCTGGACTGGGAGCCACCATTGCCATGCTTACTCCTTTCACATTAGCCTGGATGGCTTTTGGGGCCGTGCCATTATTTGCCTTCATTGGTGCCATAGGCGCCGTGGCTGTGGTCTATTCGCTGGCTCGTGTTGGCAAAACCCTGCCAGCCACCACGCTTATCCTGGCTGGAGTAGCTCTGAGTGCTTTCCTGGCCTCCATCACCTCCTATCTCATGACCATTTCCGGTGCAGAACTACGTGGGATTGTATTTTGGCTGCTGGGTGGACTTTACCTGACTAAATGGCCTGAGGTGTGGACGGTACTCCCTTGTGTATTGGCGGGCCTTGTAGTCATCTGGATTCATGCCCGACCGCTCAATGTAATGCAGCTTGACGAAGAGCAGGCCCAACAACTGGGCATCAATGTGGAAAGAGTCAAGCTCATACTACTGGCTGCTGCCACCCTTATTACTTCCTCAGCGATTTGCTTCACTGGTCTTATCGGTTTCGTCGGCATACTCATCCCCCATGCCGTAAGGCTTATTTGGGGGCCGGACTACCGGTTTTTGCTCCCTCTATCCACGCTGGTTGGCGCCATCTTCCTCATCCTGGCCGATACTTTGGCCCGTACCATAATGCCTCCTACGGAGATTCCGGTAGGAATAATTACTGCTTTCTGTGGAGCACCTTTCTTCCTTTATCTATTGCGAAGAAGAAAGGGGCTTGCTTTCTTTTGAATTGTTTGCCTGTCACCCTGACCCTGAGTGGAACGAAGGGGAAGGGTCTTGAGATTCTTCGCTCCGCTCAGAATGACAAAAGGAATGGGCAGAATGACAGGAAGAATGGGCAAAATAATGAAAGGGACAAATAGTAGGAATGATTGAGCTGGACAATGTCAGCCTGGGCTATAACCATCGAGCCATCTTGCACGATGTAAATATGAAGGCTAAGCCCGGCCAGATACTGGGGCTGGTTGGCCCCAATGGCTCGGGAAAGTCAACATTAATCAAGGGAATGGCCCGGGTAATAGACCTATTCTCCGGGCGTATCTTAATTGACGGTCGCGATATAAGAACCATTAAGCGAGACGAACTGGCTCGCCTGGTGGCCACGGTGCCGCAAAGCCCTGCCTTGCCCGGGGCTTTCACTGCTTTTGAAGTGGTGCTTATGGGACGAACGCCTCACCTCGGGCTTCTTCGCTACGAGGGAGGAAAGGACCTGGCCGTCGCCTGGCAAGCCATGGAGGCAACGCATACCCGATCCTTCGCTGAGCGCAGAGTAAGTGAACTCTCAGGAGGAGAGAGACAGAGGCTTATTATCGCCCGGGCACTAACCCAGCAGCCAAGGGCCATGCTCCTCGACGAGCCAACTGCCAATCTGGACATAAACCATCAAGTCGAGATTCTCAATCTGGTCAAGAGCCTTTGCCTGGAGCAGAGTTTGACCGTCATTATCGCTTTACATGATTTGAACTTAGCTGCTCAATACTGCGATTGGATGGTCATGCTAAATGGAGGAAAAGTTTACGCTGAAGGCACGCCACTCGACATACTCACAGCGCCGAATATCAAGAAGGTTTACGGAGCCGAAGTATGTGTTTATCCCCACCCTATTAATAAATTGCCTACCACTCTTATCACGGCAGGCGGGAGTCATGGAACGAGCTGATATAAATCCTCTCCCCAACCCCTCACCAAGGAAAGACAAAAGATAGATTAAAGAAATGGCTTCGAGACTTGAGGAGCACAAGAAGTCTACTTCATGGTCTCTGGTATCTCCGTAAAGATAAAAGGCTAATTCTCCATAAGTACGGTGCACATGCATGTTGCAGTATGACAAAGGGATCGATTTTTGCTACAATTCCACCGAGTGCAGCGGATTAGGCGAACTGAAAGCTCGTATATGCCATTTTTAGTACCATATTACTCGCAATGAATAAAATCTGAAAAACGGCAAGCTATGGAAAACACGATGATTTTGAGCCCTGAGAAGATTAGAGAGGATATTATTCATATGCTTTGCTTACAGGGATATGAAGTAAGCAAAGGATCGATAAGCCTCCCCAAAGACGCTACCAAGGACGATTTTCGTTGTATTAATGAACTGGCGACTGCTCACAGGATTGCCAAAGCTGAACCAGCCTTTAAAAAATACGAAGATCGACTTATTAGTTATATCGCTGATGGGGAAGAAATTTTCCCAGAACAAGTGCAACCAAGGCTGGTCTATGTAGGGGGTGAAAGTGAGGAAGCACTTCTCTTTCGCTATGCGTCCCTCCATTGGAGTATTCCGGTATCTTCCGGTTATGGACGACGTCTGCGCTTCCTAGTGATGGATGAATCAAATGGGAAACTTATAGGGCTGTTTGGACTCGCAGATCCGGTATACTCTATCCAAGCTAGAGATAAATGGATCGGCTGGGATTCGGAGATAAAGAAGGAGAGGCTATACCACGTCATGGATGCCTTTATTCTCGGTGCTGTACCTCCATATTCGATGTTACTTGGAGGGAAACTCGTGGCTCTCCTGACGCTTAGCAAAGATGTACGAGAGTGTTTCAGATGGAAGTATGCCAACAGCGAAACACTAATTCGTAAACAAAGGAGACAACCTTGGCTTGTCCTGATTACAACAACCTCTGCCTTGGGAAGATCTTCCATCTACAATAGGATCAAGCTGGACGGATACGAGTTTTGGAAAAGTGTTGGCTTTACCCAAGGATCAGGCGAATTCCACTTCTCTAACGGGGTATATGAGCAAATTAGGGCCCATGCGGAATCGAATTGCGAACCTACCGCGAAGGATCCTTCTTGGGGCAAGGGGTTTCGGAGCAAGCGAGAAGTCATCAAGAAATGCCTAGCTGATATTGGCCTCTCTACAAATCTTATCTATCATGGCATCCAGCGCGAAATATTCGTAGCTCCGTTGGCTCACAACACACAGCAGTTTCTACGGGGTGAAATTAGTCAGCCAGATCCTTATGACTGGCCTGCAGATGAAATCGCCCAGAGGTTTCTTAAACGTTGGCTATTACCAAGAGCCCAACGTAGGCCAGAGTACCGGAGTTTTCGCCGCGACACATATAGGATTTGGCCAACGAATGAATAATAACATAAGACTTCAATGGGAGTAGAGAATGACAGGAAAGAGAATAGAAATTGATGAAGAGACCAAAGCGTCTCTCCAGTCTGACAAAGTTGTGCCACCAGAAGGGATTGAAATCGCCTCGCAACATTATTTTCCGAAAGAACATGTCAAATCAGGCACTAAAGGCGTTGTCTGGAAAGGGCGTGACGAATACAATCATCTAGTTGCTATTAAATTTACCATCTGCAAGGACTACGAAGACCGATCATTTCTACAAGAAGCAAGTAGAGCCAGCAAGTTAAAAGATTATCCAGATTCCTTTGCACGATTCGAGAGGGTCGGCCTTGTTGAGCTACAGTTACTAAATGGCCAAAAGCGAAAATTTGTTTGCTTTGTGGAGGAATGGATAGATGGATGGACTCTGGAGAGTTATCTACAGCAACCCGAGATAGGAGGAACCTTCCTAAGAGACTATGCAAAAGGCATGTGCGAGGCTCTAAATATCTTAAAAACGCTAAACTTCAGGCATGGTGACTTGCATCAGGGCAACGTTATGATTGCAAAGCCAAAGCCGGGAACCCTTGATACTTCTAAGCTTACCGTGAAGATAATTGATACCGGCTCGCTTGAGCCAATGGAAGCTCCACTTGAAAAGGAAGGGAAGGATGACCACCGCCGGTTCACTGAGCATCTTGTTGGCATTTGGAATTCAATTAGGAGAAGGAAAGTCATTTCTCTCGCTGAAAGGCGTTTTCTAAAGGAGATAATGCCTCTGCTCAATTCCATGTTGGAAGAGGACAGAGCAGTTGCTCTTTGTGAACCAGCAAAGGTTAGCTCCCAGTTCGATCACACATGGACAAGGTGCCAACATCCTCAAGACGAGGAAGCAGTAAGGCTTCAAGACCCCTTCGATTACATTGCTGCGGAACATATCTCCAGTGACAACTTGTTAGTGAGTATCTTCGTGGAATCCTGTCCGTGGCTGAAGTTTGTTTCAAGTCCGGACCCCATGCTTCTTACAGGACCTCGTGGCTGTGGGAAATCAATGGTCTTCAGACGTCTAAGCCTGAAAGCGTTGCTCTATAAGAGTACAGAGGATGTTGAGGAATCCCAAATTGCAGGCTTTTATGTTTCATGTAGCGCTGATTTGCGGAACCGTTTTGGCTGGTTGACCACAGAAGGGATGGCCCAGAGGTTTCACAAAGCGATTGTTCACTACTTTAACCTCCTTCTAACTCGTGAAGTCATACAAACCTTGATTGCTGTTGGCCAACGAGATGACCGAGAATCATTATTTGGCTTTGGAAGAGGTGAGGAGAGCAAAGTCCACTCTTTCTTTATGGAAAAGCTAGGCATTACCGAGACAGAGCGTCTCCGCCTCCAGGGCATGACACCTATGGAGCACGCTCTTGAGATAGTGGAAGGTGAAATGGACAAATGCTACGAACAAATGATTCAGGGTGAAAGCCTTAGACGAGGGACAGACACTACCTTTCTGTCAGACCTGACTCGCTACCTCAGCAGAGAAATTAGGTTCTTCAACCAAAGGCGATTGACATTCCTAATAGATGACTTTTCGGTGCATCGAATATCCAAGCCGGTTCAGGCTGTCCTGAATCCGGTGATATGGGACAGACAGGCGACTCATGTCTTTAAACTATCTGCCGAGAAGTATGGAGCGACGGTAGTTGATATACTTAATGGAACAACGGAAGCGACCCGTGAGCTTCGCGAAATAGACTGCGGTCAGTTTTATATTGACCTTGGTGATAAGGACTTGCGCGGGGCAAGTAGGCAATTTGCTCGAGAGCTTCTTGCCACGCGACTCAAGTTGGCAGGGTATGCGGGAGCACCAGAAGATATCCTAGGCTACTCAAAATATGAAGAGGGCTCCTTGGGCAAGGCTCTTCGTGCACGTGAAGAGAAAAGTGGGAGACAAGACGACCAGTATTATGGTCTTGAAACCATTGCGGACCTCTGTTCGGGAGATATTTCGGTGCTGCTAGAAATCTACCGAAAAATCTTTCAGGCGGGAGAGGTAAATGCGCAGAGCAGAGAAATGGTGCCCAAGCATGTGCAGCACGCAGCAGTTCAGGCTGTTTCTCGAGAGTTATTGAATCTTATTAAGAGTTATGTTCCTCACGGAGACGAAATGTATGAGGTCGCTTACTGGTTTGGGAATTTGTCACGACTCATTCTGCGTAAGGGCTATCTGCAAAAGAAGGGAGAAGCCCGGATACCATGTGAAACATCTCGGATTGAGATTGACCAAGTTCCAGGGCAACCCGGAGAGGACTGGACAACTGGACAGCGAGAGTTGATGCTTGAGCTAATTCGACGCGCAGTTTTTATAGAGATGGAGGTAGGACGGGGGCGCCACGGCTTTACACCAACGTTGCGCTGGCAGCTACGACGGGTATACTGTCCTACTTTCGGAACAGGTTTGGCGAAGAACACGGCCGTCAAGTGGAACCCTGCCCAATTCAAGTATTTCCTGACGAATCCCAAGGAATCCTGTGCTGAAGAGTTTGAGAGAGGATGGCAAAAACAAGGCCGCGTCGGTCAAACAGAGCAAATAGCTCTACCCCTGGAAGGAAACGCCATCACGGAATGAATGACAGTAATGCAAGGCAATGAACATGTTGCGGGGGTAAGTTGATATGGCTCATATTCAACAAATACAGCTGAGTGATGTCCTGTCGAAATTGCCTAAAATAGATCCTTTAGATGTAGAGCATGATCTTCTCGGGAAAGAAGATGATCTTTTTCTTGGCGCGCTTGGTTTCGAGGATAGATGTCTTTCAATCCCTGAACTCATCACCAAAATGAAGCGATACAAGTGCACTGAGGCTATATACTTTGAATATGCAACTAATGTGAACGACAATGAGGTTAATAAGCCTAGACTGCTCCAGGCTTTGCAAGGCTTTAGCACCTCGGTGAATCCCATGTCATGTGACGAGGACGACTTCCCAACGAATTTGAAGACAACACTATCGCGTATTTGCACTGAGGGCAGAACTCCTAGTGTGATATTCGACATAAGTGTATGCACTTCCAAGTTATTGCTGTTAGCACTAAAAGTGCTCTTTGAGTTTGACTTAAGTCTTCGCATACTCTACTCGGAAGCAGGAGTGTATCATCCAATGCGTGAGGAGTACGAAAGCGATCCTGAAAAATGGACTACCGAAGAAGGGTTTGGGCTTGCGAGAGGGGTTGGCGCTGTTATTCCTAGTGTGGAGCATCCCGGATATAGGCGTGACATACTACAGGAAGTAATGGTTGTTTTCCCTACATTCAAGCCTGAGAGAGCTAAAGCCATTATTGCAGAGATTGATGAATCCCTTATTATGGAACCAAAGGATAGAGTCATTTGGATTGTTGGCAATCCGCGCTTGCCAGAAGATCATTGGCGAGTAGATGCAACTCGGGAAATCAATAAGATACCAGCTTCAGCGCCTTCGTACGAGGTATCTACCTTCTACTACAAAAAGACCATGGAGACCTTAGAACGAATATATAAACCGCGAGACTGCAAGTATCATATCACTCTTTCCCCCCTAGGTTCCAAGATGCAATCTCTCGGTATTGCCCTATTTTGGTACATGCGGCAAGATATTTCCATTGTTTTTGCCACGCCGAAAGAATACAACGCTCGTCAGTACTCGGAGGGTTGTAAGGCGGTCTGGCAGATTGACTTTGGTAACCTTATGACCATCCGAGAGATTCTGGATCGTGTTGGGCAGTTGAATATCATTAGTTAATTCTCAAAGAGGAAATTGACCTTGGTTCTGAACGTGAACAGGTTCGCGAAATCGCTGAATTAAATGAAAGGGAAGCAAAGCAATCTCATAGCGCTCAGGGCAGGTTCTGTAGAGAATCTCTAAAGGCATTCCTCCAAGGGGCGAGAGAAGCCGCAGATTCGGCAGTGGTACTTGCCCATGCCTGCTCCGCAGCAGGGACAGCTAATTTCATCATCTCTGGCCTTGGGAATCTCCCCTACAACCTCGTTATAGATACGCCAGTAAAAGAAGTGCTCTTTGTTTATGAACTTTATGTCAACTTTCTTTCTTGCTGATTGGAACTCTCCGTCTGTGACCATACTGTTTATTATTTCGTGCAGCTTGG
>Ga0209986_10005592_pt1 | contig 10395 bp, 11 predicted proteins | sample BlataG_FD_183168 | JGI IMG/M metagenome (GOLD analysis project Ga0209986, IMG submission 183168) | Deep subsurface microbial communities from Black Sea to uncover new lineages of life (NeLLi) - Black_00105 metaG (SPAdes) (version 2) | ecosystem: Environmental > Aquatic > Marine > Oceanic >...
TTGTACCTTGGCTCTTGATATTAATTTTCTACTGCCTACTGCTTACTGTCTACTGTTTACTTTTGAATTTAGTTATACTAAATTCAAACATTTACCTGCGTCATACTTTGTGGTATATCGACATCAACATTCTCTGCTGTTTGGATAGCTCTTTGCAGAACAAGGGCTTCTTCGATGTCACCATGGATCAGGAAGATTTTCTTTAGCCGACCGTTATTACAACTTTTTACATACTCGAGCAGCTCACCACCATCGGCGTGGGCTGATAGACCACCCATAAAATAGACTTTGGCGCGCACTTTGTAATCCTCATTGAATATCCAGATTTTGTCCGCACCTTCCAGAATCTTTCTGCCCAGGGTACCGCGTGCCTGAAAGCCAGTCATGACGATGATGGTGCTATCTTTTTCAATAGAGTGAATGAGATGGTGCGTGACACGACCACCTTCACACATCCCAGAAGCTGACACTATTACCATTGGTCCGCTTTGACTGTTTAGGCTCTTGGATTCTTCTGAATCTTTAACATAGTACAGGCCTGCGAAATTGAATGGGTCACCATCAACAAAAATCTGGTACGTTTCTTTATCAAAACATTCTGGGTGGTCTCTGAATACATTAGTGACATTAGTTGCTAACGGGCTGTCAACATAGACGGGTAAGTCCTTAAGACTACCGTCTTCATAAAGGTTCTTAAGCATGGTTACTAAAATCTGGGTTCTCTCTACGGCAAAAGCGGGGATGATTATTTTGCCGTTTTTCTGTCTGCCTTTTTTTATAATGCCCCTAAATTCATCAGTTAGTCCTTCGGAAGATTTGTGGGTTCTGCCCCCATAGGTAGATTCAAGGATCATGTAGTCGATATTTTCTATAACTGTTGGATCTTTTATAATTGGCATATTCTTTCTTCCAAGGTCACCGCTGAAAAGGAGTTTTTTACCGTCTGCCTCGAGCAGGATTATTGAGGAACCCAAAATGTGGCCAGCATCATAAAGGGTTGTTTTTACACCCTTTACCGGTTCAAAAGTCTCTTCATAATTGACCGCTGAGAAATGTTTGATGGTTTGTTCAGCATCCTTAACTGTGTATAGAGGTTCTTTCAAAGGCAGTCCCTTTCTTTTGTGTTTTTTGTTTAAATACTCGATATCGTATTCTTGAATTTTAGCTGAATCAAGAAGTAAAAGTGAAGCAATATCTTTGGTCGCGGGCGTGCAGTAAATCGGTCCTGAGAAACCACGTTTTGTCAAATTCGGTAAGTTTCCAGAATGATCAATATGCGCGTGGGAAAGGATTACTGCTTTTATATCCTTTGGTTTAAAAGGAAAGGTTCGGTTTATGCGTTCAGCTTCTTCGCGGTGTCCCTGGTACAAGCCACATTCGAGCAAAAATTTCTGGTTGTCGTATTCAAAGAGATGGAGGGACCCGGTTACGGTTCTTGTCGCCCCGATGAATGTGATATCCACACCATAAGGATAGTCAGATTTTTATCTAAGTCAATGGTAGACAAAAAGCAGTTACTAAGTAACTAAGTTATTAAGTTATTGGCGCCTTTGAATCCTAACGGATTGGAAGAGATCCCTCGACTTGCTCGGGATGGAAATGAGATTTCATCTGGAAGTTAGCGCTTTGCGCTGGAATGATGTTTTGATCTTTTTTCATTTCCATAATAATCATCATCTTCATAACTTCCTATCTTCACAGCTTCATTCATTAATCCTCTTCTATGCTTAGCATTATTTCTCTCTACGCCTTACACTCTTGTAGCTTGGTTTCTGTTATTACTGTCCGTATTTTTGGTCTATGATTCTTATGAATTCCTCGGTTTCTTCTGGCGAGAGTTCATCCATTTCATCATACGGATCATATTTATAGTATGGTGGCGTTTCTTCCTGGACTGTCTGTTTGGGTGAGGGTCGGAAAAAGATAAAATAGCCGAGGGTTGCGGCAAGGAGCGCTGACGCTGCTATCGGGATGACGACTCGAAATGGGAATTTACATTCCGGTTTTTCATGGATTATCTTCTCATGTATAGTCACCACAAAATTTTCCCAATATGTTTGTTGGAAATGGCATTCACAAGTTTCCGTTTCCTCTAACAAGCAGGTTTTCATGCACCCACTCAAAAGCTGTAATTCTTCACTGCACATCGGACACTGTTCTGCGTGCTCGCGTATTTTTGCCTCTTCGCTCGGGGTTAGTTCGCCAAGGACTAAGTCGATCATTTTTTCCTGAACATCAAAGCAATTCATGCTCGATCCTTTAAGTGATTCCTGAGATTTTTTACTGCCAGATGATGGTTAACTTTGATCGTGCTGATAGGTTTATTGAGGATGTCGCTGATCTCTTGGTAGGAAAAGTCCTCGAGCGTACGGAGCGTGAAAACAGCTTTCTGAACCTTGGGCAATTTAGCTACGGCGGCGTGAATCATTTCCCGGAACTTTTTGCTTTTATAGATTTGCACTGGGTCATCACGTTTGGAACCAGTGATTTCTTCAAAGAGTTCTTCAGTAGGCCGGCGTTTCTTTATGTAGTTCAGGCAATTATTGACCGCAATTCTGTATAACCAGGTTGAGAATTTTGACTTTTCCCTGAAGTTATTGATTTTACGGTATGCTTTTAAAAACGTTATTTGTGCCATATCTTTAGCGTCATCATAGTTTCTCAGGATCTTATAGCAAAGATCGTGGATTTTGATCTGGTGTCGGTGCACTAGTTCATCAAACGGCGCAACCTCACCGGCCTTAACAAGCTTAACGAGTTCATAATCACTGAGTTTCTGATATTTAGACAGTCCCCCGGTGAATTCGTTTACCCCGTTAGATAGAGCTCTCCCTTTGTGCTTTTTCATATTTCGCATTATCGTTCGATCTTTTTTATTATCAGTCATGTTTAAGTATGTGGTATCTAACGGGGTTTACCCAGCACTCTTATTTCACAGGGTGAACCCTTCATGTTTTAAGCTTCAGCCTCTGTTTTTCTACAAACCTAGTGAGTTTGGCTCGCATTTCAAGCATGGACAGGTTATGTTTGCTGGCAAGTTTTTTTATATCTCGATATTCCAGGGAAAATCTCGTTTTATTCCGGTGTTTTGAAACTTTAACGCGTATTAGACCATAGGGTGACAAGATTTTCAGTATCTTGCGCGGCAAAATCACCCTTTTTGTATACCTAATTCTTATCCCCAAAGTGGTTGTTTCTTCAAAGAGAATATCGAGGATAGGTTCAATGTTTTTATTACATAGAACTGTCAACTGGATACCCGGTCTGGTATTTTTCATCATCGTTGTTGTCAGAAAAACTTCCAGAGCGCCAGCTTCGTATAGTTTCTCGAAAACCACGTCAAAGTGCTGTGGGTTCATGTCGTCAATATTTGTTTCAATGACCGTACATTCACCAACCAATGTATTGTCCAGTTCACCCAGGAAAACACGCAAGAGGTTTGGATAATCTTGAATTTTCATAGTGCCCCCACCAAGCCCCACACGGGTGATTTTTGATAGAATTAGATGTTCATTAGGTTGAGCAATAGTGCTGAGTATTGCTGCACCCGTTGGCGTTGTTAACTCTGCTGGAACTGGCATGAATTCGACTGGGAAGCCCTTTAATAACTCGGCGGTCGCAAAGTTGAAGGCGGGCATATTGCCTTCCACGGTTTTGATAAAACCTTTGCCGGCTTTTACGGGCTTGGTATATACTCGGTCAACCTCGAGATAATCTATGGCGATAAGGGCACCGGTGATGTCGAGCAGAGTATCAGCATCAGCAAGTTCGTGCAGGTGAATATCACGTGTGTGGTGGACTTTTTTTTCAACTTTGAAAATACGGTTGATTATTTTAATAGCTTGGGTTTTGATCGTATCAGGTAACTTGCTTCTTTTAATTAAAGGGATAAATCGTTTTTCCGTGATATTTCTTTTTATCTTAAAGTGTACGTGTTTTGCGCTGACGCCGTTTCTGGTTACCTGCGTAACCTTGAGCTCAAAACCTGGTACGAATTTTAGTTTGTCTACAAGATAGCTCTTTGGCACACCGAGGTCAATTAAACTTGCCAAAATCATATCGCCGCTCGCGCCCAGTATCGGATCAAAATACAGAATTTTCATAGTTTGTTTATGATTGCTGCTATGTAACCAGCACCGAATCCATTGTCAATATTGACTACGGCAATACCCGGTGCGCAGGAATTGAGCATGGTTAGCAAAGGTGTTATGCCCTGTAGACTGAGGCCATAGCCGATACTCGTTGGTACCGCAATGATTGGTTTGGCAAATAGCCCACCTGTAACCGAGGCAAGTACGCCATCCATGCCAGCAACGACAATAAGAACCCGGGCTTGTTTGATATCCTTGCGGAATGAGAGTATGCGGTGGAGACCGGCTACTCCGACATCGTAGATTCTTTTGACCCTGCTGCCCATAATCTCAGCGGTTATGGCAGCTTCTTCAGCAACCGGGATATCAGCAGTACCACCGGTTAGAATCGTGATCATACCCTGCTGTTTAGGTGCCTTTCCAATGAAATATATGTGTCCGTCCTTATAATATTTGCCTTTCTTGAATTTTGCTTTGAGGACTTTGGCGAGCTTTGGGCTGACTTTGGTCAGGAGGACTTTTCGATTTACTTTTAAGATGCTCGAGGCGATACCACAGACTTGTTTAGGTGTTTTCCCCTGGCTAAAGACGACTTCGGGGAAACCTTTCCTTTTTTCTCTATGCAGATCAACCTTGGCATAACCGAGGTCGTCGTAAGGATCGATAAATACTTTCTCTTTGGTCATTTCAAATCAAAACCATTGTGAAAAGCTTTTTCATAAATTCTAATATCGAAATCCTAAATCCTAGACAATATCAAAACACCACTATTAAATGACCCCCTCCTTAATCCTCCCCCTTGAAGGGGGAGGAAGGTGGGGGTGTTCGAATTTCGGATTTGTCCCGTGAAGCGAGGATCCTCGCTTTTCAGATTTGAAAAACGGGATTTAGGATTTAGAGATTCGGATTTAGCATTTGTATAGAAATTGGTACAATTTCTATACATTAGAACACCTCTGCAGAAAATTTATATATTTCAGTATTTTTTTCTTTATAGGCATCACCAGGCAGCCCTGCTTTATGACAGGTTTGTTCGAGAAACTGCTCGACAGTCCAGCCGTATTCAGTGGCAACCTGAGGGAGGAGCAGACCCTGGTAATAGCCCTGGCGAATCAGGAGGCCGTCGCGACCGATAATAATGTCTTTAAAATCCTTTACACGCTCCAAGGAAGTCAGCACCGAAATTTCAATATCCAGATCAGACAGTTCTTTTTCATTTACCTTTGGAAATCTAGGATCTTCAAGGGCTGCAGCCTGAGCCATTTGCTGGCATGAAATATAGAGTGGTTGATCGCCAATAATACGGCCAATACAACCCCGGAGATTACCGTGTTTATTTAAAGTAACGAAGATACCATAATGCTCTTTTAGCTTGGCAGTTATATTTTTGACTTCTGGAAGGTCTTTACCAAGAACCGCTGCTTCGATGGACTTACGTGCGATTTCTTTTAGTTTTTTCTTTTCTTTTTCAGATAACCCCAAATCAACACCGACACGGATTTTTCCCCCCTTAAAGAACGCAGCAGCGAGATAGCCAACAACGCCGCGCGAATACTCACCGGTAATAGTACCGCTTGTTGCATACATTAACTGTTTGGCAGTTGTGGCGCCTTTCTTTTTTGCGGTAAGCATGGCAGTGATGATTGGCGCGCCGCCACATGCTTCACAACTATCCTGGGCAAGTCTTTTATAGAGCAATTCTGGGGCATACTTTGATACGGATTCAATGAGAATATTGTCCAACATCTCAGCTTCTTCTTGGGTGTGGAAATGGGATAGATCCGAACTGGCAACGACTAAAATCCTTTTGCCACTAGTTGCCGCAACGATTGCATCACTTAGAATTTCACATATCTCGTAGTCGTGGCTACCCATGACGATTTCAACTACCTTGAATTTTTTCAAGACCTTCTGTAAAAAAGGAATTTGAAGCTCTACTGAATGTTCCTCAAGATGTGCCTTTGGATCATTAGTAATCTTTCCATTGTATTTTATTATTTTTCGCGCCAAGGATAAATCAAACTCTACTTTTCCCAAGGGGGTCGTGCGGCCAACCATGGTGTCGACTGAAGCACCCAGGAATCCGTAATAATGACTCGGTCCTATGACAATGACATCGTCGAATTCCTCATGTTCCACGGTTTTGTAGGCAAAGGCAGCCACTGGACCTGAATACACATAACCGGCATGCGGGGATATCAACGCCAGGATCTCACCGTGCGCCTTGGACCGGGCATTGCCTAAATATTCCTCGAGTTTTGCATTCAATTCCTTTTCAGTGCCCGGATACCAGGTGCCCGCATGTGGAGATCCCCGGTATCCCTTGCTTTCACAATTTTGTGCCATAATAATCACTCCTAATAAAAGTAACTTGGCGAACATGTTCATTTGATATATTATAGATAAATAAACATGTGTCAATATTTTTCCTCTTAGACCTGATTGTTAGGTAGTAATATTCTTGCAGTGCAAGCGGCAAAGAGTGCTTTAATCAAATCGATCGGTAAGAACGGTAGGACTGCCATATACAGGGTGGTTTTCAAGTTTGTTTTCATGAAAAGCGAGAAATGGGCGGCGCCGCATATGTAGATGATTGAAATAGCAACCGTCATTAAGCCAAGCAAAAAGAGGAATGAATGAGTTTGTTTATATCGTTGTGTGACTAAACCGATGAAAAATGCAGCGGGAACAAAGCCAATGATATAACCAGTAGTGGGACCTATTGGTAAACCAGATGCCGCTCCGGAAAACCAGGGCACACCAGCAAAGCCAATTACCATGTACAATATCATGGACAATCCGCCATAGATATTACCCAGGATAACACCGCATAAAAGCACGGTGAAAACCTGACCAGTGATCGGGACCGGTGTGAACCCTAGAGGAATACGTATTTGTGCAGCAATCCCGGTGACTACGGCAACTAACAGAGCTAAGAAGAGTCTTTTAGCCCATGCTAAATCATGAAGCCATTCATAATAATTCTCTTTTTTCTTCTCCAAGTTACCCAATGTGTCTGTTATGTTCAAAATGCCTCCTTTCACAAAGAAAGTGTCTCTAATTACAAATTTCAAAACCCAAATGCCAATTGTTCCGTTCCATAGGAACGAGAATCCACGTAATAAAAACGGGAAAATCCCAATGATCAAATGTTGAATTTAATATTTGGATTTCCCGGCCCGTTCCGTGTCGGGACGGGTTGACATTGATTTGACATTATTTATTCTACATTTTTTTTTCACAAAGTCAATATTTGTAGCATATACCCTATTCTCCACAGATTCCACACTTCACCTTGAACAAGGCGGACTTGACAAAAGGTTGATTGTGAATTAGGATAGGTCGTGAAATTAACTGAGGTGGCGCTGGTTGTTAAAGGAACCATTTTTGGCAAGAAAAACTTAAGAATCAAGAACATTCTCCCCCCTGAAGAGGCAGGTAAAGGCGATCTCACTTTTTTGTATGACCCGGGACAAAAAACAAACGCCAATATGGTTATCACTACTGGCAAGGTGAAAGAAAAAAGCGGGGTCGTGGTCAAAAATCCAAAGCGAGCCATGTACAGACTGCTCAAACACCTGACCAATACAAAAATCAGATCAGGTGTTTCTTTACGGTCGCTAATTGGACGGGACGTGGTTTTACCCCGGCAATGCAGAATTGAGCCATTTGCTATAATCGGTGATGATGTAAAGATTGGTATTGGTACTTGCATTGGTGCACATTGCTATATTGATGCAAACGTCATCATTGGATGCGGTTGTCGCATCCACCCGCACACCACAATTTTTTCCAGCACAAAAATCGGTAACTATGTTGAGATTCACGCAAATACCGTGATCGGGGAACAGGGTTTCGGTTTTATAAGGAGCCGAGGTTACAAGAGAATCAAGCACATCGGTGGTGTGGTTATCAGCGACTTTGTGGAGATTGGTGCAAATGTGACGATTGATCGGGGGACGATTGGTGATACAGTGATTGGCAAGGGGACAAAAGTAGATAATTTGGTGCAAATAGCACACAATGTGAAAATCGGTAGAGACTGTATACTCATGGGTCAAGTCGGCATAGCAGGTTCAACAAAGATCGGTGATAATGTGACGCTATGCGGTCAGGTTGGGGTCGGTGACCATTTGCAAATTGGTGATAATGTTGTGGTCTATGCGAAATCTGCAGTTTTGAAATCAGTGACTTCAGACAAAGAATATTCAGGTATACCCGCGCGCGAACACAGAACAGTATTGCGTGCACTTGCTCGTTTATACAAAGGTATATGAAAGCAGTGCTGCAAGGATCTTGTTTGAGTGGTGGTCATAGTAAAGTAGAGGTTTCAACTAGTGACCGTTTTAAACTTTTGCATCATGCTGACTCTCGACCACCAATCAGCATACCTTTGGATGTCGATAATATCGCAGTTGAAAATAATTTGTTCCCCTACCTTCCTTCTTCTCAGTCCCCCACCATATCCTCCCCCACAAGTGGGGGAGGACAAAGAAGGGGGTATTATACAGGGGGAGGATTAAGGAGGGGGAGTTTTGTGTCGGTCGGACAGGAGCCGGGTATACAGATCGTGGAACATCTTTTTTCTGCATTATATGGTATGAATTTATTCAATGTAAAGATTGATGTGTTTGGTAATGAAATCCCCTTTTTTGATGGTTCGAGCCAGAAGTTTGTTGAGATGCTGGGGCAATTAAGAGAACAGAATTTATCTGGAGTATTGAGATTAGATAATAATATCTTGGTTGCAGAAGGGACTTCATTTATTCTCTATGAACCTTTAGAAAAAGATACACTCATTATTGAAATGGAATTATTTCATCCATATATAAAGTCGCAGAGCATTTGTCTGGAGATCAATAAAGAAAATTATTTAAAAGAAATTGCACCAGCACGCACCTTTGCCTTTGTAAATGAAAATGATCCGAGAATAAAGAATCTTCCGCCCTATGGCATTGGTATTACTAAAAATAATATTTATTCTAAAAAACCTTTAAGATTCCAGAATGAATTGGTACGGCATAAGCTTTTAGATCTGCTCGGTGACCTTTATGTTTTGCAAAAAAGACTGGTTGGTAAAATCACCAGCAGAAATACCTCACACCTTTTGAACCTGGAGTTTGTCAGTAAGATTGTGGGCTGCTCGTTTCAGAAACATTAGCAAACGTTAGTTTATACTTTTCAATAGGGTACGGTTTGATTTGTTTTGCTGCAGTAGTATACCAGTGATGATGAAGATCAATCCAATAATCGTTGAGGTCAGTATTTTCTCACCAACTGCAAAGTGAATGATGAGCAGCGATAAAAACGGTACAAGATAGATCATATTACTCACCTGGGCAGTTGTTTTTGATAGTCTCAGTGCGTTGAGCCAGAGCACAAAGGTTATACCCATTTCAAATATGCCAACGTAAGCCGCGCCGGCGAAACCGGCAAGAGTTGGTTTCAGTGATACCTTTGTTACTAATACAATAATGATAATGAAGAGTGTTCCAAATAGGAAATTCAAGAATAATTTCGCAACCACATCGCGTTGGTCTTTTAAATTATACAGCCAAAAGAAAGCCCAGATGAAAGCACTAAACAAGGCAAGTATTGCACCCGACGCGTTTGAGAACGCCAATTCAAAGATGTGCCCACGCGTTGATATGATGACCACGCCGACAAAGCTTATGACTAATGCAATAATACTTTGCAACTTAATCCTTTGACGTAGAACAATGATGGACAGCAGGGCAAGTACGATCGCCCATGTTTGATTAAGGGGCTGCGCTTCTTGGGCTGGCAGCAGGGAATAAGCCTTGAACAAAACAGCGTAGTAAAGACATGGGTTGAGAAAACCGAGCAGTCCAGAAAGGAGATAATCTTTTTTAGAATATGTTTTTAGCAAGCTCAGTTTATTTTGGAATATTAGGATAATAAAAAGTATGAGAAGCGAAATAAGAGAAGCGTAAAATAGAAGTTGAAGATAATTTAAATATCTTAATGAAATTTTAAAGGCTGATGCTACAGTTGACCAAATCAATACTACTGTTATTGCGTACAGATATGCCTTTTTCTGGTTCGCCATTACTTTACAATATGTATAATCAAAAGCGTGTCAATATATTCGTATTCGTGATTCGTTAATCGTGCTCGTAGTGAATTGCACGAATACGCAATACGATTTACGAGTACGTATGTGTGTTATTAAAATGCATCTTCTATATAGTTATAGGTGATTTTGCCGAAGACATCTCGGCTGATCGCCAGGACGTCAAAATGGATTTCGCTATCCATGGGCAGATGTCTGAGCCTTAACCAT
>Ga0209986_10005593_pt1 | contig 10395 bp, 9 predicted proteins | sample BlataG_FD_183168 | JGI IMG/M metagenome (GOLD analysis project Ga0209986, IMG submission 183168) | Deep subsurface microbial communities from Black Sea to uncover new lineages of life (NeLLi) - Black_00105 metaG (SPAdes) (version 2) | ecosystem: Environmental > Aquatic > Marine > Oceanic >...
TATGACCGGAACCGGCAGCGGTAATGGCCACCATACTGTAGGCCCTCATCTCTTTTGCTTTTTCAACTAATTCTTCAACTGTATAATCTTTTCTGATTTTTCCGGTTTTGGAATCTATAATGGGCATTAAGTACCCCTCCTTATTCTAATTCCCTTTTTTTAAATTTAAAATAATATAAAATAGATATCAAGGATATAACTATAAATATTTATATTTCATTATGCTATTGTTTTAAAGAAATCCCATTCATTTTTTCATAAAACAAAGCTAATCCACCATGGTCTATTTCCTCATTGCCATCAGCGATAAGAACCTGCATCATTTCCATGACCTGAGCAGTTAATGGCATGGCAGTATGCAAGCTCCGACTGGTTTCAAAAACATTGGTAAGATCTTTTAAGTGTAGTTTCATCTTAAAACCGGGAGCAAAGTTTCCTTTTAACATCCTGGGTGCTTTATCTTCCAAACACTTGCTGCCGGCAAGACCTCCTCTAATGGCATTGAAAATCTTTTCAGGATCTACTCCTGCTTTTTTACCCAAGACCATAGCTTCGGCTACGGCAGCTATGTTCAGAGCAACAATAACCTGATTCGCTAATTTGGTGGTTTGTCCGGCACCAATATCCCCTACCAAAGTTACACTTCCGCCCATCACATCTAGAATACCTTTATATTTTTCGAATACTTCCTTTTTGCCACCGACCATAAAAGCAAGCGTTCCGGATTTTGCTTTTTCCTCACCCCCGCTTACCGGAGCATCTAATATCTCCACTCCTTTTTTCTCTAATTCTTTGGCAATTTCCTGGGAAACTAAAGGCGCGATGGAACTCATATCGATCAGAATTTGACCTTTCTTTACTCCTTCGATGACACCATTTTTTCCAAGCACTACTTCTTTCACATGAGGAGAATTAGGCAGCATAGTAAAAATCACATCACTATTTTCTGCTACGTTTTTTGGTGATGTACCCCTGTCTGCCCCGTATTCCACTATTTCATTTAAAGCTTTTTCGATAATATCATAAGCAATTATATCGTAACCTGCATTAATCAGGTTTTTAGCCATTGGTTTACCCATGATACCAACACCGATAAATCCAATTTTCTCCATTATTAATTCCTCCCTTAAATTTTTGTCCAAGCTTCTCTTAACACACGCTTGGCATTGGCAATAACCACCTCTGAGGATTCACCAGCAAGTGGTTTTACCTCAAAACTTACGATGGGTGGATTTTGTGGATTCAAGAATCCGATATCCAATAAGACTTTTAAGTATTCGGTGAGTTCCTTGACATCATTTTCCCCACCCTTAATGCCAAACCTGGGATGCTGGTCACCATAACCGGGATGTTCTTTGTCTTTTAAAATACAATTACCCATGTGTGCATGAACCAGATAATCCTTCACCGGTATGATGGCCTGTGCAGGTGTCTCATTTAAAAGGGGAAGATGGGATAAATCAACCATCAAACCAAAGTTATCAAATTCTTTTCTTACTTCCTCTGCCACCCATCTGGCATCTTTCGCCGGTCCGATTAAGCACTTTTTATCAATTTCCTGATCAAAAACTTCCAGGATGATTCCCAGGTCTCCCTTGGATTTGGCATAATCGCATATTTCCTTAGCGGAAGAGATTAATAACTTTAAAGCCTGTTTTCTTTCCTCTCCTCCGGGGTCCTTACCGCTTAGAAAAGCAAGGCCTTTTGCCCCTATCTCATATGCTTCGTCAACTCCTGCTTTAACCTCATCAACCGCCTCTTGTCTTTCTGCTTCATCAAAGGAATTAAGATTTAATTTTTTAACCAATAAACGAGGTTGCGCACCATAAGCAACGGCTAAATGACTCACTTCCAATAGTTTTTTTGCTTTTTCTCTTACTTTCGCATCCTTGATCCAGGAAACTTCTACCGCAGTAAAAAAATCATCTTCCACTATTTTCTGTAAGGTCTGGAGAATCGGTCCTTCCCCTTTCATCACCTGAGGGTAAGCCATAAAGTGGATTAATCCCACTTTCATAAATTTATACATTGACTCCTGCATATCGTCCTCCTTTAATCTCTAAATAAATCTTTTTCAACACCAGCCAAATGATTATACACTTGCTTGCGAGCATTTTTACTATCTTTGTTTTTGATCGCATTAAAAATCTCAGTGTGTTCTTCAAAATACTTCCGAGGACGACCAGGAATACTCCAGCTTTTTTCCTTCATGTTTATCCAGAGTTTTTCTTTTAACAAATTAGTCAAATAAGTCATCATGGAAAAAAGAAGGTTATTATGCGCCGCCCTGGCTATATTAATGTGAAATTCCCTATCGAATTCCATCATCTCGGGAATATTACTCATTGCTCCCTCCATTTTATGCAAGGACTCATAAATAGCATCGATATCTTCCTTGGTAGCCTTTTTAACAGCAAGATCAGCAATCTCGATTTCCAAGGCTTTTCTTGCTTCTAGCAGTTCAAAAGGACTCTCTTCTTTCTCAAGCTCCCTATATTTTTGCTCATACAAAGGAGTGTTGAGATTGTCCTTTATAAAATTACCTTTACCTCCTCTACTCTCTGTTATTCCTAAAATTTCTAGAGCACTTAGCGCTTCCCTTACTGAGGGACGGGACGTTCCAAATTTTTCTGCCAAAATTTGTTCTGGAGGAAGTTTATCTCCAGGTTTTAATCTGCCCTCTTTTATTAAATCTCGAACTTGCTCCACTATTTTCATATAAACTTTTTTTGTTTTGATTTTGTTAAACACTAATAGTCTCCTTTTTACATATTATTTGTATTATTATAATTGTCAGACAAGTATAATAATTTAATAAAATTATATCATAAAACAATACAAAGTCAAATATAATTTTAGATTAAATAATTTTAAAAAACCCTTATCTTACAAATTCTATTTTTGGTAAAATCTGTAAGCAATTTATATTTTAAACCATAGAAATTATAAAAATAAACAATGAACAGTAAAAATATATTTATATCAAAACATATTTTATTTTCTTATAGTTTTAGAATTACTCTGTATTTATAAAAAATAGATTTAATTTTTTCTTAATTATCCTTCGATCTTTTTTGGAAAATTCCACCTATTTAGATAAAATCAGTAAAATTAAAGGAGCTACTATCGAATTTTATGATCTAAAAACTAAAAAATATTGTCCTAAAGATTTGGATGGAGATTGTGAAATCACCAGTCTATTGGGAATATTTCTACCATGGATGGAGAAGCATATCTTCATCTGCATATCAATTTAGCTGATTCTAACTATATAATACCTGTGGAGGACATTTAAATTCTGCAATTATTGGTGGTGTCAGAGAATTTATAATCGACGAAATCGATGGAGAAATAGAAAGGGAATTTAATGAAGAAATGAGATTAAATCTCTTATTTGATTAAAAATTTAAAAATATTACCAAATAATTCGGGTCGGATTTATCCCACCCCTACACAAAAAACAATACAAAAAACCAAAAAATGATTTTTCTATCTAAAACGAAAAATAATTAACCAAAAACTTTATCATGGCAACGCCGTGCTGCTACAAATTATAATTAAAGTTTGTCAAAGGACTGTTGTCCCCTGACAAAATCTATGAAGTATATTTATTATAGCAAATAATTTCCGATAAAGGTTTTCTCCCGGTTTTAGGTCCTAATTTTTTAGGATAACCTAAAGTTAATAAGTTAACTATACGCACACCTTCCGGAACTCCTAAAATTTCTTTAACCTGATCCTGATAGAAGGCACCGATCCAGCAGGTCCCCAATCCTAAAGAAGCTGCCTCTAAACTTATATGATCTAGGGCGATAGCCAAGTCAATAGAATAGCTATGCTCTCCACAGGTCATTACATAATCAGGATCAGTTCCACACCCGGCTATAACCACCGGAGCCTCTCCCACAAATTCCTGGTTTTTACAAGCCGGAACTAATTTCTTTCTTAAATCCTTATCTTTAACTACAATAAATTTCCAGTGCTGTTTATTATTAGCTGACGGGGCTAACCTGCCTGCCTCTAATACCTGCCGTAATACATCTTCTGGAATTTCTTTATCCTGATAACTGCGCACACTCTGTCTTTTTTTAATTGCCTCTAATACCATACTGCTTCCTCCTTCATATTTTATTAAACTACTACCGCCTAATACGATAACCTCTTAAAGAAAAAATATTATTTGACTGCTCTGTAGGGGTTCGATTCATCGAACCCGCTAAATAAATTACCAAGCCCCGGGTCGGATAAATCCGACCCCTACCTCAACAGGCTAGACACCCGCTTTATCTATGGCGCTTAGTTTGATTCTCAATCTAATTTTTTCAAATCTTTATCTTCTAATGAATCTTCCAGGTTATCCAGTTCCTTTAATTCATCCTGTGTTGCGGAATTTTCTATAGTTTCTTTTTCTTTTTCCATCTTAACTTTTCCCCTTTTCATTTATTAACAGTTTTCATATCTTATTTTCTATTCTCTCTTTCAAGAGAAAAAAGAATTGTTCTATATAATTATAATACTTTTTATCATAATACCAAAATATTATTCAGGTATTCTGAAAAAATATTCTGAAAAATTTGCAAAATTGTTTTGGAGTGATATAATGAATTTGCAAAGATGTAATTTTTTTTAATTTACTTTTTGGGTCTTTTGGGAGATATATTATGAGAATAACCACGAGACAGAAAGAATTTTTAAAAGTCTTAATCGATTTATACAAGCAAAAGGCTTCCCCTATCCATTATTCAGAAGTTGCCCAAAAATTAGGAGTAAGCAAATGGACTGCTTATGATATGTTACAATTGCTCCACAAGGAAGGTCTTCTGGAAGTAGAATACCTAATCCCGGAATCAGACAATTATAGATGGGAGAGATTAGGCCGTTCTACTATCACCTTCTTTCCTACTAAAAAGGGATATACCATCTCCAATCTTTCCCAAAGAAACCTTCCCGCAAAAATATACGAACTTAATAAATTAAAAAACGACATCATTAAAAAATTTGAGGAAATTAAAGGAAAATTTAACCTAAAAGATTTGTTTCAAGAAGCTTTGCAAAGCAAATCTCCGCTTATTTTCTGTGCTTGTGTTTTACTTATTTTAATCCTTCTCATTAAAAAAATTACCGAGGGAATAGCTGAGATAAAATTATTAAGCCAAGTAATTCCTCTCGATGCAACAAATACCTATATTGAATTAGCTCTAATTGTCTTTATAGGAATGTGTTTTGGGGTTCTAACCAAATATATAAATAAAATTCCGAAATATGTAACCGGTCCAAATAATAACTTAGATGAATATATAGGCTACATTCAAACCTATAATCAATATGTTTCCCAGATGGATGAAAAAGAACAAAAATCATTATTAGATTTCTTAAAAGAAACTTTGGATGAAATAAATAAAAAAAACAAGACTTAAATTTTTTAAAGTAATTCTAAAAATCTTTATTATGGAGAAAAATATCATGAATTATATCGAAAAATTTAAAAATTATACTACTAAACAGACTGTAAATCTTATTATGAAAGCCCTGGGTAATACCTCTGATGAGAATCTTATTCGGTTAACTTATGCTGCAGAAAGAATCGCTCCTAGATTCAAACCCGAAATAGGCAAGGTGAGAAAAATGTTTGAAGAAAAAGCTCCTGCTTATTTTCTTGCCCAAAAAGCATTAAAGGAGATCCATCCTAATGTTCGGGATAAAATGGTATTAAATTTTATGATTAATTATATTTTGCTGGGGGCAAAAAATAGAGAAAATTTTCAAAAAAAAGAAGGCATTCCTTGCCCTGCTACTATAGTAATTAGTCCCACCATGAGATGTAACCTCAGATGTACCGGTTGTTATGCCGGAGATTATTCTAAAAAAGATGACCTCCCTTATGAGTATGTAGATAAAGTTATAACTGAAGCCAAAGAAATGGGCACCTATTTCTACGTCATTTCCGGTGGAGAAGCTTTTGTTAGAGATGATATGTTAGATATATATAAAAAACATAATGATGCCGCCTTTATGATTTACACTAATGGAACTTTTATAGATAGAAATATGGCTTTTAAACTCCAAGAGCTAGGTAATGTCGCCCCGGCTATAAGTGTAGAAGGATTTAAAAAGGAGACTGATGAGCGCAGAGGGAAAGGGGTATGGGAAAAAGTAATGCAGGCCATGGATAACTGCAAGGAAGCCAGATTAATTTACGGTTTTTCTATTACTCCTACCAAATACAATACCGAAGTCGTCTACAGTGATGAACTTATGAAATTACTAACAGAAGAAAAAGGTTGTACTTTTGGTTGGTACTTTACTTACATCCCTATCGGCAAAAACCCTGATGTAAACCTGATGCAAACTCCGGAACAAAGACTATATGGTTGGAGAAGAGTCAATTATCTGAGAAATAGGTACCCGGTCTTTATCGGGGACTTCTGGAATGATGGAATGCACGTAAATGGATGTATTGCCGGAGGCCGCCAATATTTACATATAAATGTAAAAGGAGATTATGAACCCTGCGTCTTTACCCATTGTGCTACTCATAATGTAAGAAATGCCTCTTTGCGAGAGGCTCTGGCTTCTCCCTTATTTAAGGCTATAAGGGCGAGACAACCTTATTCTGATAATTTAATGCTGCCTTGTATGATTATTGACAGCCCCAGGGTGCTAAGAGAAGTCGTTAAAGAATGCAATGCTTACCCTACTCATGGTAATGCCCATACAGTATTAACCAAGTGCGCAGCTCACTTAAACCAATATTCCAAAGAATATGGTGAGCTTTCTAAACCTTTCTGGGAAAAAGTGTATGTGAAAAATGAAGGAATGCCCAATATAGTTCCTGAAAAACTTGAAGATGTAAAAAAACTAATAGAGGAAATTAAAAAATAAAAGATTGAGGATTGTGGGGAGTCCTCCTAACTATCGCCTATTCTCTTTTTGAGATACAATCATACCAAAGATTATTAACAATCCTCCTGCCCAGGCGATAAGGCCTACTTTCTCTCCCAGGAGAAAATAGGCAAAGACCGCTGCAAATATCGGCTCCCCGGAAAATATAATGGCAGTTTTGGTGGCTGTAGAATGTCTCTGGAATCTGTTTTGCATATAAAAAGCAAGGGCAGTGGCAAATATGCCGGTTATTACAATCGACCACCATATATCAGATGAATAGGAAAGATGGATAGCCGGTCTTTCAAAAATTAGTGCCATGAATAAAGATAATACAAAAACTACTGTTATCTGAGTAATTGCCAAAAGAACATAATCTAATTTTTTACTAAATAATCCTACTGATATGATATGCATGGCAAAAGAAAAAGCACATAATAAAACTAAAAAATCCCCTAAATTAAAACTAAAGTTGCTGTTATAATTTAGAAACCATAATCCAAGGGTAGCCAAAGCCACGCCTATGACAGAATCCCGAGACACTTTTTCTTTGAGAAGTAGAAAAGAGATAATGGGAACCAGAACTACAGAAAAACCGGTAATAAATCCTGCCTTAGTAGCTGTAGTATATTTTAAACCTACGGTCTGAAGGGTATAACCTAAAAAGAGGAAAATCCCAATTAGAGAACCTTTCTTCAAAATCATTATATTGAGCTTTTTAAGTCTTTTCCAAAATATAACTACCAGAATCAGGGCAGCCAATAAAAACCGGTAAGCCAAATAAGTATAAGGAGGTATCGTATCAATAACTCCTTTAATCAAGGCAAAAGTGGAGCCCCAAATAATTACTATTATTAATAAATAAATTTCTGCTTGAATGCCTTTCATATTTACTTCTTCTCTTTCTCTTTAAAATAATTATTAATTATTTGTTCTTAAGCTATTATTACTATACAACATTCACAATTTTATATATCTTTCTGAAACCATCCGTTTTCCAATCCCTCTTCCTTAAAAGCCTGTAATGCTTCCCTGTATTCTTCCCTATCTATCCTTCGGGATAAAGGAGGAAATTGGCCAGCCTGGTAAGCCGGAAAATATTGCGCCATCAAGCTAATATAAGTATGAGGAGAAATTTCCCGGGTAATAAAATGCATAATCTTTTTAGTGCCGCTTAAACCCTCAGGTAAAACTAAATGTCGAACAATTAAACCTGAGCGAGCTACTCCAGTCTTGCCTACTGCCAGATCTCCCACCTGTCGGTACATCTCCTTCAACGCCTTCTTCATTATTTCAAAATAATCAGGGGCAGATGAATATTTCCTGGCTATCTTATTATCAGCATATCTGGCATCAGGTAGATATATGTCTACAATACCGTCAAGTAATTTTAAAGTCCTTACCGATTCATATCCACTGCTGTTATAGACAATGGGAATATGCAAACCCATTTTTATAACTAACTTAAGACTCTTTAATATCTGGGGTACAAAATGAGTTGGTGTAACCAAATTAATATTATGACATTTCCTTTTCTGTAAAGCAAGCATAATTTTAGCCAACTCTGATAAACTAACTTTGTTGCCGTTTCCTAACTGGCTTATAGGATAATTCTGACAGTAAACACACTTTAAATTACAGTTGGTAAAAAATATGGTGCCTGAACCAAAATTACCCACTAAGGGCGGCTCTTCCCCGAAGTGAGCATTATAACTGGAGACTATCACCTCTTCACTCGAACGACAGAAACCTTTTTTTCCTTCTAATCGGTTCACCCCACATTTGCGAGGACACACTTCACATGGGGAAAGTAATTTATAAGCCTTCTCAATCCGTCTATCAAATTCTTCTTCTTTGATATTTAAATATCTCGGATATTTTAATTTTCCTATCAATTTGTTATTTTTTCACCTAAAGGTAATTTAATACCTCTTCTAAGGAATCTAATTGTAAATAATTTTCTGATAGAGGATCTTCTTCCTCAAATTTCCAGCTTAAGTAAGGAATTAGGATACAATTTATGCCTAATTTTAATCCAGGATTCAAATCCGAACGAACACTATTACCTATTATCCAGGTATCTTTTTTGTCCAACTTATGTTCCCTTAAAATATTCTGGTATTCCTCCACGCTTTTGTATCTCAAAACGTAGATTGCTGAAAAATATTTTTTTAAATCGGTTAACTGTAGCTTATTATCCTGGACTTGTGGATCTCCCAAAGTGGCTAGAATTAAAAAATACTTCTGGCTTAATGAATCTAATACCTGATAGACTCCATCAACCAATTCAGGAATCTGCCTAAAAACCTGCCATCCTATTTCTTCAATTTTTTTCTTTAATTCAGGATTAATCTCTTTCCTATTCTTTTGGGAAAAATATTCATAAGTCTTTCCTAAGCTATAAGGGTATCTCTCTTTCGTAAAACCATGTTGATGTATATTTTTAATGTCAATCTCATCAAGTTTTACCAATGCCTCTTCCTTTTTAAAGCCGGAATTTTCCATAAGTAAGGAAAACTCTTCTCTCGCCTGGTTGTATAACTTGGAAGTTTTAATCAAAGTATCATCTAAATCAAAGATAATGGTCTTAATTTTCGTTCTCTCCTTTTGCATAAATTCTTTATAATTATAACTATAATGATACGCTTTAGCAAACACTAAATTCGTATCTCGTATCTCGTGAATCGTATCTCGCAAATAAGAAAAGAGTCGGAAGAAAAAAATGATTTGTGATAGGTAATGTGTAATAAGCAACATGTAGGGGTTCGATTCATCGAACCCGCTGAAAAGAAATCACAAAATACTCGGGTCGGATAAATCCGACCCCTACAACAAAATCAGAGCTCGTAATGATAGATTATAATAGAAAGAGATAGCTGATAAGTAGGGGCGTATTGTGCTATACGCCCATAAAGGTACCAGAGAAAAAGCAGAATATAAAAATCTTTTATAAAGTTATAAAAAATGTGTTATAATAATTTTTGTTAAACAAAAAAATTTACTGATTAATTATTTGTTTTATACTAAAAGTATACTATTAGAATATTTATAGTTGGAAAGAAGGCAAAGATGAGAAAAAATAATAAAGAAATGAAAAATTTAAAGAAGAAAGATATTAAAAAAGGGAAAAAATCTATGATTAGAGAACTGTTGGAAACAGTAATCAGTGCCGGTATAATTGCTTTTATAATTATTACTTTTATAGGTCAGGTCACTGTAGTAAGGGGGGCTTCTATGGAGCCCACTCTTCATGATAATGAAAGGCTTATTGCCAATAAGATTAGTTATCGTTTCGAAACGCCTGAAAGAGGTGAAATAATAATCTTTAGACCCCCTTTAGAAATAAAACGAAATTATATTAAAAGAATAATTGGAGTTCCGGGAGATAAAATTGAAATTGCCAATGGAGAAATTTATCTTAACGACGAAAAATTAGAGGAGTCATATGTAAAAAATAGATCGTATGAGAATATACCTCCTACAATTGTACCTGATAATTCTTTTTTTGTCTTA
>Ga0209986_10005595_pt1 | contig 10394 bp, 15 predicted proteins | sample BlataG_FD_183168 | JGI IMG/M metagenome (GOLD analysis project Ga0209986, IMG submission 183168) | Deep subsurface microbial communities from Black Sea to uncover new lineages of life (NeLLi) - Black_00105 metaG (SPAdes) (version 2) | ecosystem: Environmental > Aquatic > Marine > Oceanic >...
CTAGGTCGTTGAATTGGACCTATCTGAGTTGGGCGCTTTTGCGCCAATGCCGATCAAAGATCGGCGTGTTCCTACGTTGCCAAGGCAACTCGGAACGCTCCGAAATTTTGGTTTAATTTTTTTTCTTTTCCATGTTTCCAATATTTGTGGTACATATTCAACCGGATCTTTTAAATTTTCATTTGGATGTAAAATATTATAACATTCATAGTGATGAGTATCAAATACAACTGGAATATTTACTTTATCCGAAATTATTAAACAATCTTCAATTGAATAACATTTTTCGCAATTTTCCAAAACTAATCTTTTTTTAATCATTTCTGGTAATTCCTCATATTGTTTACACCATCTTTCAATTGTTTTTTTTTTATCTCCATATATACCTCCGCCATGAACTACCATCACAGAATCTTCACTCAATCCCATTAAATCTAAAACAATTGCATGATACTCAAGATCCAAGATTGTCTTTTCTAATACCTCCTTATTAGGTGTACCAATTACATTATATTGACCAGGATGAAATGTGAGTCTATGATTATATTTTTTTGCTAGATTTCCTATTTCTAGCAACAAATCTTTCGCAAAATCAAATGAATATGCATCAATTTTGGGATTTGATTTATGTGGAAATAATTCACTACTTAATCTAAATACTTTAATATTATTTTCTTCATTCCATTTAATCATTTTTAATACATCATCAAGATTTTGAATAATTTTTTTCTTCAAGCTATCAATACCTTCTTCATTTATTTTTCTGATAATCATTTTTCGCGAGCAATAAATAGGTGGTTTTTGATTCTTTAATTCTAAATTTTGACAACATAAACCCAATTGAATAGGTTTATTTATTGATGTCATCTTTCTGTTAACTATTATTTTATTTAAATTTCAATTTTTTCATTGAGTTATTTATCAATTTTTAATTTAAATATTTATGATAATTTGTTTTATGCGCTTAACTAAGAATAATTTTTTAAGCTTATCAAAAAAAAATTGATATTAAGATTTCATATGCTTAAAATCAAATAATAAAGATCATCATCAATAATGTCATCAAAGTCACAAGCTATGATTAATTCTCATTTTAATTTCAATTGTCATCAGCCTAATTGGTTGATTTTTGGAATTGGAAAACGAATTTATCATGCGTGGTTTCAATTTGAGGATAAAATGAATTATTTAAAGTATGGCGCATGTATTTTCAAAAATGAAACGACTAATGATCTAGAAGAATATTTTGGGGAATTTCATTTGGACACGGCAATGAATAGATTTGAAAGATTTCCGGTTATTACCAAAATTCATAATGAAACTATAAAAAATTTCCTAGGGTCTATTCATACTAGATCACAAAAAATAATATTCTTTGAGAGTAAAAAATTTAAAAAGTTTCTTTTAAAATGTTTTGTTCAATTTGGTGTTAGGAAACGTGAGAAAAATAATTCTTATGAATCTCTTATCCAAAAGCAATTTGATTATGAAAAATGTAAGATTTACAAGAATATTCGAACAATTACAAATAAATCTTTGAACGAAATTCAAAAGAAGGTTTCAGTTTCATTTAAAATGAAAAAGAATTTTTTGAAAAAACATAATCTTGATGGCAAGAAATGGGAATTGATTAATCCGTTTGAATATAATCCTAATACAAAAGCTTTTTCAATTCACGAAAAAATGAAGGTTAATTATTTCACGTGGTTTGATAATACTCGTCATTTTACAATTTTAATTCAATTTGATCCTGAAAGGAATATTGCTCGTTATGGAGCTTGTATTTATCGTTTTGATACACAGGCTGATGAAAACGAAAATATTACAGTAAAAATGAACTATGAAACTGCCTATCAAAGATTTATTCGCAAACCAGTATTCTGTAAAATTCCACTTAGATTTCATGATCATTATAATCTACGTTCCGTTTCTAGTGGAGTAATCCCAAAAACAAAAGCTAATTTAAAAATTATTCATAGAGCACTTTGTTTATTTGGAGTAAGAGACAAAAATTATTGCGATACTCGATCAATCGGATGTTTATCTATTGAAAATAAAATGTCATCTGATCTGAAAAAATGGAGAAGAAAATTGGATAAACTTGAAAAGAAAATTGGAAATCATCACGAGCAATTAAAAAATATTTCATTTCAAAAAGAAAACAAAAAAATCCTTCAGAAAGATAAAAATATCATTCCAAAGATCATGTCCAAATCGCTAATTCTTGCTGAAATTTCAGATCATTCACTCAAAATTAGAAAGAAACAAGCTTATAGCAAGCGTCAAAGGAAATTAAATGAAAAGTTTTTAACTCAAAAAAGAGTCCAAAAAGAACGACGCAAAGCTATCAAAACATATGATAAACGTATTTAAATTAAATATCCAAAATTTATCAATAAAAAAAATTTAAATATATTTTTTTTTATTCATTTATTTCTTTGATACATCATAAATGACGCCACCCTGGATTAAACAAAAGACTTTCAGATCTTCAGGCTGACGCTCTCCCATCTGAGCTATCGCAGCTATTATAAAAATTAACATTTAAAAATAGAACAAACTCTATTATATAACGAAACCGGTGCCATACTAGCTTTAACAACAGTTAGTTTTGCATCGAAATCAGGTTTGCTACTAATCATTTTTCTAGCCTGTTTATCTGTCAAAACTGGTTTAATTTCGCAATTGCACAATCCTGCCCAATTATTCGCCCAAGCATATATATCCTTTTCACTCTTTGCTAATGCAACAGCATATCCTGATCCAGTTCCTAGATCGTGCCATCTTCCTAATGGTTCGCAATCACCAGAGTCCGCATCGTCCTGTTCTTTAGATAACCCCGCAAATGCCTTTTGTCCATCTAACTTTTTATCTTCCAAAAATTTGTAATTTATAGCAAATATTACTTCTGCATCACTAGGTTCAGCATCTACATTATCATATTCAACTACATATTCAGGTGTCTTCCCTAAAAGAATTTCTCTCGCTGTATTGTCATCACAAATAGGTTTAATTGTAATATTAGCCATGCTTGACCAATTATATAGCCATGCTGCTATTGATTCATAGTTATCAGCCTCACAAATAAATGTTCCGCTCCCAGTCCCTGCATCTGACCATCTACCAATTAACTTAACTCCTTGACTCTCTTTTTCATCATCTTCAGGAGTCATCGAAGCAAAATATGTCATACACGCTACTCTTGAATTATCAAAAATTTCCCACGTCCCTAAATAAAGCATTTTATGATTTATACTGTAAATAATCCTTTAAATAATTTATGCAATATAAAATAACATATAACAACTTTTATATACATTATATATTAAAATTTGAAATAATATAAATTCATTTTTATTCTATAGTTCAATATTTATATGAATTCCAACTCTAAACCAGAAGAAATGTTCCACAAAAATGAAATATTTTTTAGAAAAAAAGATTTTTTATTAGGTATTGTAATAAAAAATATCGCAAAGTCAACGAATTTAAAATGTGACACTAACTATTATCATGTTGATTTTTGTAATCATCGTCAAGACTTTCGTTTTCCTGAAAGTGAAATGATTAGATCTAGTTATTTTTTGAAAACAATGATTAATCAAAGTAATAATTAAGATTTTCTATTTCATTTTCGTTTGCCGATTAATAACTCTAACTGACTAATTTTCATATTTTATTGATAATAGTGTTAATAATGATTCAATAAAATGATCAATCATCTCTTCTGTATGATATCCAGTTACATTAATTCTTAATCTTTCGGTCTTCTGTGGTACTGTAGGAAAATTTATTGGTTGTACATAATGATGAAAGTCTTCAAATAATTTTTTACAAACCCAATTACATTTATTTGAATCCCCTATTAAAATTGCAATAATATGAGATTCGGGATAATTCGTTTCTATCGTTTCTATATTATTTTCTTTTAATTTATCATTGAAATAATTTACATTTTTAAATAATCGATCTCTCTCTCTTTGTGATTTTTTAATTACTTCTATACTTTTGATTGTTGATTCCGAAATATGAGAAGGAGTTGATGTTGTAAATATAAAAGATGCTCCAAGTAATCTAATTGAATCTATTAAATGATTATCACCAGTTATATAACCTCCAATTGTCCCAAAAGCTTTTCCAAATCCACCCATAATTATATCAAATTTATTCTGATGATCTTCCAATTCCGTAATACCAGCTCCTGATTCTCCATATACACCAACAGCATGTATTTCATCAATGAATGTTAAAGCATTATATTTTTTTGCTAAAAAACATAAATCATCCAATGGTGCCTTAGATCCATCCATCGAATAAATTGATTCAATGGCAATTATATTCATCTTCGTTGACTTTTTTAAAAGAGATTCTAAATCATCCATATTATTATGTTTAAAAATCTTTTTTTCTAAACCACTTGCACGAATACCATGAATCATAGATGCATGATTATCCCTATCCGAATATATTTGAGCGTTGGGAAATAATTTGCCAAACGACTGAAACGTAGAATAATTTGCAGAAAATCCTGAATTAAAAATTAGTCCCGATTCCTTATTATGAAAATTAGCAATACATTTTTCAAGACGAAAATGACTGGGTGTAGATCCTCCAATATTTCTCGTTCCACCAGTTCCTATACCATATTTCTCTATTGTTTCAATTGCTTTTTTTTTAACACATTCATTTTGCGACATAATCATATAATCATTTCCACTCCAAATTGTTTTACAATTATTTAAATAATGGAATGTAATCCCATTTTTATTTTTATTAATGGGTACAAAATTTCTGTAATTTCCATTATTTTTATAATTTTTAATAAAATCTAAACATAAATTTTTAAACATTGTAATAATGATTATAAAATTTTTTCACAATAAAACCAAAATTTTAAAAGATAATCATAATTCTTATAATAATTCTATACTCATATCTGAAATACCAAAATCATTTAAATTTCAAGTAAATTTTTTTTTTTTATTATTATTATATGAAGGAATATTATTATTTTCAGATATCATCCTTACCAAAACATGGTTGGTTACAAAATTGTTATTTGTGTGGAATAATAACTTCCAATACTTACAAATATAATTTTAAAAGTATAGGTTCACATTATTTCCACATTTGTCCCGGATGCAAAAGTAAATACAAAAGATTATATAATAATTCTTATGATTATTTTTTACAGGATTCAATAAAATATTATTTACATAAAGATTATCATTATGATTCGATTTAAAACTAAATATTATAAAATTTAATTATGTAAATTTTTTTTTTTTTTTTGCGTTTGATTAATTTAAATTTAATCTTATTTTTTATTTAAAATGAATAATTCCTGTGAAAAAAAACCAAATCATGAACAGTTTTTGAAAGATATTAAAAGTATTGAGAAATTATTAGATTATCTTAATACTAATTCTATAGAAATATTTAATGAAGCAAAAGATGCACTTGAAAATATTAAAAAGGGATCAGGCTGTCCTCATTTTCAAAAATGTCCAAAATCAACTAATTAAATATTATTATTATATAAAAATAATTTTATTAATAATATATATAATTTATATATTAAACAAATGAATCTTAATTTAAAAAAGATACATATAAATACTTTTATTTCATCCATCGATCCTAATGGCGAACATTTAGAAAATGTTATCGAAAATCTAAATTCATTAAATATTTATGATGAAATCTATTCAGAAATATTATTTCATTTTAATACAATTTTAACACAATGCAGAAAAGAAAATTTAATTGATTATCAGGACGAATATATTCTTTGGACTATTCATCACGAAAATAAAACTATGAATAGTAATATTAAAGAAATGAAAATAAATAAAATTCTTAATATAATTAATTCATAGTCATTTAAAAATAAATCATATATAATTAATAAAAAAAAAAAATGATTTTTGTATTATCTGATATATTTGGAATATTAGGTGGAATATTTGGAATGATATCTTCTATCCCACAAGTTTATAAAACAATCAAAACTAATAAAACTAAGGATATACATTTGTGTACATGTTTATTACGTGTGATTTCATCCATTTCATGGATATTATTCGCCTATCTAAAAATACAATATGTAATGATTTTTAGTAGTTTTATTGTTTTATTTGTTGAATCCATATTAATATTTTTTATATACAAATCAAGAAATAATCGCTGGCAAAAATTACCAAGTGCTGATGATTCTGATAATAATGATTCCAATACAATTGAACTACAAAAAATTTAATTTTTAAAATACTCGTAAGTATAAAAACCTATTGCATTTGCAGGATAAGCTCTTAATAAACTTATACTGATACCCCTATATAATTTACCTTTTTTAATTGCTGATTGTATACATTCACTATTTCCCGATTGTATTCGTGTTTTTATTACATCAATCGGATATGTTACTATCCAACTAATCATTCCTGCTATTCCACCTGCATTCATAATAGATATTTCATATGATCTAAGTTTTTCATAACTTTGAAAATATAATGCATAGGCTGGTATTTCTCGCATTAAGCAAATATCCACACCAGTAAATATTTTATTCATTTTCGGTAAATTTAATTGTGATCTTATTTTATAATATTCTATTGGACATAGTACAAATCCTGTTACAACTCCTGATAATCCTCCAGATACAAAAGTATTATAATGTCTATTTGCCTTAAAATAATTAAATATACCAAAATTCAATGAACTTACCATACTATTTGTCAATAATGGATAGCTTACACCTTTATACATATTTACTATTTTAAACTTTTTTTGATTTTGAATACAAACTTTGAAACTATCAAATGGATGACCAACTATTACTTGACTTATTCCTGATAAAAATCCAGAAAAATAATGATCCATATTTATATTCTCTCAATTTTTTTTATACTGTTTTTTTTTAAATCATATTTATTTACAATTATTTATTATTTTAAATGATTCATCAACTACATTTAAAATTAATATATTAATATTTTTTTTACATAAAATTATTTTCAGCAATAATTTATTATTATTCATGAAAAAAATTTAATCTCTTTAATTAAGCACTTACAACCACATTTGTTCCTCCCTCTTTTAAAAAACTATTTGCATATTTCTGATATTCACTTGAATAAAATATAATATACCAACTCTTAATTAATGTATCAATGGTAAATAATCCAAGTATAACCAAATTAATATAATTCATTACACCAAGTGGATGTCTACCAACCACATCATCACCACCATAATACGCAAATGTTATCCATGATCCATATTGATGTACCACCCCAGCAGACATCAAAAATGTAGATGGTAATCCATTCCCATATAATCTATTTACTGTTGACATAAATAAATATATTAATGATAATATCTCTTGAACAAATGCATAATCTCTACTCGGTCCTTGTGTATCATCTACCAAAAAAATTACAAAATATGATATAAAAAAACTTAACCATAATAAATATAATCCAGGATCTTTCATATATTTATCCTCCAATTGATATAATGTTTCGGTTTTAATCATTACTATAATATATTAACTTAAATTATATACTTTAAGCCTTTTTACGTATTTCGAAAAAAAAAAATTTTGATTTAAAGAATTTTTTTATACTATTTCACAATTTTTTTGTTTTAATAATAATTTTTTGTTTAGAGATTCAATATAAACTACATATCTATCTTTTGATTTTATATAGTCCTCTATTAATCCTATTTTATCATTATATTCTTTTTTTTTTAAATCTTTAATTTTAACTTTTGTATTTTTTTCTAGATTTTTATCTTCAATTTTTGATTCTTCTTCTTCTTTATTTTCATTATTCGAATTTTCAGATTCAAATTCTAATTTACTTTCATTATTTAAATTCTCAGGAAATGATTCTTTCGTTTTCATAATACTCTCCAAAATATTTGGATTATCCATCATATTTTTAGCCATCTCCATTAGTTGAGGATTATTTTTTATCATCTCCATCATATTATTCATCATATTCGGATCAGACATTAAATTATTTACGCTATTCATAATATCGGGATTATTCATTTCAAATAATTTATACAAACAAAATAATAATCAATATTTTACTCACCAATATTATTACAATTTTGAATATATTATACTTTTAAATCCATTTTCATTTATTGGTATTTCACCCTTTATTGTTGCTCTTCTCATTTTTCTATATAATGGATAATAATCATTGCAAGCATAATGTTGAGTAGATCTATTATCCCAAATCGCAACATCACCTTTTCTCCATTCCTTTCTTATTTGAAATTCAGGTATATTTACCTTATCCAATAAACTTTTTAAAAAATCCTTTTTTTTTCCAATAATTTCTTTAGTAAATAATGAATTCACATATAATATTTTTTCATTAGTATCTCTATTAACACGAACTACTGGATGAACCACATTTGGATGTTTCCTTCTTTCATCCTCAATTACTTTAGGATCATAATTTTTCATTTCCATCCCTTCCAAAAAAACATCATATGAATGCACTGCCTTTAAATCCTCTATTTCTTTTTTAATATTTTCATCAAGATTCTCATAAACCATATTCATATCAGTCCATATTGTATGACCCAATTTTTCTGGACATTCCTCGCAATATAAAATACTTGATAAAGAAGGAATCAATCTCCATGATACATCTGAATGCCAAATATTTTCTGCACCAGGATTTTTATCTGATTTTTCCAATATTAATAATTCAGGATGTTTTTCATGAGGATAATATGGATGTATCTCAAGATCTCCAAATACTTTTCCTAATCTTAAATGACTATCAGGATGCATATCCTGATTTTCAAAAAAAAGAACCTTTCTTTTAAATAATAATTCTTTAATTTTTAAACATGTTTCATCGTCTATCTTATTTAAATCTATATTTTTTATCGTTGTTCCAATTGTTGCTGAATGATGTACTAAATCAAAATTTTTTAATTTTAAATTTCTTTTTTCTTCTCTTTTATCTGCTATTAATAATAAAGTTTTAAGTTTTTTCTTTAACATAAAATGATTTTTTTGTTTTTTAATATTATAACTAAATATAATAATTCACCTCAAAATTTATTTTTTTAGATATTGACAATTTATACTTAAAAAAATAATATACAATATCAAATATGAATCATTTCTTAATTATAATTAATAAAAATTTAATCAATTCTGAAAAAATATTTAACCAATATGTATTGCCACAATTAAAAAAAAAAATTTGTAATTGCACTATTGCCGAAAATATTGATTCCATTTTTTATTTTAATGATTATGATGGAATAATCGCAATAGGCGGTGATGGTACATTAGTTCCAATAATTTATACTATAGTCAATCATAACCTCCTATTACCTATTCGTCATATTCCCGCTGGAAGTGGAAATGGATTATCAAGATCTTTCCTTCATGAAAAAAAAATAGATTATAATATTGAAAATGCATGTATTTTAGATAAAGAAATTGAAACTATTGATATGAGCTTATTTATTTTGAATAATAAACAAATTTCTTTTCTTTCAATTACATGGGGTATAATTAGTGATATTGATTTCGAAACAGAATGGATGCGATATTTAGGTGAATATAGATTTACACTTGGAGCAATCTATTTCTTATATTCAAATCAATCATATTATGGACAACTTGACTATTTAGATGAGAATAATAAATTAATCACAATTACTGGAGAATTTATATATTTTGTTGCATCTAACACATCTCATATAAGCACTAATGCATACTCAATGCCATTTTCAAAGTTGGGTGATGATATTATACATATAACTTATTTAAAAAAACCATTTAATCGGTTTAAACTTTTACAAATTTTATTATCTTTATCAGAAGGAACTCATTTAAAATATTTACATTACATTAAAACAAAAAAATTTTGTTTGAAAACAAATGGAGGAAGAATTATGTCTGATGGTGAGAATATAGATACAAATAAAATTGATGTTGAAATCCACCCAAAAAAAATAAAATTATTTTAATTTAATAATTTTCTGCATAATGCGCATTTATTAATTCTATTTCTACATTGTTGACAATAAAAATGACCACAACCACTTATGCATGCATTTTTATTAGTTAATTTCTCATAACAAATACAACATTCTTCTTGATAATTTAATAAATCTAAATATTTATTTTTTATATTTGATGGCAAATCTTGTAAATATTTTTTATGATAAAATTTATCTAATCTTTCATTTTCTATAATTTCATTTTGTATATTTAAGTAATATAAAAATAAAGGCAAATGCTTCGTTGCCTTTGGTTTACTAATAAACCATAGCCCGAAGGGCGTATACGGCTTCGCCTATAAAATTAGAGATATACAATATTTCTTTATGAAAACCAGATGATTGTA
>Ga0209986_10005596_pt1 | contig 10393 bp, 12 predicted proteins | sample BlataG_FD_183168 | JGI IMG/M metagenome (GOLD analysis project Ga0209986, IMG submission 183168) | Deep subsurface microbial communities from Black Sea to uncover new lineages of life (NeLLi) - Black_00105 metaG (SPAdes) (version 2) | ecosystem: Environmental > Aquatic > Marine > Oceanic >...
TTTATTCTATTAATGGCTGATCATATCTTTGATGAACGCATCCTTAAGGGGTTCATCAATTATATTCCAAAGTGTTCTGTTGTTTTGGCTATTGATAGAAGAGTAGCATTGCCAGATGATACGAAAGTTCTGGAAAAGAATGGGGAAATAGAAAATATAGGCAAAAACATCGAAGGAAACTGCATAGACACCGGCATATTCTTATGCACGCCAAAAATATTTTCTTATATCGAAGAAGCAGTAAAACAAGGTAAGACCGAACTTGCTGAAGGGATTGCTAAAGCCGCGAAGCATAATGATGCGGAAGTATTTGATATTACTCAAATTGACTCATATATTCCAAGTATGCGGAAGGAAATTAAGCCGTTCTCCATAGACATTGATTCAAAAGATGATTTAGTTAAAGTGAAGAATATTTTGGTCAATAATGCGTGTAAAGGAAGAAATGATTTGCTTGCAACTCATGTGAATAAACCAATAGAAAATTTTATAGTTAGCAAATTGGCGAATACATGGGTTACGCCAAATCAGATTACTATATTAACAAACATAATCGCTTATACAGCCACTTTTTTATTCTTCAAAGGATATTTATTATTAGCTTCTCTCCTTACGTTTATCGTCTCATTTATGGATGGTGTGGATGGAAAACTTTCACGGATAAAATTAGCATCTACAAATATTGGTAACATGGAACACGCCTTCGATTTCCTTTTTGAACACTCGTGGTATATTGCCTTAGCTGTTTATTTATCAAAAAGTCACGGAACGTCAGCATTTTTGCTGTGCGCCTTCATACTTCTCTTCGATGGTTTTTCTCATTATTGTGGACAGGCATTCGGTAAGGCGGTTAAAAATCGTCCGTTAGCAGACTTCGGGAGGATTGAACAGGTATTCAGAAAATTCGACGGTAGAAAAAACAGTTACATAATCTTTATCTTAATTGGCGTTTTGCTAAAAGTGCCTTATGTTTCACTTGTTGCCATAACAGTATGGTCATTCATCAGTGCTTTGTTTTATTGTTGGAGAACAGTTAAACATCTACGTAATGTGCATCAAAGGAGCCTTGTTTTAACTAGAAAGAATCGGTAAAACCACTGCCTTGTGTGTTTCTGCCATCTCCGTGCTGAAACATAGGAATTAGATTTTTATTTGTATTAACATTGACAAATTTGAAACAGATTTTTTACATCACTTTTGATCTGACTTCACTGGCCACATTCTTTTTTGGCCAAAAGAACGATATTTTTTAAATCTTCTTCATTTTTTGCCGCCAGCCATTGTTCCAATGAAAGGACGAACCTCTCATGATATAAAAATAATCCCCTACGACTTTAGGCATTGCTGCGATTAATTCAGCTTTACGTAGGAGTATTTGAATGCACACAAGTATCTGGCGGGTATGATGAATAATAATTGATGAGCTGAGTACGAAAGGGAATCAAATTTCCCTCATAGGAGGAGGCTACTGGTACATATCAGCAGCCTCCTTGAACTCTATCTATTCTTCTTCCTCCTCTGTTCGTTCGAATTCTTCCTCTTCTTCGTAGGGCTCAAACTTGTTCTTTTTCGCCCCACACTCAGGACACGCCCATTTCTTTGGCAGATCCTCAAAAGACGTTCCTGCTTCGATATCGTTGTCAGGATCACCCTCTTGTGGGTCGTACACATATTCGCATTTTGTGCATTGCCACCTATCCATAGTTACCTCCTTATGGTATACAGACATGTTATGTTTAGTTTTCACATGCCTGGTAAGATGCCTACCCTCGTGTAGGCATATATGATGTGACATTGCTCACCTACCATTATCAGATTTTTTTTGTAAATGTACAGCCAAACGTAGTTCCGCGGCTTGGAGAATTGAGGTGAGCATTTCCTTATATGACATCCCTGCAAATTTTGCCATTTTCACAAGATGTCCATCCCAACACCATCCAGGGTTCGGATTTACCTCCAGCAGTCTCGGCATTCCTTCGGCATCGAGTCTCCAATCGAATCGGCAGTAATCCCGGCACTCAAGCCGGGTGAAAAGTTTTACCGACCACTCTTCGATAAGATCCTGTACATGCTTTGGAAGATCAGCAGGAACAGATTTAAGAAGTTGAAAATACGGTGAATGAGAAAGCCATTTCGCCTCATACCCGCATATGCGTGGAAGGTCTGTAGGAAGAGCTGAATAATCCTCTTTTATTATGGGCAAGCATGTATAAGATTCAGGTGGATTACCAATGATGCCGACCGTTAAATCGCTGCCTTCGAGGAACTCTTCAACAACAATTGGCTTATCATATCCGAATTTGTTGCGTATTTCATTAATCGCATTGATCAATGCCTCAAGGGTATTCGCAACACTTTGTTGAGTGATGCCAAAACTGGAATCGCCGAAATTTGGTTTGGCAATAACAGGAAAATCAAATGGCAACTCAAATGTGTTGTCCTCAGGATTTACCATGAACGCATTGGGTACAGGAATGTTCATCTCTTTAGCCACACCCCGCACAAGAGATTTATCGTAGCAATATGCAAGACACTGGGGATTAGCACCAGAGTATGGTAAATCAAGTATTTCAAGGAGTGCTGGTATGTGTAGTTCTTGTCGTGGGTTATTCATATATCCGCTGTCGCATAGATTGAATACGTAGTCAACATTCCCTTTTAGTTTGAGCAGTTCATTAATTATATTGTCATGGTTGTCAAAATACGTAAACTCGTAATTGCTTAGCTCTCTTAGCGCAGATTTTAATTGATCAATCGTGTAGAAATCATCATCATCAAAGCTATTTTCGGGTAAAATTACATTAGGCTTTTTAGGATCTCCCAACAGTATGACAACATGTTTAGCCATGACATCCTGTTTTTTCTTTATTGGTGTCCACTCTTTGTGTGCGGTTGCCGTGACCACAATGCGTCGTTCCATCATTCCTAAATCTTGATTACGCTGGGAGTCAGGGGTCAGTTCCCCAAAGAACGCGATGTCATTGAAACCAGCTACTTTGAGAAATTCAGCAATTTTTTCTTTTGTATACAATCGCTCAGAATAGAACTGATCGGCAATTACACCTTTATCAGCGTGTGCGATGACTTCTCGCGAAATCAAACGCTGACCGTCACGGGAAAGTGAGCGTTCTCGGCACACAAAGTGTTTCTTGTCAATCCATTCCCAAGAACGAGGTTGGTAATTGAAACATACATACTCACCATCTGTTATATCTATGAGAATTTTCCCCCATGGTTTTAATATACGAAAAACTTCTTTGAGGACTCTTTCATCATCTAAAATAGTTTCAAAATAACCAAAACTATTGCCCAGGATCATGACAACATCAAACGAATCGGTTTGGTAAGGTAACTTACGTGCATCACCCTCTCTAAGTTTAACAGTTAATCCCTCCTTTTTGGCTTTTGTTTTTGCTTTTTTAATAAGGTAGTGCGAACGGTCCAGACCTTCGACGTACTTACATCCTCTGTGTGCAAACTCAATTGCATGTCTGCCCTGGCCACAGCACAAATCAAGGATTTTACTCTCAGTGGAGATATTGAGAATTTTTGAGAACAGATCTACTTCTTGACGTGTAATAATGTTATCGTCAACTACGTCTCCGTCAGTTTTCAGATATAGTGAGTTAAAAATAGTGCGCCACCAATCAGGTCGCACATGTTCTTCAAGATTCAAGACGGGACCCAATGTCTTGATTTGAGGTTTGGTACCTCTAATGGCTTGCGGAGGTTTCTCCGCAGCAATTTGGGTTTCCATATTTTCTCCCCTCTTTGTTTTTTGATAAACACAAAGTTTTAATGGTTAACTCCTGAGCCTTAGACATCAGTTTCCACAAATAGTAAACTGTAATAATATCGTAGCATTGTTTAAATAACGAGAGTGTTAAATGTTGCACTGAAGACCATGATTGTGAAGAACTCTGTGTATGCATTACTGAAAACTCTTTTTTCCTTCATCAATACGTGGTACAAAGTTCTCTCTAGTCGCACCACAGTCAGGACATGTCCAAAAATCTGGTAAGTGCGTAAATGAAGTTCGAGGCTTGACGCCACTTGTAGGGTCTCCTACTACAGGATCGTATACATAATCACATCGCGCACACGTCCACTGTTCAATTATGAGATTTATCCTGGCCATAAACACCTCCTTTAGGAAGCCAGATATTTTATAAAAAAAGAGAATTTTGTTAAGACATTTCTCTTTTTATATGGTTTGAACAAATTTTTTCCAGCCCAGCATATTGGACAGACCCAATCTTTCGGCAACTCCTCAAATTTCGTGCGAGTTTCAATATCATTATTTGTATCACCATATTCAGGCTCATAGATGTATTCACAATTAGTGCATACCCATTTAGTCGGCTTACCCATTTAACCTCCTTATATTATAAGCGGCAGATTGTATGAAAAAAATGAATCTTGTCAAGAAAGAAGATGAGGATGATTTTTTGTGCTGTACAGAAGTGTGTCATACCTTTCTATGTTATAAATACTGCAACAGCAATCACTGTGGTCCACAAACCATTTTTATTGCCTCCTGCTGATTGACATATATGTCTTGTTTTAAATATTCTGCCGCTTGCTCTATATATCTGTTTTCTTTCATCCCAAGCAGTTTCTGGATCGAATGCTATGCCTAAGGTGGTTGCGAGCATTGTTGCTGCGAGGTCCTCAGTATATTCACCTGATTTTTTTGCAGTTTCGCCAAATGCACGATGTTCTGAGAGATACCCATAACTCTCTGTCTCTGTTGGAATAGCCAGACCTATTGCGGCAGATATAAGGCGATTTGGTTCATTCGTGTCATTTTTATCCATAACACAATAAATTATCTGACCCGGTTTTAAGAGTCTTATACCATCTTCCTTTGGTATGATTTTACATCCCGGCGGGAAAATGCTGGATACATTAACAAGATTATACTTTTCAATTCCTGCCTTTCTTAGAGCTGCTTCAAAAGAAACCAGCTTATCTTTATGTATGCCAACGCCTTTTGTAAAAATTAATTTCGTTGGTATCATCTTGTCTTCTGTCCCAAAATTTTGTTGTAATTTTTCGGTTTGCGATTTTTCCATTTTTTCCCATGATACACATAGTTTGCTATTAGTGGGAAAGCTATCGTTGCTTCGCAGAACACCATCTGTTCAAAATTGCTATCTACTTTACCCCAGGAGTGTGCCTCTTTCAATGTTGACCCGGATAATCCACCATCTCTTTCGTCAGCAACAGTGATTTGAATTGCGTACTTGTGCATATGAACATCTTTGCCAAGAATATCTGCAGCTACCGTGACATCTTGAGCAAAGTTTTTTGGTACACCTCCGCCAATCATTATTAATCCTGTATCTTCAGACATAATCTTTATTTTCGTTAATTCAAGGAAGTCTTTTACACTATCTATGGTGACCCTAGGTTTATCTCCTTTTTTGTGTTGATGGTAGACCAAACCGAAGCCGGCACTGCAATCTGAGAAAGCTGGCACAAAAATTGGAATTCCTTTTTTGTAGCACGCCAAAACAACTGATGTAGGATTTTTTCCTTTTTCAGCAAGATATTCTCCCATTTTCTCAATAAATTCTCGAGAAGAATATGGACGAGGGGGTAGACTATCTGCTATCTTTGCTACAGTCATATCACAATTTCTCAGATGGTTTTCGTCAATGACCGTGTCGTAAATTCGGTCTATTGACATCTTCCTAAGCATTTCGTCATCAAGGAAAGGAGTTCCTTGATAGTGTTTAAAACCCAGGGCTTCAAAAAAATCTTGGTCAACAATTATTGCTCCGCTCGACACAATAACATCTACCATATTATGCTGCACCAGATCATGGACAACATTTTTTAAACCAGCGCTGAAAAGGGAACCGGAAAGACAAAGTATAATTGCACAGTTGTTGTCTGATATCATCTTGTCATATATTTTTGCAGCTCTCGCAAGATTCTTCGCTTGAAAAGCCATGTCTCCAAAAGCATCGATCATGCGTTTCGAATCAAAGGTTTTTATATCTATATGTAACACTTCTTTATTTAATAAAGTATGTTTCTCCATATTGTAAACCTCCTAATAAACGTTATGTCAATTTTCTCTTTTCACTTTTTTTTCTTCATCATAGGATTCGAATCTGCTTTTCTTTGCACCACATACAGGGCACTTCCATCTTTTTGACAAATTCGCAAATGGCGTTTTAGGTTTAATATTATTATCAGGATCACCAAGTTGTGGGTCATAGATATAGTCACAGCGTACGCACTGCCACTTATCCATAGAATACCTCCTTTTAAAGCATCAGATTCTATATGTAAAATAAATTTTGTCAAGAGGGAAGATTACAACAAATCTTATCAACCTCTTGCTGCGGGATTGAGATATTTAAAAGGATTTATTTAAAAAATTCGATTAGAATGAGAATGATATCGATGATGAAAAGTACGACGATAGCAATTTCCAATACAATCATTCTATTGGTTTGAATTCTCTCCCAGGATACATTGTATAGCGATTCGATAGTTGCTAACTTACGCCTGACTGCAGATTTCCAGTGTTCCAGGTAGAATCGCCTTGAAGCTGTCTCATAAATTTTGGCTAAGAATAAGTCACCAAAACCTTGGCATCAACTGATATAGAAAATTCATTATCCTCGATGGCGACACGTTTTTTACCAAGACGAATCAATAAGGTCCGAAACTTTGATTCTATTTCTTGATAGTTCATTTACTTATCTTTGTGATATAAGGAATTCATCAATAGAGCCAACATTAATGCTCTATCTAGAAGGCTATGGCGTAATATATATTCTTCATCATCATGCGGTGCGCTACCAACAGGTCCCAGACCATCAATTTGTGGTTTTGTTGATTCTACAAAACAGGTATCTGATGAACTCCACCGGTGTTCTTCACTTACTCTTATATCTAACCTGCTGCAGATATCCTTAATGAGCGTGTAGATACGCTCCACTTCCTGAGTACGAATCATTGGAGGGCGCCTTACGCTTCCACTGATATGAAAACGACATTTACCACATTTTACTTTCTTCACTATTTGACGAATTTTTTGATCGATCATTGCTGCATGGGATGTATCATTGAATCGTACACTCAAGGATGCTTCGCCGTGTGTATACAGCGTGCTGATTCCTGATTTCATGGTAACGTCTCTCAGTGTCACCAGCAGGTTGTCAGTTTCACTGGACAGTTTGGTAAGTGAAGCGAGGAGATTATTAAAACTTGCATTTGCCGCAGCGATGTCTTCAACAGAATTTGCATTATCAAGATTCATCTGACAATTATATACAGCAGCACCAGAACGAGAGGTGATAACTGAACCAGCAGGTGATGCACCACTTAATCCGATTACTGTCTTGGCTTTTTTCAAAATTTCTACTACGGTGGTTTTTGTAATCCTGCTTTGTAATGTTGCATCAGTTGTCAGCAAAATATTAATTTTCATTTTACGTAACAAACGTACAAAACGCAGTGCCCGGAGTGCTGCAATCATTACTGCCAAGCCACCCTTACTATTCCATATGGCAGTACCGTAAAGCTTATGCGCAGTTTCACGATAACTAATGTGCTTGGTAAATGGCGTAGAACTATCGAGGTGACTTAAAAGTAAAACATCCGGTTCTTCTTTTTTATTACTAAAGAAAAGCACGTTGCCGACCTCAACCTGGGGAATAGTCTGGAGTTCAAAACCCAAAGGCGTTAGTCGTTTTTGCACGAGGTTACCCAATGTATTCACTCCGTCCACATTACGTACATAGGAGTTGATGTTCACCATCTTCACGAGCAATTTCTCTGTTCTGTCTTTGTTGCTTCGCAAAAATCCACGCAGACGTACTGAGAGAGGCACTTTTGTTCTAGTTTGTGGCGCACCCTTTTGAACAATCAAATTCTCGGAAAAGTATCTCACTGTAGCAATTTCGAGCATTTTGTAAACTAAGCCGGTATAATCATAGCCTGCTACCTGAGCAGCGTGTACATAAGAACCTGTTAAGCCAAGACTTGCCATTGAGTTGATTTCTAACAGGTAAATGTTTTCGTTTTTGTCCACACGAATATCAATGCGGGCAAAATCTTTAAGCCCTAGGGCATTGAACGCCTGTTTGCTCAATTTCACCATTCTGTCTGCCAATTTTTGTGATATGTCGGCTGGACAAATCTTATTGCGTGGGTTTTCCAGTTTATCAAATTGAGTTTGAATTGTGTCTGGGTCATCGCCCAGATCGATTTCCAGAACTGGAAATGCTTCTGGGTCTCCATTACCTAATAAACCTACACAAAATTCTCTGCCACGAATGAACTGCTCAACTAATGCTTGTTGTTGAAATTCAGCTATTACAAATTTTACGGCATCTTTTAGTTCATCTTCGTCATGTACAAGTCTCAGACCATAAGAAACTGCTTCCATTTTTGGTTTTACAATTGCGGGATATTGAACTTCGGTCATATCTTCTTCACTTTTTGAGAAAACCCAGAACTGGGGTGTTGGAATATTATTTTTTTGCATGATTATTTTTGTAATTACTTTATCAAGAGCAAGCGCGTGTCCTGCAGGCCCAGAACCCACGTATGGAATGCCAAGCATTTCCAACATTGCGGGCAGATGGGTATAACGGCTTTCACCTTGAATGCCATACGCCATGTTAAAGACCATGCCCATGCGTTCGCTCTCCATAACCTTAGGCATGAACTCATGCAAACTTTCAATGACATGCATATTACCGTCTATGATTCGAACATTGTGCCCGCCTTTTTCCAGAGCCTCAGCTATCCTTTGGACCGTATTTGGATTGTATATCTCCTTATTCTGCAAACCAAATTGGTTGATTACACCGGTTAAGTCCTTGTTATAAATTATTGCTACTTTCATGTAGTGTTTCGTGTGTTGAAAAACATGTGCCTATTGAGTGGCTGAGTTCATTATTTTTCGTTTTTATCGCTTTAAATATTTTTTTGGGTTCTAATTCTATTATTAATCATCAGCATAGGGTTCAAATTTGTCTGCGTCAACACCACACACAGGACAAACCCAGTCATCTGGTAGCTCTCCGAATTGTGTCCCAGCCTCAATACCATTATCTGGATCGCCTTCAATAGGGTCATAAACATAATCGCAAATTGTGCATTGCCACTTGTCCATTATATTCCTCCTTTTTAGCACCTGATTCTATAAAAAAACAAATGTTGTCAAGAGGGAATTTTCACATATTCAATGGTTTTACCATGTCATTGTTTCAAGGTTGTGCCGGAGGTGGCCTGCCGTTCGAAATTTGCGTATAATCAAAGACTTTTTCAACCCGCAACAAATATCCTTAATCTCCTTAGGGTGTTTTGAGTAGAACCGGACACTACCTATTGCATCGTAAAAGATTCGTATGAGATCACAGACATCGTCACGGATATTTTGAGCATCTGGTGGTCCCCAGTTATACATGTCAACGAGCTTGACGTTAAATGAAAGCCCTTGGCGGCGTACAATAACATTATCATCGTGGAGATCGCCATGATACTCGCGCGCCCGATGTATTTCCTCAACACCTGCGGCAAGTGCATGTAATAAATGTAATCCCTCGAATGGATAGAGCCGTTTACCTGGTTGACGTGAAAGAAACTGATTGAACAATTCGCCCTCCACATATTCAGATATTAAAAATGTGATCGGTGTCCTTCGATAGATAATGTTTTCTTGAGTATGGTATTGTATCAAAATTGAACAATGACGTAGTTTATGAAGTTTCTTCGCATAAAATTTTATTGCGCGATTATGACGATTACGTTGCGGAAAAAAGAACTTGGCTGCTCGTTCTATTCTGCTGTTACACTCACAGACTCGGTAAACTTCTCCTTCCCATCCACTTCCTAACAAAGATAGGACTTCGTATTTGCCAGCAAGTATTTTGCCGGGTTGAAAATCGAAACTAAATATTTGTTCTTGCTGGCATTTACTCATTCTGTCGACAAACTATTAAGCTCCTCCGTTTCAGATTATAGCCAATCAAACTCAAAGCAATATATATATATAGTAAAAATAAGATAAGCAAACCAAAATTATTTCAATTTAATAAATCTTATTTCATCTGCTAAATCTTTGGGAACAGAAAATCCCACGATTGCACAGCGGTCAAATTTCCGTGAATCCAGAACTTTTGTAATTTGAACCTCACACCTTTCCTTACCTTTGTGGTCCAGACCAATTGCAATATCACCTTTTTTTGGCCTGGGAAGCATTTCATAAGGAATATAGACTATGGAATGGTCCTCTGGTGTTTCATCGATGACAAATATTGCAAGTCCCGGACATCTGGGTATACATACGAGGCATCCTGTGCACTTTTCATAATCAATCTCAGGCAATTCAATCATTGAACCGGGTATGGAAATTGCTCCCTGG
>Ga0209986_10005597_pt1 | contig 10393 bp, 7 predicted proteins | sample BlataG_FD_183168 | JGI IMG/M metagenome (GOLD analysis project Ga0209986, IMG submission 183168) | Deep subsurface microbial communities from Black Sea to uncover new lineages of life (NeLLi) - Black_00105 metaG (SPAdes) (version 2) | ecosystem: Environmental > Aquatic > Marine > Oceanic >...
AAGTTGGATGGCTACGTTAAAGAGTGGCCGGATTGGGACCAATATTATCCAGCATTTCAGGCAATGGGCTCATATGAAGGTCATATCTATGGAATCACATTGGAAGCGTCTGTAAATGCGGTTTTGTGGTATTGGAAACCCAACTTTGAAAAGGCGGGTATACCGATGCCATGGAAGCCGAAGGATTGGTATGAGGTGTTGGAAACCGCTGAAAGAATCAGAGAAAGTTGCCCGGATGTTGAATGCCCATTATACATCCCAATGGGAACCAAATGGGGAGAAGGCGCTATTTTTAGTGGTATTTATTCGGAAATTCTCGGAGCCGATACCTCGGAAGGTGATCGTAATAGACTTAGAGATTATACGACAGGAAAGTGGATTGGAAGCAGTCCTGCGATTGAGCGTGCCCTTAACTTTTACCGTGAGGTATTTTTCGTAAGACAATTATGTCAGACTGAACTTATGTATGCTACAGACGTTTGGAAAGAATGGAGAAGGCTGATGCGAACCGGGAAAATTGGAATCGGTCAGGGAGGTGCTTGGGAGTGGACCGAATTCTGGCCAGAAGCAATACGCCCCTTGGAAACGATGAGGTCAAACGTTCTTGGTTGGACCTCGCTTCCTGGCTCTGGTGACCAGGATACACCTTCTATACAGACCATTTCTGGTGGATGGACAGTAGTTATGAAGAAGGAGGCGAAAAATCCCGATCTGGTCTGGAGATTCTTGAAAATACTAAACAGTAAGGAAAGATTAGCGAGATGGCTTGCAGCAGCTGGAAAGTTATCTACGAGGAAAGATTCACCTGAAGTTCCGGAATATGAAAAAAATAAATTTTTAATGGATATAGGAAAGATCTTTCCTTATGCAACTGCCCGGGATGCGGTTACCGGATATACCACAGTATCACACTACCTTCAGCTGGCCATGGAGAAAGTAGCGATAAATGGTTTAAGCGCTGCTGAAGCCATGGAGTGGTACAATGATAGATTGATCAATGAATTCGGACAAGATCAAGTTGAGATAATCGAATTACCCTATTGTGGTTGTTATTAATGGTGTCATCCGCAATGTATTTTTAGGGAACAGACTGAATGTTGGCAAGACGCACATGGAAAGGGTGGAGGTTATGCTATGTCGAATGGTGATTATTTCTTTAGAGTTTTTAAAGAAAATTTGATTACTTACACTATGGAAGATAAAAAATATGTCTATTAAGAGCTTGAATATTGGAATCAAAGGAGGTATAAGCATATGACATCAAGAGAGAGAATCCTCCTTACTCTTAAGCATAAAGAACCGGATCGTGTACCAATAGACCTCGGTGGGATGCGTTCATCAGGAATCCATGCCATTGCCTACAACAAACTCAAACGTTATTTGAATTGTGAAGACAAGTCCGTGAAAATATTTGATCTTGGCCAACAATTAGCTGTAGTTGATGATGAGATAAGGAAAAGAGTAACCTCAGATGTTGTTGAGCTAAAGAGACTCGATGGTGGTTTTGGAACACGAATAAATAGTTGGAAACAAATTGACCTGTTTTTAGATGGTGGAGAATATTATGTTCCAACAGATTTTAATCCGAAAGTATTGGCGGATGGTTCATTTGCGATTGAAATAGAGGGAAAGATAGTTGCTTTAATGCCAAAGGGTGGTTATTACTTTGATAGCAGATACGCACCGCTGGCTAATGCAAGTGAACGTAAAGAAATTGACATCATTCTCTCTAATAGGATCACGGATGAAGAACTTGATTTTCTGGAAGCACAAGCGAGAGAGATAAAGAATAATACAGACTGTGCAATCCTGGGTTCTTTTGGTGGTAATTTTATGGAAATGGGACATATGTTATTCGGATACCAAGAGTTTATGGTAAGTTTGATTTTGAATAAATCATTCATCGAATACTTTCTCAGTAAACTTGAGGAGAAATACCTCGAAGAAATCGAACTTTATCTTAATAGAGTTGGGAAATATATAGATATCATTGTTTTGGGAGACGATTATGGTACCCAAGAGGGTTTACAAATATCCCTAGAGATGTTTAGGCAATTGTTTAAACCCCATCTGAAAGCTCTAGGCGATTTTATAGAAAAGAGGAGCGATGTTTATATTTTTCTGCATTCTTGCGGATCGGTGAGTAAACTAATCCCTGATTTTATCGATGCAGGCATACAAATCTTAAATCCGGTACAAACGAGTGCAAAGGGGATGTCTCCTGAGTTTTTAAAGAGAGAATTCGGTAAAGATATAGTCTTTTGGGGTGGTGGATGTGATACCCAAAGGATACTCCCCTTCGGTACTTTAGAAGAAGTTGAGAATGACGTGAAGAAGAGGATCGATATCTTTGCTCCGAAAGGAGGTTTTGTCTTTGCTGCAATCCACAACATTCAACAAGAGGTATCTCCGGAGAAATGCCTGAGGCTTTTCGATACTGCCAGAGATTATGGAAAATATAGAAGTTAAAGATATCAACCAGAAAAATATCAAAAAAATACTTGAAGATAGGGGCATGACTCAGTTTCGGGTAGAGCGACGTCCACATACTTATTTGTTTGACACATGGAAATAGTGTGATATATTATAATTAATAAGTAATATTTACTTACTATTATATAAAGAGTGTAATAGATGATTATCAAGACCAGAAGATACATGGGTTAAACATTTTATTATCATGCTTTACCTTTTGCTAAAGCAAGATAGCATCTAAAAGAGATAGCCTTTAAATAAATCTTTAAGGAAAATTGAAATGGTAAAAGCTTAGGAGGAGGAATTAAAAAATAAGGAGGGAAGGAGGTGAAAAATTAGGTTAGCTTGGAAGTAAAGAAAGCCTCTTAAAGAGAAAGGTGCTGTATAATTAAGAATATAAGTGAGGGGGCTTTCGTAATTAAGCAAATAAAATTAATTTAGAGAGGTGAGTTAAATGTTAAACCGAAGGAAATTGAGTAAAAAAAGCAGGTTTACCGTAATTAGTTCGTGGGTCACCCCAGTTTTTGTAGCTCTGTTGATATTCGGCATCCTTTTGGCCCAGGATGTATATGCTCAGAATCTGCCCAGAGATGAAACACTTTACGTTGCAGTATCAAAAAAAGTTGCTCTTGGCCCCAAAGTTTTTAACATCTATGCACCGGGTTTTGATAGGTCGAGGACTGGTCTGCACCAACTGGTCAATGAGTACTTCTTCTATGTCAATCTGGAAACAGGCGAGTATATACCCTGGCTGGCAGAGAGTTTCGAATACTCTGATGACTTTAAGAAGATTACCGTAAACCTCAGAAAAGGAGTCAACTGGAATGATGGTTGGCCGTTCACTGCAGAGGACGTTGTATTCACTTATAATCTGCTCTTAGAGAGTGCACCGAAGATGACATGGTCTGCTGAGGTTGCTGCCTGGGTAGAATCGATAAGAAAGCTCGACGATTTTACCGTTGAGCTAACCCTAAAAACACCTAATCCACGGTTCCATCTGATCAGAGAGTGTTTTCCCGCAGTAAGGATCTGGGGAGGAGTGACAATTCTTCCCAAGCATGTATGGGAGGGAGAGGATCCGGTAAAATTTAACAACTATCCGCCTGTGGGGACCGGCCCGTACAGACTTCTGAGCTCTTCCGAGACAGCTTTTGTCTACGAGAGAAGAGACAATTGGTGGGGTACGGAACAGTACGGGGTTAAGCCGGCACCAAGATATGTGGTTTACCAGTACTTTGGTCCCGAGACCAGTGTTGCCATCGGTCTAACCACAAACGATATCGATTCACCAGCTATAGGGATTCTCTCGTTAGGTACATACTTGGAAGTTAAGCGGAAAAATCCATACGTTACTGCGTGGCATGCAAGGGCTCCACACGCATGGTTAGACCCTTGTCCGAGAGGGCTAATGATCCAGAATGCAAGGCCTCCCTGGGATCAAAAAGAAGCTAGGTGGGCGATATCCTATCTGATCGATAGAGACGCCGTCGTCAACCTCGCCTACGAAGGAACCACCTCACCAAGCTGGGGACCCTATCCGTACTACAAGGGATTAGACCCTTACTTTGCAACTATTCAGGACCTAATTGAAAAATACCCGACAACAAAATATGATCCAGCAAAGGCAGAGGAAATATTCAAATCTCTAGGCTTCAATAAGGGGACGGATGGAGTTTGGGTAATGGGTGATGGAAGCAGGTTAAAGATGGATTTTCTGGTTGATTCAGGCGATTCAGAAGCGATGAAAGTTACCGCAGTAATAGCAGATCAGTTGAGAGCTGGAGGAGTTGACGTAACAATTAGACCTCTAACTGGAGCGGTTCAGAGTGATACAAGATTGCGTGGAGATTGGGATATTGCTTACCAACCTTTCTGCCCTGGAGATACTGATGTATTCGATAACCTAGAGCTTTTTCATGGCAAATACTATGTTCCTTTAGGTGAGCCAGCGCCCTGGTATGAAAGAAATTCCTTCAGATATAATAATCCTAAATTAGATGCCATCGTGGATGAGATGTCGGTAACACCACCGAAAGATGTGGAGAAGATGAAGAAGTTATTCCGCCAGGCGATGGAGATATGGCTTGAAGATCTTCCGATAATTCCGATAGTTCAGGCACCAGCTCTGGTTCCCTTCAATACTGCCTACTGGGTTGGATGGCCTTCGGCAGCAGACCCTTGGAACATGCCTGTCAACTGGTGGGCGACGTTCAACCTTGTCATAACTGGTTATCCGTCTCCTGAGACAGGAGAATGGGTTGGTGGAATAAGAAGTAGTAGTCCAAAATAAATTTATTATAGTGATATAGATCGAACTCCCTTTATGGGAGTTCGATCTATATAAGGGAGGACTCCATAGTTATGTGGTCGTATCTCAGGTATGTGTCTGGAAGGTTTGCCATCTTTATTATTACCATTTTCATCGCTATAACGATAGTCTTCATTGTACCCCGCTTTGTGCCGGGAGACCCTCTCTTTGCTGTCACTTCTAAACTTGCTGAGATGGGTGGGTCCAGAGGATCTCCAGAGTTAGTCGAAGAATACAGAGAATTGTTTGGGCTTAATCAGCCTGTATTAACTCAATATCTATATTATCTCAAAGAACTTAGCAGGGGTAATTTGGGTTATTCTATCGCTAACTTCCCAGCAACAGTAACTGAACTTCTCATGCGCTCCCTACCTTGGACCATAGGACTTCTTAGCGTAGCAACAGTGATAAGCTGGCTAATAGGGACATTTATCGGTGCGATTAGCGGATGGGGAGGGAAGGAGTCAAAAATATCTAAGATTTTAGTCCCGTTGGCCCTTGGATTATACACTATACCTTATTATATTTTAGCTATAATTTTGATTTTTCTCTTCGTTTATGTATGGGGAATTTTCCCTATCTCCGGAGGATACACACCAGGCTTTCCTATTAAATTTTCACTTCCCTTTGTTCTTGATGTAATAAAACATTCAATACTCCCAGCTTTAAGCATTATCTTAATCTCCCTGGGTTGGTGGTTTTTGAGTATGAGAAGCATGATTGTGTTACTAAAAGGCGAGGACTATATTCTCCTGGCTCAGGCTAAAGGTTTATCTGATAGACGAATACTCTGGAGATATGCTTTCAGAAATGCTCTTCTTCCCCAGGTGAGTGGTTTGGCGATTTCGCTGGCTCATATTGTCGGTGGAGCAATTATTCTTGAGAAGATATTTGCCTACCCTGGCGTGGGATGGCTTTTATATAATTCTATAACTGAACTTGACTTCCCAACGATACAAGGTGGGGTGTTGGTAGTTATCATCGCTTTAACAGCAGCCAACTTTATTTTAGATTTAATCTATCCTCTCATTGACCCAAGAATCAAGTATAAAAGAGGTTAACAAGATGAAAAGAGGTTTTGTAGGAATCTTGATGGGTAATCGAAAATTTATTATTGGTTTTATTATATTTATAGTTATTCTTATGGGAGCAATTATAGCTCATCAGACCATCCCTTTTAGATATTCTCGTACAGGAGCATTCCCTCCGGGGCTCCCTCCAGGGGTTGAAAATATTTTAGGAACGGATTCTTTAGGAAGAGGCATCGATGTTCAATTAGCGGAGGCTGTTGTCAACTCTGTCCAGATTGGTCTGATTGCAGCCCTCATTGGTACACTTGTTGGAGCAGTCATAGGATTTACAAGTGGATATTATGGAGGGATAATAGACGCAATGCTCAGGGTATTGATGGATGTGTTTCTGTCCATCCCATCACTGCTCTTCTTGATATTGATAGCTTCACTAATGAGAGGTGTTACGGTGCAGGGAATGGCATTAATTATAGCACTGTTTGCCTGGCCCTCCCCGGCGAGGCAGATTAGAGCCCAGGTGCTCAGCCTCAAAGAAAGAGCTTTTGTAGATATGGCGATGCTTTCAGGAATGTCTAAAATGGAGATTATAACCAGAGAATTGGTACCTCATATGTTCCAATGGATGAGTGCTAACTTTGTCAACGCCACATTAGCTGCAATGCTTGCCGAGTCAGGACTTTCCATCCTGGGACTGGGTCCACAAAATGAAATGACTCTAGGAATGATGATCTATTGGGCTTTGAGCTATGCTGCGGTTTTTAGAGGAATGTGGTGGTGGTGGGGCAGTACTGTCTTCACCCTCACTTCTATTTTTATTTCACTCTATTTATTGCATTTAGGTTTTGATGAAGTGATCAATCCTAGAATGAGATCAAAAATCTGAATATAAGGAAATTTTTAGCATGACAGAACGTAAACAAATTTTAGAAGTGAAAGATTTGAAGGTTTACTATCATACTGATCGTGGATCTGTGCGAGCAGTGGATGGGGTAAGTTTCAATGTGCAAGAGGGAGAGAATTTTGGAATTATTGGTGAGTCAGGTTGTGGAAAATCAACTATGGCTATGGCTCTACTGAGGCTTGTTGTCTCGCCAGGGATGATTGAGGGAGGACAAATATTCCTTAACGGCACCGACATTCTTACCCTGGATAGAGAATTAATACGTAAAATTCGCTGGAGTCAAATCTCTTTTATTCCACAGGGGGCTATGAATTCCCTCAATCCGGTGATGAGGATCGGCTCTCAGATTGCCGATGTTATTACTACTCACCAGGGTTATCAGCCGGAGAAAGTTCTAAGGAAGAGAATTCAGAAGCTTCTCTCCACAGTCGGACTGCCTCACCGGGTCTACAGAATGTATCCTCATGAACTCTCGGGAGGAATGAAACAGCGAGTTTGTATTGCAATGGCTATAACTTTGGAACCCGGGATAATTATCGCTGATGAGCCTACCAGTGCTTTGGATGTCGTTGTACAGCGAGTGGTTATGCAAACCCTCTTGGATGTTCAGGAACGACTTGGGGCAGCTTTGGTCCTAATCGGTCACGATATGGGAATTCAAGCTCAGGTAGTTAATCGTCAAGCAGTTATGTACGCTGGTAAGATTGTTGAAATTGGAGAAGTGAGGGCAATGTACAAAAATCCCCTTCATCCTTATACCAAGCTCTTGATCAAATCACTTCCTACCTTACAGTTACGTCATGATTTTCATGGAATCCCAGGACTTCCTCCTTCTCTTCTCGATCCTCCAAAAGGGTGTGCATTCAGTAATCGTTGTCCTTATGTTATGGAACGCTGTCGAGAGGCGATGTCGAAACTTGTGGAGATCCAACCGAATCACTTTGTTGCCTGCCATCTTCACTCCGAGGTCATCAGGTAAAGAGAGAATTTATAAGAAGAAAGGAAACCATTATGAGCGTTCAGAAAGAGGTACAGACTAATATCCTAAACCAGACTCAAGCACCCTTGCTGGAAGTTTGCAACCTCACCAAAGTCTTTGGCAGCGGCCTCTTACAACGAGGTCAGAAGGTTGCCTTAGAGAATTTCTACATGAGTATTCAAGGTAGTCCCCCAAAAATTATATCTATCGCTGGGGAAAGTGGGAGCGGAAAGACGACTCTTGCCCGAATTATTCTGGGATTTCTTTTGCCGACACAGGGGGAGATCCGTTATCAAGGAAAAGATCTTAAAATGATGGATCAAAAATCATGGAAAATCTTTCGAAGGGAGGTCCAAGCCGTATTTCAAGATCCATATGAAGTCTATAATCCCTTTTATCCAATTGATCGCGTCTTTGAGATAGTGATTCAGAAATTCCATCTAGCTAAGAATCGACAGGAAAGTCGCCGTATTACGGAAGAAGCCCTGGTGGTCGTAGGGCTGCGCCCTGATGAGATTTTGGGTAAATATCCTCACCAACTATCTGGGGGTCAGAGGCAACGGATTATGCTCGCCCGAGCTTTTCTACTTAAACCAAAGCTCATTATCGCTGACGAGCCGGTTTCAATGATCGATGCCTCTATGCGGGCTATCATTTTAAAGATTATAATGGACTTAAAAGACAATTTTGGAATTTCCTTCCTTTACATTACCCATGATCTCTCTACAGCTTTTCAGATTAGCGATGATATTATCGTTCTTTATGAAGGATTGGTGGCTGAATCAGGAGATGCAGAAATCGTTATCAGTAGTCCGAAGCACCCTTATGTCCAGCTCTTAGTAGGATCTATTCCCATCCCGGATCCTGACCAACCGTGGCAAGGACGCGTAGAACTTCCACCTGAAGAGGAATTAGAGAAGGATACTCTGAGGGGATGCAAGTTCTATCGCCGTTGCCCTTATAAGATGGAAATATGTCTTAAGAACCCCCCGCCATTATATAATATTGGTGCAGACCATCTTGCTGCTTGCTATTTATATAAGTGAAGAGAGATAGATGAAGATGCATTAAATATTAGATAACATATCATACAGATTACATTATAATTTCTTATAAAAGTATTGAAAAAATATTATTTGGAGAAGTTGAACAATGCCCGTTTACACAAAGACATTTACACCGAATGAAAACAAAACCTTAACTGAATTCATTGTACCGGTAATTAAAGGGACCGAAGAAATATTGATAAAGGGTGACTATCACCCAAAGACAGTAAATAATATCGAAGTAACTCATAAATTAATATATCAGGCAGTACACGAATACCTACAATTTGATTGGAAAGGTTCTATTGTAGCTGGACCTAATTGGGACTATTATAAGAAAAATTATAAGAAAAATGCTATTGAATTGTTTTCCCCGATTCGTAACCTCTTTAATTATACATTGATTGACTCGAATGGCATTGTCCGAGCAAGGGGGAACGACAATTTTTTTGAGACAATCCAAATTAATGAAGAAAAAGCCAGTGTTGGATGCGTTTCCGGTGCATTACCCGCAGGAAACTGGAGGTTGATAGTTGAGGCTCACGCTATCATCTCTGAACTGGTGATATTGAGCATTGAGGTGAATTTGAATAAAGAATTTACACCTGGGGTTAAAACCACAGAAAAGTGTCAGACAGAACTCAGAGATTTTAATAAGAAAGGACCTCTTTTTAGAGAAGAACGGGGAGGTCCTGGATGGTTTGGAGGAGATTTTCATATACATTCCCACCACAGTGATGGCAATCACTCAGTTTATGAATTAATGACCTATTTACAAGGAAAAGGTCTGGACTTTTTCGTTCTGACCGATCATAATACCACTTTGGGATGGAAAGAGAAGTATTTATTAAAGACTATGGTTATTCCAGGTATAGAAATTTCTACTTTTTTTGGACATTTTGTGCTTATCAACTGGATTGGTGATATCAATTGGTTTTCGCTTGAACGAGAAAGTACTTTTGAGGATGTTGCGACGGAGATAAAAAAGAAGGGAGCTCTTTTTTCTGTGGCTCATCCAGCATGTATTGGTGACCCAATATGCACGGGATGCAGATGGGATTACCCCAATTTTTGTTGGGAAATAGCCGATATAATTGAAGTCTGGGCTGGTTCTTGGTCGGAAAGAAGGGCTGAAAATATAAAAACTTTAAAGAGATGGGAAAATCTGCTTAACCAGGAGTTAAAAGTGGTTGCCGTCAGTGGTTCCGATATTCATAGGCTGGATACTTATAAGAAAGACTATGGTCGGACTTATGTATGGGCTAAGTCAAAAACCAGAGATGGGATTATGGAGGGATTAAGAAAAGGAAAAGTTTATATTACCAGCGGGCCTCAAATAAATTTCCAAATAATAAATGATAAAGGTATCCTTGTTTCGCTGGGAGAAGAATTGGAAGTTAAATACAATGGGAGTATTAAACTATTAATTAATATTGAGAGTAAGGAAATTAAGAAAAAATTTCGCATTGAACTAATTAAAAATGGATGGGTCTACAATTCTTGTGACACTTTTTTAGAACATATTGAACTTGAATGGTCAGACAAAGTAACTAAAAATTGCTGGTATTATTTGAGGTTGTTTGACGAGAAAGAGTGTATTATAGGTTTGACCAATCCAATTTTCATAATTTGTCATTAAGACATGACGGGAAT
>Ga0209986_10005598_pt1 | contig 10391 bp, 10 predicted proteins | sample BlataG_FD_183168 | JGI IMG/M metagenome (GOLD analysis project Ga0209986, IMG submission 183168) | Deep subsurface microbial communities from Black Sea to uncover new lineages of life (NeLLi) - Black_00105 metaG (SPAdes) (version 2) | ecosystem: Environmental > Aquatic > Marine > Oceanic >...
CTTGCAGGATTGGACACCGTCATCTGGTGGATGAGCTCATTGGATATACCCCGACCTCTCAGCATCGGAATGAAGGTCTCGATGAGCTCGACGTATCCGCGTATCCCTTCCCCCGCCGGCTTTCCGTCGGGTTGGGCAGGGTCGTACCAACCCGCATCGTGGGATAGGAGGATTTGTTCGCCACAGTCGGCATCCAAGAGCGCAATGGTGTAATCGGCCAACGTTTCCTGCGATTGCCACTCAGCGCCAATGGCATCGAACTCAACGTAAACCCCGCGCCGCGCGGCCTCCAGATGCCGGGTCAAGTCCGGTTCTAGGTTGGCGTGCACCCAAATGAACCTTCCGGGGTCGTGGCCCTCTTCCTCGAGGATATTCATCTGCTGTTGAAAAAGTTCGCCATTCGGGGTGTGGCTGGCGACCACCGCGCCCGATTCCCGGCTCGCCTTCGCAGCAGCTCTCAAATTGCGTTCTTCCAGAGGGGTTACCCCCTCATCGCTCACTGCGAGTTTGATGAAGCCGGTGCGGAGGCTCGTGCCGTCGATACCTTCGGTGATTTCCTGGACCCAGCGTCTGGCGAGTTCATCGACGCCAAGTTCAAGCAGAGAGAAGGGAATATATGCGTGTCGATAGACTCCCGTCGGAGCGATAATGTGAATGGGAGTAATTTCAGCTAAATACCGCAGCACGGCCAGATTTCGACCCACGCCAACGGTCGAGCATTCAACAAGAGCGGTCACTCCCGCTTCGTGGGCTTCATCCAGGTATGACCGAAGGACTCGACCGACTGCTTCTGGGTCGGCGATCGCGTAGTCGTCATCGTGCGGCCCCCGAAGGTCGGTAAACAGGTGCTCATGCGGAAGGATCAATCCGAGTTCCGCAGTCGACACAAGTCCCTGTACCGTCTGCACATAGCTGGAGGTCATGCACCGCCTGCTCGGTGATAGTACACGTCCCACTCCAGATACTTGCTCATGGCTTCGTAGACGGCGGACGCCGTTTGCGAGAGATTGACGGCTATGTGGTGTTCAAAGCCATTCTCGCAGATGTAATGGAGCAGCTCTTGAAGCTTCGGGACATGGATGACGCCATATCCACCGAAGGTTTGCAGCGAATCGTTGGTAAGCTCACCCTCGCCCAGGTATGCCGTGATCCGGCCTTCAAAGTCATCCGTCGCGACCCGGCAGAAAGTGAAAGGCCCAGTGCGCACACGACCTACAACAGTCCCGAAGGTGTTCTCTTTGCCTACCGTACCAGCGATTATTTCCTGGTAATCCATGACCGGCAGGTCTTCAGAGACCTGGCTCTCCTCAACGAAAATATCCTTGGGCAGATTCGAGCAGTGGAAAATTACGGCCTTCTCCGGGTCGTCTCCGTAGTTGTTATTCCAGTCGACGATGGCGCTAGGTTCGCCCGAAGCCAGCGTAAGCGCATACATGCCGATCACGCCTGCGATGTCTGTCTCGCATGCGGAAGGCATGAGATCGTTGCTCATCATGCTCATGAGTGTACAAGGGACCACGCCGTAATATTCCTGCATCGCCGTCCAGCATTGGATTGCTGTGGCGATCAAATTGTTTTGCTCCATCCAGGAGTCCACCACGACGCCGAATTTCGCCATCTTGCGCAGCGCCTCGGAGGGAATGTCCTTAGTGGGAATGTAGGCTGTCACCTGCTCCAATTTCGTTTTGAGCTGCGGATCGTTATCCTCGATGCGCGAAGCGCGGCCGAAGACTTCCGACAGGTCGAGGGTTTCAACCGTGATCCCCGCCCGTTCGAGCAGCTTTTCGCTGTAACGCACCGTGTTGAAGGCGGCAGGGCGGGCTCCAATTGCGCCAATGCGAGCGCGCCTCAGACCGCGCACAACGTGGCAAATGCTCACGAAGCGCCGTAGGTCGGCTTTGAAACTATCGCTCTCTGGATCGACCGTATGCTGTGTAGTTAATGAAAATTTGATGCCATATTGGTGTAAATTATTGCAGGCTGACATTTTGCCACAGAAGGAGTCCCGCCGGTCAGCGATGGTCATCTTTTGAGCATCATCGGGAAACGCTTGGATTAAGACCGGAACACCCAGACCAGCCCAGCGCAAGGTGTTAGCAATCGCTCGTTCGTCGCCGAAGTTCGGCAGGGTCACCAGAACGCCGTCGATCTCGTCTCGGTTTTGCTTGAAGAGGTCAGCGCACTTCTGGGCATCCGCCAAGCTCTCCACGCTACCAAAGGAAGTGTCGTCCAGCGAGAGCGCGATTGCTTTAATCCCTTCTTCTTCCAACACCTTTATGATGGTCTCGCGGCCACTGCTACACAGATGATCGGGGAAGAAGCCTCGGTTGCCGACGATCACACCCAGCGTGGGTGATTTAATCTTGGTTTTCATGTCTACCTCCTTGAAAAGTGTGTGCTCGCTATTGGCCTCTGATGCTATAGAACCACTTTCGCCACCTTACCCCTTGATAGCGCCGGCGGTGATACCCTCCGTGAACCGTCGCTGGAAGAACAGGAAGATGACCAGAAGGGGCACGACACTCAACACCGCCACGCCCATCCACTCCCGATACAAGGAGTAACCTGGGGGACCCGTCATCTGCATCATAAACAGGGGCAGGGTGAATTTTTCGGACGACCTCAGATAGATCAATGGCCCCAGGTAGTTATTCCAAGCTCCCATGAAAAAGATGAGCCCCAAGCTGGTCAGGCCGGGCACGCAGATGGGTAAAATGATGCGCCAGAAGATACCGAACTCGCCGCAGCCGTCTATGCGCGCCGCATCCAGCAATTCATCAGAAATGGTGCTGATATACTGACGCATGAAGAAGATGCCGAAGGCATTGGCTACGCCGGGCACGATGAGGGGTCTGAAAGTGTCAAGCCATTTCAATTTGGTCATGATGACGTAGGTGGGCACCATGGTCACCGCGCCGGGAATGATCATCGTAGCCAGGAGGAAAGCAAAGAGTGGATTGCGCCCCGGAAAGTGGTGCTTGGCGAAGCCATAGCCGCCCAAGGAGCAGAAGAACAGCGAAAGGGCGGTGGTCGAGAAGGCGACGAAGAAGGTATTCCATAAAGACCTGAGAACACCGTTCTCTACGATGTAGTGGTAGCCATCCAGGCTCATGTTGCGCGAGATGAGAATGGGCGGGCTACCGAATATCTCGCCCTGGGGCATTAAAGAGGTGCGCAGCATCCAGATGAAGGGCAACATCATGAAGACGGCGATAAAAGTCAATAGCCCGTACAGGAGGGCTCTGACTCCTAGAGATCTTACCCGCGTCAGCAAAATTGCCATTCCTTCCTCCTTTCCGCCTGAAAGCAAGGTGACTATCCCTCATTCCTCGCGACCGAAATACCTAAGCTGCAAGAGGGTGAACACGAAAATCAGCGCAAAATAAACATAGCCCTGGGCCGAGGCGCGGCCGAACCGGAAATTGCCGAAGGCCACATTATAGATATGAACCATAGTGGTGAGGGTGGCCCTCATGGGTCCGCCGCCGGTGAGCGCCTGGACCTCATTGAAGAGACCAAAACTGCCCATGGTGGAAAGGATCACCGAGAAGAGGATCACGGGGCGTAAAAGCGGGATGGTGATGTAAAAGAAAGCTTGAACGGGACTGGCCCCGTCAATGAGAGCAGCCTCCGTCAGTTCGCGGGGGATGGTCTGCAGTCCGGCTAACATGATCACCATGTTGTAACCCAGCCAGCCCCAGGTGACAAGCAGGCAGAGGGAAACCCGTGCCCACCAGATGTCCTCCAGCCAGGGGACTCCGGGCAATCCGAGCATGTTTAGGAAGGTGTTGAATAATCCGCCCTTTTGTTGCAGCATGAGGCCGAAGGTAAACCCCGCCGCTATCATTGAGGTGACGTAAGGGGCGAAAATCATCGTGCGGTATCCCTGGAAGAAACGGACCAACTTGGAGTTCAGGATCACGGCCAGGACGAGGGCCAGGAAGGTCATGATGGGAACGTACATGAAGAACAGGATGATGCCGTTTTGAATTGACTGCCAGAAGGCTTTACCTCCTATGCCGAAGAGGTAGGTAAAGTTCTTCAGGCCGACGAATTCCATGGGCCCCAGCCCCTTCCATTTGTGGAAACTGAGATAGACGGAGAAAATGACCGGCAAAAAGCCAAAGCCGAGAAACAAGATATAAAAAGGGGATATGAAAACGTAAGCCCAGCGGCGCCTGACGATCTCCCGCCAGAGCTCCCTTCTTTTCCCGTTAGTAGCGCTAACTACCACACCTCGGGCCATCGTTTGCCTCCTCCTCAATTGACAAGGTGAGGAGAGCCATGATGGCTCTCCTCACCCGTTGAGCTGTGGTTGCTATTCTAGACCTGCGCGGATCTCAGCCGCGGCTTCTCTCAGAGCATCCTCAGCCGTCATCTCACCCGTGGCGTATAGCTGGATAGCTACAGACACAGAGCCGTTCATCATGGCGTAGTTGGGACCGTAGACGCCCGCTCGCGGGATCTTCGCGTTCACGTCAGCGTAGACTGAATTGACGTTCTGGCCGGCGAAGAAGGAGTCACCCGCCAGGAACAGGGCATCGTCGTAGGAACTCTTCAGCGAGGGGATGAAGCCGCTGATGGCAAACATCCTGAGCACGCTCCTGTCGCGGCCCAGGACGAACTCTACGAAGGCCCACGCCGCATCGGGGTTCTTGGTCTGCTCGGGGATGACGAAGACGGAACCGCCGTCGTTGGACGCCCGCGCGCCGCCTTCCTCGTAGGCCGGCATGTGGGCCACGCCCCACTTGCCGCCCGTGCCCGGAGCGATCCAGCTCTTCATGAAGATATCCATCCAGGAAGCCTCGATGAGGGTGGCGATGATGGGCGATTCCATAGCGGCCAGCTCGGCGTACCAGGGATCCGTCCACTCCAGCGAGTCGGAGACCAGGTCCTCCTCCCAGAACTGGCCCAGCATCTCCAGGGTGGCGATGTTCTCAGGGCTGTCCACTGTGACCTCGCCGGTATCGGGATCGTAGTAGCCCAGGCCCTGTTGCCAAAGCACCATCTCGTAGAGACGGGCGTAGTTGTTGGCCTTGTTATGGGCGAAGCAGTAGTTGCCGGTCTCCTCTTTGATGGTCCGGCAGGCCGCGAGATAGTCATCCCAGGTGGCGATCGTCGCGCTCACCTCGGCCGGGTCGGTTGGCAGGCCAGCCGCCTCGAAGACATCGCGGCGGTAGTACATAACCACTGGGCCGCCGTCCCAGGGCATGCAGTAGTATTTGCCGTCCTTCTCGCAGTCGAACATCTTGTACTCGACTATATTATCGAGGTACGGTTGGAGCATGTCCGTCAAGTCGAGTAAGCCACCCAGGTGGACGTACTCGGACAGGTGGCTGTTCTCCACCAGGCAGACGTCGGGAGCGCCTTCGCCAGCGGTGAGGGCCAGGGGCAGGTTGATGTAGACGTCGGAGGGGCCGTAGTACTGAATCTCCACCTCGATGTCGGGATACTCAGCGTTGAAGTCCTCAATGATACCGGCAGCTTCAATGGTATCCCGTATGGCCGCCGTCCAACCCCAGAGGACTATTTTCCCTGTGGGCTTCTCAGCCTCAGGCAGTGGTGTGGGGGTCACTTCGACATATTCAGTGATCGTCTCCCCTTCAACAATTCTCGTAACCTCGACGACCTCGGCTGCCGGGGTAGCAGCTGGACCACAGGCGGTGATCGCTATAACCCCCAAGATGATCATAGTGGTCATTTTGTAAAGTATATGCTTGTGAGACATTTCAATTCTCCTCCTGCACTAATAAGCAGTTAGTTAAAGGATTCGACTTACAATCGATGTGGCATATAAACCTTTTATCCAGACATCTCCCTCCTTACCTGACCCGGCCATCCGCTGCCTTCCTTCGCGTTCTATTGTGTAGCAACTAAGTGTGGGTATAATTGGATCCAGCGCGAATATGGCCGACCTCTGCCCTTAGGCGGAGGATATTGGTCAGCGCTAGCGGGAAGTGCTTGCCTGGAATGCTGAGTGAATGGTAAGCACTTCCCCATCCCTTTTACGTCATAACGATGATTGTTTAGTCACCTCCTTGTTATAAAGCCTTTGTTTCTATATTAAGAATTCCTCACCTGCTACACCAGAGAAGTTCGGTAATGTGCTGGCAAACCGCTAGCAATCATCCTCTCTTCAGATGGCCCAATCATTACTGAGCCACAGTGCTTCCTCTGACAATCAATTCCGGTTGGAGCAACCCCGCTTTCGGTTCAACATCCACTTTCTCCCGTCGGGTTGTCTCAATAATCTCAACCAATTCTCGTACCGCGGTGCATCCCAATTTGTTTAGATCTTGGTGAACAGTTGTAAGCGGCGGCCAGAAGTACGCTGCCTCAGGAATGTTGTCGAAGCCGACAACTGCCAGATCCTGCGGCACCTGAATCCCTTTCTGGCAGGCAACATGTATAACACCAAGCGCCATCTGGTCATTGCCAACAAAGACCGCGTCCATCTCTGGATATTGGTCCATCAATTGGCAAATACCCCGCACTCCGCTGGCAGAAGACCAGGTCCCTTCAACCCAATGCTTGTCGGATGTACGGATGCCTGCCTCAGATAAAGCGTCTTGCCAACCTTCTTTACGTTGGCGAGCTTCCCACCAGTCCAATGGCCCAGATATATGACCAATATGCCGATATCCCTGCTCGAGCAGATGTTCCATAGCCATTCGGCCGCCTCGGTAGTTGTCGATTGAGACAATGGACAAGCTGGTCCGCTTCTGCATGGTGAGGAAAATTAGTGGCACAGGTAATTCGGGGAGCCGATCATTAATCCAATCTCGGTTGTCACCTACTTCGGGAACAGCCCAGATGATCCCATCCACCTGCCTGGCGAGCAGCGAGTCAAGCAGTGGTTTAACATCATTGGTGTCAAAATCGGGCAATTCCTTCAGCAGGAGCGTATACCCCATCTCCTCAGCCTGACCGGTGATGCCATTAAGGGCTCGAGAAGGCCCGAAATACACCAAACCTGCAGTGACGACACCCAAGGTATAACTGCGTTGCCGAATAAGGCTTCGCGCCAGGTCACTGGGCTGATATCCGAGGCGCTCAATGACCTCCTGTACTCGCTGGCGGGTTTCGGGAGCTACGTCAGGGCGCTCATTAATAACCCGGGAAACCGTTTGAGTTGAAACCCCGGCCTCCCGCGCTACTTGCTTGATGGTCACCCGTTGCCTTCTAGCCATAAAGTAAAATGCCCTCCCTCCTCGTACCGCCTGTTATCGATCCCGTTACCGTTCCCGGTATCGATAACAGATTAGCATATGTTCGGCGGCGTGTCAAATTTTTCCCCTCTTTTGCCCTCTCCCTTAGTAATTGAACTTGGCTCAGCCATGTATCGCGCGACAACGAAATGGATGATCCACCCTCATAATCGGACTTTTTGCCACCAATTTCAAGATTATGCCCCTGCCCCAGCTCCGTTTTCCCCACCCCAGCAAATGCTATACTGTCCATTGAAGGAGAAAGACCATGCCAAGGAAAAAGAAACCGGGAGGCGCCCTTTCCGTGGACCTTGCCCACAAGCGTTATTCTGACAACGGCATTGCCTACATAGAAAACGGCAACGATGATGTCCAGATCCTAAAGGCCGGTGACTTGGGCTTATACGGCACCCCCTCGCCAAGCAATTTAGCGGCTGCGCTAGCCATTTTCTGTGAAAGGGAAGGGATATCGGTGCTGCTGCTCGACGGGCCACAGGGTTGGAGGGCCCCCAACTCACAAATTGAGCATATGCGCCTTTGCGAGCGAGTCCTGAACACGCCAGGCAAGACCGGAGTTGTTGGTACGACCAAACCTCGCACCTACCTCTCCTACATCCAATTCTCGATCGACCTCTTCCAACACCTACGCCTCGAACACGGATGGCAGCTCCTCACAGCCGACTGGTCCGAACGATCTGGGGTGCGCTGGCTGGTGGAAACCTTCCCCACCTATGCTTGGAAGACGCTAGGGCTCCCTAAGTTGCCCGCCAAAGCGAAAACCAGCCCTGATCAAATTGCTACTTGGCGCCATGACCTAAGCCTTGTTGCCGGTTTTAGGCTTCCGGACGACCTCACCCACGACGAACTCCAGGCAACCGTCGTCCTGCCCGCCGGTCGAGCGATCGCCGATAACCTGCCGGAGCGGGTGATCCTCTCCGGAATCGATCCACTCCTGACGGATGAAGGGATCGTGCTGGAAGGATGGATCGCCAATCCATGCGTTCCATAAGGCTAGTTTCTTCATCATGCTCAGACTGCTTAAAGGGAAAACGCCAGGGACAACTTAACGACTGTACTGAAGAGAAGCCCAAATGCAATGTAGAACGATTCTTATGGCCATGATCGGAAAGGACACCAGCACTATCACCCACCTCCATTCCACCGACGCTGGTTGGAAGTCTGGACAAGCTACTAGCCACATGTCCTACCGCGGAGGAGATCGAGCGCTTTCAGATCGATTTTGACATCTTCTTTGACCCAGAGGTCGGTCTACCTTCCTACGCCTGTGAGGACACCAACCCCCGACTGGCGATCTACCAGGCGCTGCGCGCCATGTCTGCGCTGTACTTTGACCAACCCCTCCCCTGGACCTCCTACTCTCTCTACGACTGGTTGCGGGGCGCGGTCTCTGGTATTGTCCTCAGAGCAACTGAAATAAGCTATTGCTGCGACGATCAAAACCGGATCGTGCTCAAGTCGGAACTGCTCAGTCAACCATCCTATTCTTCTTGGTACGACGCTCAGAGCGGTATTGGGCTAATGGACCTCGTCGGCCTGATCGTGCATGAGGCCCGGCACGCCGAGATCGGTGGCCACACTTGCGGTAATTCTGACGATGCATCTCTTGAGGAGATGGGCGCCTGGGGTGTTTAGCATTACTACTTCCTATGGATGGCGGAGCATACACCTCTTGGCTTGCTCACCCCCACTCAACGCGAGGCCGCAATGGCTCACGCAGAGACCGCCTTGGGCCGCATCTGCAACCCATGAATGCCTGCTTATTGACAGGTATGACTGCACTAAAAAAAGCCCCCGCGCGAGAAAGGAAAATAGAGTTGTTTAGTAAGGACTGCGCTCCGCGAGGGACATACGCCCTGCTAGTGCATATACGAAGCGCGACGGCACTGCAGATGGGCCGGCTTGGCACCGTGCACCTTCGGCCAGGTTACTACGTCTATGTCGGCAGTGCCTTAGGAGCCGGCGGGGTGCCAGGCCGGGTCAATCGTCATCTTCGCCCCACCGAAGAGAAGCGACCCCATTGGCATATCGACGCTCTTACAGAATTAGGTGTGATTGAGGAAGTATGGTGGGCAGAGGGTGGAAATCGACAGGAGTGCGCTTGGGCCAGTGTTTTGACCGAAGCAGGGAAACTGGCCGCGGCTGGCTTCGGCGCCTCCGATTGTCGTTGCGCGGGTCACCTTGTTTGGTTGGGAGACGCTGAGGGAGTGGCGCAAGGCTGGTGTGCATTACAGGATCTTGTGGGCTCACATCTGCAACGGGTTAGAATAGGAGAAGCACCGACCGGAAACGACCTCACGAAACGAGGAATGGATCAATGACCCGTAAGATACATATCACAGCCATACAAGTGTCGCAGACCGCGGTCCTGAACGATTCTGCCACTACTGATGCTATCTGGCAGGCCCTGCCCTTCGAGGGTCGGGCAAACCGCTGGGGCGACGAGATCTATTTCACCATCCCTTTACGCCTGACTGAGTCTAAGGACGCCCGGCAGGAAATGACCATCGGTGAACTCGGCTACTGGCCATCAGGGGCAGCTTTCTGCATCTTTTTCGGTCCCACACCGGTGAGCGAAAGCGAAGCACCTCGGGCTTATACTAATGTCAACCCCTTTGGACAGGTGGAGGGGGAGAGGGTGACCGTGTCGCGGGCGGAGATTTAAGGGAAACTTTTTAATAAACGCACGCGAGGGACATCTTAATAACAGTGACTTTCCGTATGCTATGATGAATTTCAAATATATAATCTAACTCCTACATGAAGCATTTCCGAAAAGGAGATTTTAATTCTTATGACAAGAGAACAAAAATTCTATGCTGCCCTGCGAGATATATTTATAGGCGCCAAAGTTGAGGGAGAGTCAGGGTATATAAACCTCATGGCGATAAAATCAAGGTATTACGAAATTGGTGTCTTCCCTATACTCAAGCAGGATATAGAGAAAGCTCTTCAAGAATTCCCAGAATTTCGAAAGGAACTTTTTGATAAACTCTATTCCTTCTTTAGCTGATATTTCAGCCAGAGCGGATCGATCTATTTCTCCTTCACTCCGCTTCACCAGAATGTCTACGAGAGGGTTTATACCGACGACAAAGACGTGATGCTCTTCTGGAAGACCCACATGCTCTACTACGTAAAGACCGACCGTTTGTTCAGGAACCT
>Ga0209986_10005599_pt1 | contig 10386 bp, 7 predicted proteins | sample BlataG_FD_183168 | JGI IMG/M metagenome (GOLD analysis project Ga0209986, IMG submission 183168) | Deep subsurface microbial communities from Black Sea to uncover new lineages of life (NeLLi) - Black_00105 metaG (SPAdes) (version 2) | ecosystem: Environmental > Aquatic > Marine > Oceanic >...
GAGCATAAAGGGTTTGGAGCCGCCGCGTTCATAGTCGGCATGCTCCTTGAGGTAACAACCGCGCATCACGCTGTGCACATCGCCCGATTCACGCACCACGCCGGTGAAGGCGACGACGAGCGGTAAGTCGGGTACCGAGGTGTGGAGCCGCTCGTAGGTGACAAAGGGCTCCTGGCCAATGGGCTTCTGGTGGACTTTGCCGCGATAGTCCAGGTAGGCCAGGCCGCCGAAGAGAGGCACGTACCGGTCGGCGTAGCCGCAAGTGATACCCAGTTCCTTCGCCTCGACGCGCTGGCACAGTTCGGCCAGCACGTAGTCGTTGTGGATGCGAGAGTCGAGTTCGTAGAAAGCGCGCAGGGCTGCCAGCACCAGAAGCACCAGCACCGATGAGCCGCCCAGCCCGGAATGGCGCGGCACCTCGGTCCAGGTGGCGATGCGCACACCGCCGCGTTCTGCCAGCCGCTGGCGGAATTGGGAGCTGTAGACGTAGAGCCGGTTAACCGCCCCCTTGAGCAGGTCGAGGGAGCCATCGTAGGGGTAAGGTGGGGGCCCTGCGAAGGTCTGGCGGGCCAGCGTCTCACCCTCGTGGGTGACCGCCTCCAGCACCAGTTCGCTAGCCGTCTCGACGGTGGCCCCGGCGTAGGTGTCAATAGCGGCGGAAATGGTGGCGTGGGCTCCCTCCACGCCGTCGGAGGGGTTGCCGAGGATGTTGACGCGGGCGGGGATGGTCAGTTGGTAGCGCACGGGCTCCTTTCGCACAGCAGTTCAACATCTGCTGAGGTGCCAGGCACTTCTGAAAGAATCGTCTGGCTCAGCGTCCGAAGACAATTGGAAGTCGCTTTTGGTTTGAAATCCTCAGTGGAAGTGCCTGGCACCTGAATGTTCTGCTATAGGGGTTCTCTCTTACAACACCACCCGCCGCACCATATCCAACGCCCGGTTCACCAGCCAGGCCATGGCTCGCTCGCTGTGCCCTCCGTACTGGAAGGTCTGGACGATCACCTCCTGGCCCGTGTCGAGGGCGATGTGCATGGGGTGGCGCTCTGCTGGATCGTCGGCGATGGGCGCCCGCACCCATACTGCCAGGCACAGGTCCACCTCCAGAAAGGCGCGTCCCTCTCGCGCTGCTGCCCGGGCTGCCTCGGCCGAGAAATCGCCCGCCCTCCTGAACTGCGACCGAGGGAGATCCAAAAGGCTGATAGCCTCCTCCACTGTGTCAGCGATCAGGCTGTTCCCTAGCACGGGGGGGCCATCCGGCGCGTTAAAGATCTGACGGCTGACGATGCCATCCACCCCACACTCTACGGTGCCCAGTGTCAACTCCTGTTCGGCCAGCATCCGGGCCACCACCTCCGCGACCGTTTCCTTCCCCACGCCGTAGATCACCTGCCCTAGCCGCTCGCACACCTGCCTCTCCATATCCGCGATGAGCCGATCCGCCTCCTCCTCGCTGGCCGCCTTGGCCACGATGCGGACGTCGGTCTGGCCTGGGTGGGCAGCCAGTCCCACGGTGGGATTGGCGCTCTCCATCAGATCCCCGATGTGCGAGTCCACCTGCGACTCTCCAACACCAACCGTGCGCAGCACTCGGGCCTTGATCACCTCCTGGTGACCTAGCTTGCGCTTGAGGTAGGGAATCACCTCGTGCTCCATCAGATGCTCCATCTCGTGAGGCACGCCAGGTAGCACGATCACGTCGCCCCGCTCGTCCTGGACGATAAAGATGGGCGCCGTCCCCACCATGTTCTCGATGGCGATGGCACCCTGGGGCTTGAACGCCTGGCGGCGATTGTTCTCGCTCATGGGATGGCCCCAGCCACGAAAGCGCTCCTCAATCCAGCCCAGCATCTCCTCGTCCAGCACCAGCTCCCGGCCTGTGGCCCGCGCCACGGCCTGGCGGGTGACGTCGTCCACCGTGGGGCCCAGTCCGCCGGTGCAGAGCACCACATCCGCCCTCCCCAGAGCCTCTTCGATGCAGCGGGCGATGCGCCCCTCATTGTCCCCCACCGTCACGCGATGATACAGATCAATGCCGATCTCAGCCAGCCGCCCCGAGATATGGGCCGCGTTGGTGTCCACAATGGCACCCAGCAACAGTTCGGTTCCGATGGAGATGATCTCTGCTTGCACGCCTCGCTCTTTCACCCTGAGCCAAGGGGGCATGGAACCGCTGAAAGGTGAGCACAGCTCAACCGGTGCCTATCGCGTCTTATAGACCTCGCGCCGGTGCTTGATGAGATGAACAGTGAGTCGCTGTTCGGTCCGGTTGACGGTGTAGAGGGCTCGATAGCTGCCAACCCGCAGCTTGAACAGACCGTCCACTCGCCAGTCAGCGGCTCCGGCGTTATTGCATCGAGATTCTCTGCCAACCAACGGAGCTTGTTGAGAATTCGTTGGGCTATGGGTTTGTCCAGGCTGCCCAGGTCATCCCTGGCTTCGGGCATCCACCCCAGGTTGTACACGTTACCACTCCAGGCCAAGTTGAGCAGCAACTTCCTGGGCAGAGATGCCCCTGGTTCCACGGCGTTCCCCCTCTAAGGAGCGTCGGAGTCTGGCCTTGATCTCCTCACGCAACTCCAACCCTTCATCTGGATCGCCAAACATCTCCAGTAGTTTTTGCTCCACCGTCTCTTCAAGCAGCCGCTTGAATTCGTCCACCGCCAATTCAGCCACTTTAGTGCTCACGGTTCATCCCTCCATCCATACCTCATCCTGCGAATCCCCTCACTGCTCCTTTTCCTCCAGCAACTGCCTCCACTCGCCGTGCAGGCCCTCCTCCGTCACGCCGTAGTAGACGCGGAGCTGGCCTTCGGGGTCGCGCTGGACCAGGTCGTAGCGCACTTTGCCCGCCCGCCGCTTCTTCTTCCAGAGGCCCATGTCGCCACGCCAGTCCACCTGGTCTACCTGGACGGGGTGCTGCTCCTTCTGGGTGATGGCATATTGCCACAGCCGCCGGGCCGAGGAGCGGCTCACGTTGCGAACCTCGTTGCCGTTGCGCAGATCCCTCATGGTGTGATAGAGGGTCCCCTTCCGCTCCACCGTTTCCACGATCTCCACCCCTGTCTTGGGTGGCTCCACAATGCGAGGCCTCTCCTCTACTGCAGCTTCGTCCTCTACAGGCACTTCCTCCTCCTGGGGGAGCGCTGGCTGCAAGGCCCGCCTCACTAACTGTACGATCTCGTCACGCACGGCCAGGTTGGTCTCCGTCTCCTGGCGGACGTAGATCTTGCTGCCATCAATAGCGTAGGGAGGATCGTCGCCGCGAGCCACAGCCAGTCGCACAACCTTCTTGCCCTCGGTCTGCTGAACGTCAATGGTCACCTCCAGGGGCGGGGTGATCTTGCGCTCGATCTCGGCCCTAAGAGTGGCGATGGCCTCCTTGGGGTTGTCAATGCCTGTGGGCGGCGTCTTGGGATTGGAGCTGACGCCCACATAGATGGTGCCGCCGTTGGTGTTGGCGAAAGCCACTACGTCGGCGATGATGGCATAGAGGCGCCCACCACGGCGAGTCATCCTTTCGTGGAAGGACTGGACGATGCTGGCTCCCTGCTCCCGCGCCGCTCGGACGTAATCGAAAGGAGCACGCTCAGGCCGGTAGGGGCGAGTGAGGGTGAAATCGTCGCTCAGGAAGACCTCCCGCAGGGCCTCGAAGCTGACCTCTGGCAGCAGCACCTCGGTGACCCGGTCACCGAGGCCCAGGGACTTCTTGTCCCTGGGATCGCGGGTCAAGCGGTGGTTGTCGGAGCCCTGGATGCAGCGCATGGGGCGAGGGTACTCCGGCTTGGAGCCGCTGAAGAAGGCCGCGGTGATGCGCCGCCCTCTGCTCTCCAGGTCCGTTACCTCCAGGGCATGGAGGTGCTCGTCCTGAGTGTAGGCAATCTTGGTCTGGCCGCCAAAGCCGTAGTGCCGCATGGCCACGCCGTGAGTCGAGTTGGCGTGGGCCGCGATCACGATACCGCCTGCCTCATCAATCACCCGGTAGGCCGTCAACACATCGGTTGTAGCCCCTACCTCGGTGGATCCCACATCCAGCTTGTCGGCGGGAACGTTGAGGTGCAGGAGGATGTGCTCCAGCTCTCGGATGGTGGTCTCCTCTGAGAAAATGCCCAAAATGTGAAAGCCCAGGGTCGCCGTCAATTCGAAGCCGGGCAGCACCAACATCTTCTCCCGCAGGCGGCGATACTCCTGAAGCCTTTTCGTTTCCTGAGGGCGGAGGCGCTCCAGTTGCTCCAGCATCCCCAGCTTCTCTATCTCCTCCAACATCCGCGCGTAGCCAGCCACGGTGTTGTGGTCGGTGAAGGCGATGATCTCCAGGCCCTTCCTATCAGCCTCCTGCAGAACGCCCAAATAGGAAACGCCCGACTGTTGATAGCAGGCGGAGGCGGGGGTGTGGATATGGAGATCCATCCGCCTCCACTGTGATCCTTCGACAGGCTCAGGACGAAGTTTTTCTTTCTCTTTGCTTTTTTTATCTGGCATATTCAAATCCTTTGACTATCCCCGCTCAGCCTAAGCGTTGAGGTCGAAACACGACAAGCTCCTAAAGCCTCAGGCTACGGAAGACACAAAAGCGTCCCATCAGTCCGTTCCAGCGGACCTTGGGCATCCGCAGCCTGGGGCTTTGAGTGGCTTAGCGGGCGATCAATGGCTATTCCGATGACGTTTCGGAGGGAGCGGGGCTAGTCACCTCCTTGACCGCGCTCTCGGCGTACCGGGTGAAAGGCCTGAGGAGGTTGGCAAACTCCATGGGGAAGACGAACTTGGTGGCGGGACTGGCCCCTAGAGCCTTGAGGGCCTCCAGATACTGCAGGCTCATGGTCTTGCTGTCCACCGTCTTGGCCACTTCGAAGACCTTGTCCAGGGCCATGGAGAACCCCTCAGCCCGCAGGATGGAGGACTGCCGATCCCCCTCGGCCTTGAGGATAGCCGATTGTTTCTCCCCCTCGGCCACCATAATGGCCGCCTCCCGCTTGCCGTCGGCCTCAAGGACCGTGGCCCGACGGGAGCGCTCCGCCCCCATCTGGCGGGTCATGGCTTCCTGCACCTCCTTGGGCGGGAAGATCTCGCTGATCTCCACGGTGGTGACCTTCACCCCCCAGCGAGCGGTGACCTCATCCAGCTTCACCCTCAGCACCTCGTTGATGTGCTCCCGTTTGGCCAGGACATCGTCCAGGGAGATGTCGCCGACTACTGCCCGCAGGGTGGTGGTGGCTATCCCCTGGGAGGCGCCGGCGAAGTTGGCCACCTGGATCACGCTGGCGGCGGGGTCGAGCACCTTCCAGTAGATGAAGAAGTCGATGGCGATGGGAGCGTTGTCCCTGGTGATGCAGGTCTGGCGTGGGATCTCAAGGAACTGCTCCCGCAGGTCTACCAGGACTGCCCGGTCAACGAAGGGGAGCAGGAAAATAACTCCAGGCCCCTTCGCGCCGACAGAGCGCCCCAGTCGGAAGACCACTAAGCGCTGGTACTCCCGCACGATCTTGATGGCCATGCTCAAGATCATCGCCACAAACAAGAGGAACAAGGATATGCTGGCCAGATTACCCAATATGTCAAACATCTTAACCTCCTTGGTGATATGATCTGTTTGTTACCACGATTTTACTTTTCGACGTTGGCGATTCTTGTGTAGTGACGACCTCAGTCGTCCTCACGGAGCCAAGGCGATGAAGTCGCTACTACGAACTCCTACATCTCTACTTTTTGGTCACTTTTAACCTCACCCCCTCTGCACCCACCACTCTAACCTGTTCTCCGTTCCCGATAGAACCTTCCTCAGCAACGGCGCTCCACAGCTCGCTCCTGACCTGAACCGTGCCCCAGGGGTCCAGGTCCGAAGCAGCCACCCCCGTAGCCCCGATCATGGATTCGATTCCGCTGACCACCTTGGTCCGCTGGGCCCTGATCCCTGCTGAGACGGCAAAGAGGAAAAAGCAGGCGATGGTGGCTGTCATGAGGGCGATGAGGGGCCAGGAGACGGTGAGACGGGGCATGGTGGGCGACGGCGGGGCGAAGGGACTGAAGAGCATCAGCGAGCCAAGGACGAAGGCGATGGCTCCTCCCACGCTGAGCATGAAGCCGGCCACCTCGATGTCCAAAACGAAGAGGACCACCGCCAGGACGATGAGGGCCACCCCACCCCAGTTCACGGGCAGGCTGCCGAAGGCAACGAAAGCCAGGATCAAGCAAATGGCCCCCGTCACCGCAGGCAAGATGGCTCCAGGCTGATAGAACTCGGCCACCAGGGCCAGGGTGCCGATGGAAAGCAGAAGATAGGCTATGTTGGGATCAACGATGACGTGCAGGAAGTTCTCAGCAAAGTTCATGCTGATGGCGCGAACCGGAGCCCCACGGGTCTTCAGGATCACAGGGCCGGCGGCAGTGATCACCTCCCTGCCGTCTATCTTGTCCAAAAGATCCGTCAGGTCGTCGGCGATGAGGTCCACCACTTCATTCTCCACGGCCTCCCTGGCTATGATGGAGGCACTCTCTCGCACTGCCTTCTCCGCCCACTCGGCGTTTCGACCTCGCTTCTCGGCGATGGCCCTGACGTAGGCGGCGGCGTCGCTGGTCGCCTTCTCCTCCATGATCTCTGTTATCTCCGTCCCAGGCATGGCTACGGGGTGGGCTGCGCCGATGTTAGTGCCGGGGGCCATGGCAGCGATGTTGGCGGCCAAGGTGATGAAAACCCCTGCGGAGCCTGCTCTAGCTCCCGCAGGGGAGACGTAGACCACGATGGGCACAGAGGAGTTCAACATCTTCTGCACGATGACCCGCATAGGGACGTCCGATCCACCGGGCGTATCAAGTTGGATAACCAGGCACTGGGCGCCGTCCTCTTGAGCGATGTCGAGGCCTCGGCCAACGTATTGAGCGATGAACGGATCTATAACCCCCTTCACCGTGATGATGTCAACGTGCTCCCCATGCTGGGCCAAGGCGGAGGAGAAGCCGCCGAACAACAGGCAAGCTCCTATCACACCAAGCACACTCATAGCCAAGGCTCTTCGTTTCATCTCCACCAGCCTTTCAAAGTCCAATACCAGGTGCAACGCACTTTTCGTCGAAGTGCGTTGCACCTTGACTTTACTGGTCCGCCAGGGCGGCGGCAAAGACCTGATCCACCTGATCGGCCAGGATGAACTTCATCTCCTCTTTGACCTCCTCTGGCACGTCGTCCAGGTCGGGCTCGTTGCGCTGGGGCAGGATCACCGTCTTCAGGCCAACCCGATGGGCGGCGAGCACCTTCTCCTTGATACCCCCTACCGGCAGCACCTGCCCTCTCAGGGTGATTTCGCCCGTCATGCCCACGTCGGACCTAACCGGCTTCTCCAGGAGCAGGGAGACGAGGGCCGTGGCCATGGTCACCCCTGCTGAGGGGCCATCCTTGGGGATGGAACCGGCGGGCACGTGGAGGTGAATGTCGGTCTCCTCGAAGAAGTCGCCATTAATCCCCAGTTCCTCGGCCTTGGAGCGCACATAGCTGAGGGCCGCCTGGGCCGATTCCTTCATCACATCGCCAAGTTGGCCGGTGAGGGTGAAGCCCTTACTGCCCGGCATCTTGGTGGCCTCGACGAAGAGGATGTCGCCTCCGGTAGCCGTCCAGGACAGCCCCGTGGCCACTCCCGGGATTTCTGTACGCTCTGCCACCTCGAAGAAGTACTTGGGCTTGCCGAGAAATTCGGCCACCTTTTCTTCAGAGATCAGCGTTTTGATGCCCTCCTGCCCTTCGGCAAGCTCTTCGTCAAGCCGTTGTGGTGAGCCTGTCGAACCATCAGGAGGGGCCTCAGGACGCAACCCTTCGGCCACCTTCGTCGCCACTTTTCTGCAGATGCTGCCCAACTCCCGCTCCATGTTGCGCACCCCTGCCTCGCGGGTGTAATCGCGGATGACTTTGCGGATGGCTCCCTCGCTGAACTCGATCTCTTCTGGACGCAGGCTGTTCTCCCTGATCTGCCGAGGGATCAGGTACTGCTGAGCGATCTTGATCTTCTCCTCCTCGGTGTAACCAGAGAGCCTGAGGATCTCCATGCGGTCGCGCAGGGCGGGAGGGACGGTGTACAGGACGTTACCCGTGGTGATAAACATCACCTGGGAGAGATCGAAAGGCACGTCCAGGTAGTGATCGCGGAAGTCCCGGTTCTGTTCCGGATCGAGCACCTCCAGGAGAGCCGAAGAGGGATCGCCGCGCCAATCCTGGCCCACCTTGTCAATCTCATCCAACATGAAGACTGGGTTCTTGGACTCCACGCGCCGCAGGGCCTGGATGATGCGACCTGGCAGGGCACCGATGTAGGTCCGCCGGTGGCCACGGATCTCCGCCTCGTCGCGCATGCCACCCAGGGACTGGCGCACAAACTTGCGGCCCAGGGCGCGGGCGATGGACCGCCCCAGCGATGTCTTGCCAGTGCCCGGCGGCCCGATGAAGCACAGAATCACCCCTTCGCGCTCTCTACGGATGTAATCGGCCGGCTCTTCCTCTTCTTCTGTTTTTCGCTCCAGGCGCAGCTTGCGCACCGCCAGATACTCCAGGATACGCTCTTTGATATCATCCAGGTCGTAGTGATCCTCGTCCAGCACCCTGCGGGCACGGGCGATGTCCAGGTTGTCCTCGGTGCTCTTGCTCCAGGGGAGGTTAACCAACCAGTCGAGGTAGGTCCGGATCACCGAGTATTCCGCCGCGGCGGTGGGCAGCTTAGACAGGCGATCCAACTCGCGCTTGGCCTCCTTCTCCGCCTCCTCGGGCATGCCAGCCGCCTCAATCTTTTGGCGGAGCTCCTCGACCTCCATGGTCTGCTCGTCTTCCTCGCCCAGCTCCTTTTTGATGGCCTTCAGTTGCTCCCGCAAGAAGTACTCCCTCTGCACCTTGGTCATCTCGGTCTGGGCCTCGGTCTGAATCTTCTTGCCCAGCTCCAGCACTTCCAGCTCCCGATTGAGGGTGATCGTGAGCTTGTGGAGCTTCTCCTTGACCTCGTCAGTCTCCAGGATATCCTGGGCATCGTCGAGATCCATGCGCATGTAGGTGGCGATGGCGTATGCCAACTGGCGCGGGTCATCAACGTTCAGGGCCAGCATGATCAACTCATCGGGTATGTGGGGCACCAGGGAGACCAGGCGGCGGAAGAGCTCGACGATGTTGCGCATCAGAGCCTCCATTTCCACCGTCTCCTCAACCAAATCGGGGGCGACCTCCACCTCGGCTTTCAGGTAAGGCTCCGATTGGGTGAACTCGCGGATCTTGATCCGCTCCAATCCCTGCACCAGGAGGATAATGGTGCCGTCGGGGGCCTTGCGCAGGCGATGGACCAGGGCTGCCGTGCCCACCCTGTAGACGTCGTCAGGCCCGGGGTCCTCTTTCTCTGGATCCTTAGCTGCCACCAGGCCGATCATACGTTTACCCAAAACGGCATCATCTACCAGGCGGATGGAACGTGGTCGTCCCACCGTCAAGGGCAAAGCGGTCAAAGGATAGACGACTACACTTCGCAGAGGCAGGATAGCCAGTTCACTGGGGATATCCGCCAGGCCCTCATCCGCCACCCTCTTGCTCGCGAGCTCCTTGTCTTCTTGTACCGAAGGCACGAGGGCCGTTTTTGGGGCCACGTCAGTCAAGGAATCGCTTCCCTGTTCCCCGCTCTTAGGTGGGTTTTGCTTTTCCGACGAAGGCATGGCAATCCTCCTTCGCATCAATTCCCATAGTTTTTTTAGATTCACAGTTCAGAACTCACTCCGTCCCGCGGGTCTCGACCACAGGAACCTTTTGGGCCTTGGCCTTGGGCAAGACAACTCTCAGAAAGCCATCCTCGTAAGTGGCTTCGATCTCTTCCTCGACGATGGCCCACGGGAGATAGACTTCGGTCTCGAAGTCACCATAGCGAATCTCTATCTGCTGATAGCTCAAGGTTAAACCCTGGGCTTCGGCCAACGGATCATGCCTCACCCCGGCGATGGTCAAATTGCGGTTGGACAGCGATATCGTGAAGTCACCTTCCTCCATACCCGCTATCTCCACATTGACCACGACGCAGGTGTCGGTCTCATAGACGTCGGTCGGGGGTCGCCAGGTTCTGGTGCGGCGCAAGGAGAGCCAACGTCTTGAGGGAATTACTTCGTCGAAGAGGCGATCCATCTCCGCTTCCATCCCCTCAATGTGATCTAACAGAGAACTCTTTCGTTTCATCACTGCCCCCTCAGCAACAGAGTGATGCTGTCAAGTTTCGTGTTAATTGTACCACACTTGTTCAATAAGCTCAAGCCAGCGTATTCATTCACGTATAATCCTACCGAAGTGGTATAGTTCACTCAAATGATAATCTTACCGGAGGGAACTATGTCCACTGAAGACAAGATGACTATTGATGAACGGCTGAAGTATCTGCGCATGAT
>Ga0209986_10005602_pt1 | contig 10385 bp, 17 predicted proteins | sample BlataG_FD_183168 | JGI IMG/M metagenome (GOLD analysis project Ga0209986, IMG submission 183168) | Deep subsurface microbial communities from Black Sea to uncover new lineages of life (NeLLi) - Black_00105 metaG (SPAdes) (version 2) | ecosystem: Environmental > Aquatic > Marine > Oceanic >...
CACCTGCGGACACAAACGACAACCGAAATGTCACCGGTGACTTGTTTGCAACTCCGGGTGACACCAAAAGTCACTGCCTACAATGTCACCGTCTATGTCACCGGGGACACCGCTCAGCCCTTTTCTCCGATCTTCGTCGGCGTCATATACACTATCACAACAACACCCCAAACCCCGTAAAGCCCCTAACTTAACCCCTGAATCTGATAATGTTATCTCATTTCCTTATATAATCATCATTTCTGCTTAATAGAAGCTGTTCTTATGATATTATTAGGGAGTAGAGTAGTATAGCTGTTGACAAACGACGTGGTATCGACTACGATCCAGCTTTACTAACTAAAACAAGTGTATTATTGTCTTAATTGAAAGGGTTAGTGACATGGCAAAGCTAACAGCAGCAGAGTTTCAGGCGAAACACGCACGCCGCCTGAAAGCAGCAGTTGAAGACGTGCGAACCGGCATCGACAGGGTGACAGAAAATCCCTGTGATAAGGCGGCTGCAAAGCAAGACAAGATGCTTGCTAACTTGACGAACGCGGTGTCAAGCGGAAAGTGGGCGGCGGGACTCAAGCGGGTGTCACTTGAGGAATGGAAACGCAAGGCCCGTGACATCGGTGTAAACAGAATTGCAGCCGGTATCGACGGTGCGTCGGACAAGGTTATTGCCTTTGCCGAGCAGCTTCTTCCCCATATCGATAGGGAGCAGGCCAAAATCAAGGCCATGCCAGACGTCACCCTGGACGATAACATCAACAGAATGACGTCGTTTATCCGGGGAATGGCAAACTTCAAACGCACCTAAGCCGAACCGGTGGTACGGTGTGCGGGGCGTGGTGACACCGTATAAATGAAAGTGTGTATTTCTCTCTATAGGAGTTAGAATTATGCTTAGACAAGGAAACTGCGTTAAACGCATAACAGCATCGGGCGGAGGTGACTTGCAGGCCGACGCCGGTGAATCGTTTTTGGTCAAGCTGCTGTACTGCAATCCGTCCGGCAACGACGACTATTTGACGCTGCGAGTTGACCGCAAGACTGTCGGCTCGTATCGCATCGGCGACCGTGCCGGAAACCACCTGTCATATAACACAGAAGGCAACTTCAAGAATAACATCATGGAGTTTCTCGCGGGCAAGAACATTAACTTTGCGATACCCGTCGCCGAAGGGCAAGTGTTCAACGTGTCCAGGTATGCCGAGACGGGTAACGTGATTATCGTGTACGATATTTATGACGCCGGTGACATTAGGGCCGATATGCCGAACGGTTCGGACTCAAAAGAATACAGCTTCCTGCAATACATGGACGGCACAACCGCCCTTACAGCATCGGGGGACGTGGTAATAGGCACGTCACTTTCGCCGACAGAGTTTCCCGATTTTCCGTGCGGGAAAGTTGTCCCGGCCCGTCACAGTATCGACATCCTGGGAATCGCCGGTTCACCGGTCGGTGATAAAACATCCGGCGATAACTATTTTCTTAGCGAGTATCTGAAACTTGTCAAGGACAGAGAAACGCTGTTCGACGAGGATCGGAACGGCATACCGTTCTTCGCCAAAAAGCCCGACGAGGACGAGGTTCAATATCGCACCACCCTGAGCCTAATCGGCGACTGCGTTATGAACAGCTACAGCCAGAGCCATGAGCTTTTGGCCGATCCCTTGCTGTTCGACCCACCGCTCCATTTTGTTTCAGGAGAGGAGCTTAACGTTACGGTTGCAATGGCCTTGACAGGCTCGCATACCTTGACGGCAAGCATTATGTCGCTTGCGGCTATAATGTCGGTGAAACTGGAGTAACGGCAACGATTATGATTTATCGCTAAAACCGATATTTCGAGTTTGGAGATAAAAACGATGCTAAAATGGAAAACCGAGTCTATCGTGGTCGGTACGGCTTACGATGAAGTCCTGAACGACGCCCTTGCCGGTATGTCCGGCAAAAACCGTGTCATAAAATTCGTCGGGAGTCCGACGATCACCGGCCTTGCTTTGCGCATCTACCGCGATGCAGAGCAAATCGTCGATGTCGATGTCACGTTGTTCACCGCCTACTGGCGACTGCTGTCTGTTGACTTGCCTCTGGCTGAAGGACAACTCTGCAAGGCCGGATTCAAAGAGACGGCGGGCGGAACAGGAACGTACAAGCTCATTATCGGCTACGAAGAGGCCGACTAATCGCAACTCACAGGGCTAATGGTGTGCGGGGTGTCATTTTGGCATCATCAAGAGCAACCCGTGACAGGTCTGAACGATGACAGCAGACCACGACATCCCGCACAACCCTTTTGCTTGTAACAGAATAGGAGTAGTTTTATGCCTGATATACATAAAGCGTTAAGAATACCAGAGCTTAACCTGCGTCCGCCTATCACCGGAAAAATTCGGCTCAGTGAGGATATGCAACAAACCTTGGCTTTGTTGACCGCACACGGCAACAACCAACGTGTCCTCTTGAAAGCAACCGAAAAAGGTGTGCTGCATACCGTCGCACCACAAATAAAAGACGTTGTTGTAGTCACCGCCAACACCACACCCTACGCCTGGCAAGGGGGTGACATCCTCTGTACCGAAATAGTTGTGATGGCAGATCTTGACAACGCAGACAGGGTGTGGGTGCGGCCTAACAGTGCAGCATCAGACGCAAACGGATGGCCTCTCGATAAGGGTGAGCCGTTCGGATTCACACTTAGCAACCTTAATCAACTCCACGTCACTATCGAAACATCGGGTGAGAAAGCAATAATCGCTTATACGAGGTAACAAAAATGGGATGGCAATTAGGATTCAAAGGCCCGCGTGGCAACGTCGGGGAAACCGGGGCACAAGGTGAGCAAGGCGACGCAGGTGCAAAAGGCGATAAGGGTGACAAAGGCGATACCGGCGAGGCCGGTGCAGACGGGACTTACAACTATACAGATAGAGGGGATTTAGCGAATTATGACTTCACTGAGGCAACGCTTACAATAGACGGTGCGTGGCACGATATGGACCTATCTTCGATTGTCGGAGCAGGGGTCCGACTCGTTTTGCTGAGAGTTATAATAAACAATACCTCAATCGGAGAGCCGGCGAACTTCCGTACTAAAGGATATAGCGGTGCGGCTAATAGGGCGACGCTTCGCATACAAGAGGCAGGCTACGTCTATGATACAGACATGTGGATACTGACAGACGCCAGCGGGATCATTGAATATCTGTTTAGCAACACCACTTGGACAAGTATCGACATAACTGTTCGGGGATGGTGCACGCCATAATCAGCCGTTTTATGTTAGGCTGTGACAATACTAATTATAGAGAAAGTGAGGTAGCAAAATGCCGAAGTGGATGTGGGACTTACTGCTAATGATTTTTATGCAGGCATCACCCGAAATCAAGAAAATTGTGTGCCAAAAGCTCGATGAGCTTGAGGCAAAAGCTAAGGAAACCAAAAACCCCTTTGACGACCTACTCGTAAAAATGGCCAAGGGTATGGCCGGTTGTCAAGAAAGTTAAGGAGCTATTGTGGACGCAGAAGAACAAAAGTTGCCTGTAACCGAAGTGTGTTCTATCCGTATAATGTTTCCGGTGACATCCGACGAACAAGGCATTGAATACAAACGGAAAATCAGTGCCATACTATGTGACGTGACGGACGCTCGTATTGAGTTCAGCCTGTCGCAATTGCCGCCGCGAAAGTAAATCAATGCCCGCCGCACTATACGACTGGATGATCGAAACACGCTATCAGCTTCTTCAAATGAAGTTGGAAATGTACCAAGTATATGAGCATATACATAATGCAGGTGTCTGGCTTGGCAACGACCAACACGTCGCTGCCGGACAGGAATTAAAGAACGCCGCCGCCGATTTATATGAATTTACTTTCCATATTAGCGACGGCACAGACAACTTTCGCTATGCCCTGCATAAGACGTTCGCCTGGATAAATGATAACTGGCCTGAAGGCAACGGGCCTGCAGAAGAATACGAACTAACGGCAGAAAAAATATGCGAGGCGTGGGCCGCCGATGACTTCGGCGGTAGAATGATAACTATTGCTTTTATCGACCGGATGCGCCAACTGCTTTGGGACGAACCCTATTATGTTAAGTGGGCAGCCAGACCAGAAGCCTAATGGGAATTGAGAATAAAACAACCTACGGTGAATACTATTGGGCAATGCAGGTTGAAGCCCAGTCAATGTTCGATGAAGTCATCGAGGATGCTATGTCACCGTTCTTTGCCAGTATCCTAAGTGACATCCCGGAGATTGCCGAATTGCCCCAGGGCACGAGAAATCTCCTGGATGCACTTAGGCAACCACGCGGGGCCGGACTCGGTGACTTGCTCAAAGTCACCGGGGCCGAATTTGGGGCAGAGGTGTTAAAAGATGCGATGAAACCGGGTATGAATATGCTTGGCCGACTTATCAACAGGCGGAGCAGAGAAACCTGGCTCACCGCCCCGCAAGCTGTCACCCTCTCTCAAAGAAAGAAAATCACCGATGAGTATTTCTATCTGCTAACCGCGTCGGAAGGATACGAAGATGCAGCAGCAGACCTGCTCTATACGTCACAACTTCCATTTCCGACAATCCCGGAAATTATGCTTTGGGCACGGTATCACGGAGACCCGGATAATATCCGAGAGGCCGTATGGAAAAACTTCAATGTCCCGCCCGATGACTTTCCAATATGGGAATGGCTCGGACTACAGCGACTTACAACCCTCCAAGTACAATCGCTGTTCAAACGCGGTAAGTTAAGTGACATCCAGGCATCCACAGAGTTTGCCCGGTTAGGATGGGCAGGCGGAGATCGTGAGACTATCCGAGACTTGGCCTATATACTGCCAAATTCGATGCTCTTAATCCAGGGCGATCTCCAACAGGAAAAGTCCAGTGGGGATATAATTACCGATATTAGCCGGGGTGACATTCACCCCGACTTCGCAGAAACCTATATGCACGCCGTACTCACAAAACCAGCCAGCCAAGACCTTGTAGCCTATCAACTGCGTAAAGACCCGGAATTGACGGGCCTCGATTCGCAGCTTAGGAAAATTGGGATACACCCGGACTACTTTGGCGTATATAAAGAATTGGCCTACCAGATACCGCCCGTCGCCGACATTATCACTATGGCTGTAAGAGAGGCGTTCACACCAACTATAGCTGCACGATTCGGCCAGTACGAAGATTTCCCCCCGGACTTTGCCAAGTACGCCGCTATGAAGGGGCTGGACGAAGAATGGGCGAAAAGGTATTGGGCCGCTCACTGGTCTTTGCCGTCACCACAGCAAGGTTTTCAAATGCTGCATCGAGGCGTTATCGACAATGCAGAGCTTAATATGCTTATGCGGGCACAAGATATTATGCCGTTTTGGAGAGAGAAACTAATGTATATCGCATATCGGCCCTTAACAAGAGTCGATGTTAGACGTATGTATAAAGAGGGTGTGCTCGATGAAGGCGAAGTCTTTGAGTCGTATCTTAACCAGGGATACGATGAGAAAAATGCTGAACGTATGGCAGATTTTACTATCAAACAAACCTTATCGTCACTATCTAAATTCACTTCAAGTGATATTATCAAGGCGTTCGCAGGCCGTATGATTAGCGGTAGCGATGCAAAGTCACTACTCCGCCTTATCGGTATTCGAGACGAAGATGCTAACTATATCATATCGACGGCAGAGTACAAACGAAAGTGGGCGTTCACCGATCAGCAAATAGGTGGTATTCGCAACCTATATAAAAAGAGACAGCTTGACGAAAACGAAACCCGCTCCCGGCTTGCAGGACTTAACCTGCCGTCCGATCAAATCGAAGTCCTAATGCAGCAATGGTACTATGAAGTGAAAGCCGAACCTGTTGTCACCTGGACAACGGCACAAACCGTCGGCTTTCTTAGAAAAGGACTAATCACCCGTGAACGTGCAACACGCGAATTATATCTTAACGGTTATGACAAAGAACACGTCACCGTCTATCTGGCGTCCGTAAAATGACCGACAAAGCCGATCTAACATCCAGCATCAATGAGCTTGCCAAAAGCCGTAAGAAAAAAGAGAGCATACTTGCAGCAGCCGTTAAAACAGTGTCGGAGAATCGTCGTAAACTAAGGAAACAACAGAACCGTTCGACGTGACTGTGCCCTTTTTGTATTCCCGCGTTAAGTGCTTTGTCACTGTCTTAACAGCATATACGTCGGAATGTCCCGATCTCAGCAGCCCTCGAAAGCCCGGCCATAATTCCTGCCGATAAACCCCGTCGGCGATCTGCACGGCGTTTTTTCTTATGCCTTTTGTCACTACCTTAGTCGCCGTAGTATAGTCTTTCAAACCTCTAATCTCGATATGATCGCAGCTTTCTTCGATCTTGATACCACCAAGACCCTTTGAGCATATCTTCGACTTTAGCCTGGCTAAACCCTGCCCGTTGATAATTAGTGAATCTGTGTCGCAATAAAAGAAATTGCCTGGCTGCACTTTCTGCATAAGACGCCATAAGAACATTCTGCCGTATGCCGTGACGTGTGCGGCTATCGCGGGAAACGAATCGAAACTTTCGTCCGTCCCAACCATCATAAATATCTCGCCCATTAGGTATCGCATTTTAGTCACCCGCCGCCCGGACATATTGAACACAAGCTCCTCTCTGTCATATTCGCCGGGACAGTCACCTATTTTTTCCCAATTCTCGCCCTTTTGTCCAAACTTGCCATACAAGCTGTTTAACATCTTCTTGCATAACTCCTCGTACTCGGCTTCGCCCTGCGATCTAAACTCCAGCCTTAATCTGTAGAATTTATCTACATACGACTTGAAGATGTTTTTACGGTCGTATGTCACCATCGTTTGCACCTTGCGTAAGTGACCGTGCTTTAACGCATACTTCAACTCCGGGGTGCAGAGCGTAGTCCAAAACAAACCTACCGGGAATAACAGCCGATCACGGCGAACCGGATACGCCGGCTCATCAGTCTCGATCAACACCTTCGCCACCACCGCCTTGCGATCTAAAGCCTTTTCAATGATCTTTAATGTCACCCCACGTTCGATCTTAAGGTACTTCACCGGATATGAATTATTACGCATAACCGTCGGATACAAACTGTTCACGTCCACTACATAATACTTTTCGGAGTTCAACGAGCCTAAAAAGAAACATTCTACCCTGCCTCCGAAATAGGCGTCACGCTCTAATCGTATTGCCTGTGCGTTGTTGTGTATGTATATCTTCTCGGCATAGTGACTTAATAAATACGCCGACATTGCAGTCGATCCCCGCGTATAACAGAGCCGTGCAACCCGACGCTCCTCCAAGAATCGAATAAACCGTTTGAAGTTTTCCAACTCTATCAACACGTCGTTTCGGCAATAGTCACTCAATTCAGCCGTTGTACAGGTTGCAAAGTCTATCGACTTTTTTGGTATCCCTATTCTATCGCCAGTCTTTGCAAGTGACTCCACAAACCAGTTCATTGAGTCCAGCAAGACCAAAGACGAACCCTTTTTACGAACCGATATAATCGTGCAAGCCCCCTTGTTGTGGAAAAATTTTAGCTTGTAGCCCGCCTCAGTCAAGTGACGCCAGCCCTTCAAGACAGTAAAATCAAATACCAGATTGCGGGCTATAATCCATAGACGCTGTTTCGGCACGCTACGATCTACGACAAAAGACCAAAACGATGCACAAGTATCAAAATAATGCCACTCCGTCAACTCCGCGTGACGCCCATACGCCCGGCGATAATAACAAGCCCAACCCAGGCGTAAAGCCTGTTCAATTGAACCGTCCGCTAACTCGTACTGAATTGTTTCCGTATCTACGAAGATAAGGTGACGTGGTATCGCCAGTGACTTTTCAGACTTCAATATGTGCGGCTTGCGGTTTATACTGCTCATTCAATTGTCTTGTGAATCGCCGTCCAGACTACCATTTTCTCTATTGTTTCGGCTGTATAATCTTCCCAATCACTCCACTTCTCTGTCACTGCCTGCTCTACCATTTCGGGCGTCATCGGGTGATCGCTTAGGATATTAACGAATCGTTCTGTCATAGGCACACCGGGTGACAGCCGAGACTCTACCTTGACTTTGTACATCCACTCGTCGGACATATCCCACTCCACTTGAGCTATGGCCTTGGTTGCGGGGAAACGATCACGCCGAACATATCGCATTGCACCTTTTTTTCGCTCTAACTCGTTGACGCTCCGCCAGTCGCTCAACATATCAGTACGGCGATAAGATAGACCCTTGACGCGCATATCCCTCAAAAACGATGAAGCGGATTGCCCACGCTTGAACGCACCCCGCATCAATCCGATCACAGCAGCCCGTTTAACGGCCATAGCAGAGCCTCAGTAGCTAAAAACCCGGTTGAACCTGCCATCACCCCCCTCAGAGCTATATTGTACTGTACAAGCCTTGTGTGAGATTGTCAAGGACTTTTATCTGCGTCTGTAAAGCCTGCACTGCATCCGTTAAATTCGGCTTTCGACCCGCAATCAATACAACGATCTTCGAGCAGTGATCGTCTAACCAGTCAAAGTTGCGGTGCATACCTTCAAAGTGCTCTTTGAGCTTGCCTCTTGTATTGCCAGCCATAATGTCACCTGCTTATAAAAAAGGGCCGGGGCGTCAATCCATTGACCACCCCGACCATCACTGATACAACGTGTTAGTCTAACCCTTCATCACTTCTTTGGCGTCCTCTATCGCCTGTTTGAGCATAGGTTTTTTATACTCTTTAGCCGCCAGATCAAACAACTGCTTTGTCTTTGTCTCGTTGCCCAACACGCTTACATCGTACTTGCTCTGTATGTCACCCGATTCGCCGTGACGGACAACCATAAAAGCAGTATCCTTGAAACGGTCCTCAAACTTGCTTAGCTTGCGGGCCGTTCGCTTGCCGGTGACAAACAAGACAAACCCCTCATCTGTCACCACTGGACAGCCGATGCGTTCTTGTGGATTGCCTTTGAATTTGCCTTGCAATAACACCGGCTCATCAACAACCACAAACTGAATCACTTCTGCGTCCGACGAGAGGAAAGTTAAGTCACCCCCGCCCCATTCCTTCATTTTGTCCTTCCAAGCCATTGTCTTCAGTCCTTTCTAAACTACCCGGTTTTCCTTTAGTTATATTACTACTGCCACAGTGACGGCACGTTGTCGTATCTACCACCGCCAAACGTAACTGTCCACACTCACCACATAAATACTCAAACGGTTTACATAACGAACCTCGAATCGTTATGACTTCAAAGTTTCTCATAATCATAATGTCACCCACCTAAAAAACACCCACCGTCAACCCGCCCGAAGGCACAACCAGAAAAAGGTAGATGACTTAGTCCGGTTCAATAATCTTTGTCATAGCTTGCTGACCGTTCATAAACCAAAAGGCCAAAATCGTCTCGCACGGGATGTCACACTCCTTAGATACCTTGTCAAGATACTTATACGAGCTATCAGTCATAGTCACCATAAACACCCCGTTCTCAGTTTCCTCGACCTCTAACACAATGTTACCTTCCCTTCCCGGCCCTACCATAAAGCCAAAGTGCAAAACAACGATAACCATACAATGCGTACAAATTCATAATACCAGTCCATAACGTCAACCCCCTAATCAGCTATCTCTATCGATACCGTCCTGCCGTGCCAAGCCGACAACAAGTGACCATCCGCAAAAACAGTGTTCGCGTCAACACTCGGAATCATACAACCTATTAGCTCCGAAAGCTCACACCACCTAAGCTGTGAAAAAATGTATGACTCCGAAAGAAGCCCCATACTTACCCTGGCCCGGCCTATACTACGAGCCGAAATAACGTGACACATCCTACCACCTTGCTTGTGCTCGGCTTTGAACCAAAATCGCGGCTCTCTTTTACACACTGTCACTACCCCTTAGACTTTCGTTATTCTTAAATGACCATAATACCTATTGAATAGCTGTATTTTATACATCGACAAATACTGTCCCATCATTATAGCATACCCGTTACCCAAGTACTGACGTATCTTCGCCTCAGCTATAATCTCAGCCTCTATCAATGTATCCACAACACATCTGCACAACGTCACCCACTCCCCTTCACCAAACCTGCGATATTCTACTTTATACATAACGTGACTCCTAAAACGGTCCGGGCCTGTACGATACGACGCGAATAGCTGACCCTGAATCGGCCAAACCCGGACCTAATTAGAATATACGATATTATCAACCGACCAACAACTATAAAATATATTATTTTATCAGGCGGATCCGATCCAAGATACCCGGATTCCAGACCCTTTATCTCCTGTATTTGGGGTGACATTGTAAGTCGTTGCCAGTAAACGACTTAGGACGAGTTTCGGGTGTGTCCGCAGGAGTATCAT
>Ga0209986_10005603_pt1 | contig 10384 bp, 8 predicted proteins | sample BlataG_FD_183168 | JGI IMG/M metagenome (GOLD analysis project Ga0209986, IMG submission 183168) | Deep subsurface microbial communities from Black Sea to uncover new lineages of life (NeLLi) - Black_00105 metaG (SPAdes) (version 2) | ecosystem: Environmental > Aquatic > Marine > Oceanic >...
AAACTCTATCATCATTTCCTCTTCTAAGTATTTCGGCTAACATTTCTGGAGGACAATTTGAATTTTTTGCTGCGCTATCAGAAACCGAATCATCATTTCCTCTTCTAAGAATTTCGGCTAACATTTCTGGAGGACAATTTGGATTCTTTGCTGCATATCCAGAAACATAATCATCATTTCCTCTTCTAAGAATTTCTTTTAATATTTCCGGAGGTGTATTTGGATTTTTTGCTATTTCTTGCGTATAGTAACTTGGTAATTTTTGAGAATGTTTAAGCAGATTAAATTTATTACTTGAAACCATATTTCTCAATTTCTCTAAGTCTTCATCAACTGGCACTTCTCTTGGGGTCGTTTCTGGCTCTGTAATTACTTGTCCCATGGCATCTCTAAGGGTCCTGCGAACAATATTGTAAATTCTCTGGATAACAACAGCCAACAATGCATTTCCAATTGTTCCCTCTCTTCCCATTAACTTAGAGTTTATCTTTCCGTTTATAATAATGTCCACTTCATATTTTTTGATGAATTCTGAAGCTGCATACAAAAATTCTTCTAGTTTTGAAAGTGTTTCTGCGCCATCATCGCTCTGCAAGTAGCTATTAGATCTTTGTCCTTTTTCGAGAGCCCCGAGATAAGACCTTACGCCAACAAAAGAATCTAATATACGTTGAAGTTCCGCTTTGTTCTCCTTTATGCTTTTAATGGCCTCTTTCAAAGATGCTCCCCAGCTATGAAGCGTCTTGTTTTGGTTTAGTTTTTTATATTCGGAGTTAGGAATATCTTCTATCGTTAATGGCTCAAGAACCGTCTCTGCCACATCTCTCTCTGGAGGCAATTCTTGTTCCATGCGTTCCTGTTTGCTCTTTTCTTTGTCAACGACCTTCTTTTTTTCGGCTTCTTGAGACATTGCTTTCTGCGCCGCCAACCCCAACAAACCGTCCTTCAATTCGTTCGGAACGCCTATCGAACCGTCTTGGATACCAGTTACTAAATCTTGAGGTTGTGCCTGATAAAGATACAAGAGAGCATCAAACGTATCTTGAAGATCGAACTGCCCCGTCCGAACTCCCTCTCTCAAAAACTGCAGCCAATTAGCATATGCAGGATGTCCTTCTAGTGGGTCTACCATTTTAGCTTCTAGTTCGGTTATTTGGGTATTAAGAGTAGCTATCCTTTCTTGGATATGTTCTTCCGCCCACCTAATCTGTAATGCCAATTTTGTAACTCCGGCTGCCTTTTCAATAGTCGCAACTCTTTCGTTCCATGCAGCGATTTCGTCGTTAATGCGCCTTAAGGTTTCTTCTTTATTGGCAGAAGGAGTGCGTATTTTACCGACAACCTCATCATAGCCAAAAGGAACGGGTTTACCGGTCTCGACATCCATGGCTATAATTAATCCCGGGTAATGCCCTCCTTTTTGAAACTCTCTCTGAACCATTCGTCCATTTTCTACAATTGTCTGAGTTTGTTTCTGCTTGGTCTCTCTAGATATATCAACTGAAATAATATAATATTGACTCCCATCTATTTCAACAAGACTAGAGGGCTTTGCAACATATATGGCTGGCAATTGAATGGCAGTTTTAGCATCTAGGGTTTCAAAAAACTCACTTGTTCCTGCGGCCTTCATTTCATCGAGAAGCTGTTTAACTTGCTTTTGAGTAACGCCGGGAATACTTTTGAAAGCATTCTCTAACACAAAAATACCCTCTTTGGCCATATCAATACGATCTACTTCGTCCCTTATTCGAACTGGCATCGCCGTCTTTAAAGGCCATCCATGCACCAATCCAATATTTGACCATTCCTCTTTAGATAGGGTAACAAAATATTTGCTTTCTGACTCGCTAATCATCATTAAACAATCTCCTCATAAACAACTGTATAAACTACACTTAAGTTAGCTACACTAGTTGTTAAATGAATTGCTTGATCCATAGATAAAATATGCATATCATCATGGTAACGGTCCAAAACCACAGAGGCGGTTTCAGATATAATAAAGGCTTCGCTATTTATTCCACGGACCGCAGTATCGCTACTAACAGATGCTGCGAAATTAGTATTGGCCGTTAGTCCAAAAAGATGTCCCGCTATGCTATCTCTATTTGAAAGCGTTTGGGCATTATTAACGCTAAGATATTTAATGGTGCCTGTGGACGGAGTAACTTGGAAAATTCCAGTAGCTGCGGTATAGATTACAGTAAAAGTTATTCCAGCGGCGACGAAAGCGGCATTGGCATTTAATTGGGTCTGTAGTTGAGCTGCCAACTGCGTACCCGTATAGAAATCAGGGGACAAAGTAATCTTCTGCGGGGCCGTCTCTGAGCTATGGAACCACAAATAGTCGTTCAAATTGGTAACGACTTTTCGACCATTCTTAATGCCAAAACTATAATTCCTAGCGGTGTTGTTACTAAACGAGAAAGCCACAGAATCTATTTGCCAATTTTTCGGTGAACTAAACTCAAAGTCCAATGCTGTTACCGAAATATCTTGACTACCATTTAGAATCTGGGGATTGCGTTGGGCCATTTCCCTATCTACGGCAGGAACTACTCCCTTAAAAACTCTACTAGGATAATACACTATGCTCATGTCGAAATCTCCTTTATAAAAAGTTACAATATTCTATAAGGTATTTCTCCACAAGAAAGTCCTTATCCTTTCTTAAAAGGGCTTTATTTGCGACGGATGGCACTAATGGATGGGGTTTTACCTGATGTTGGTCTAGAACCATGTGTAGTCGTGGTTCCTGCAGTTCTATTAACAGGAATGCTGGTCAAATTAATAAGCGATTCCTCTTCTGTGGGCACGTCCTCGTCTGCTTCCGATATTTCTATGGCAGCATCTTCGTCTATTTCTGTTATTTCTGTTGCTATTGCATGTTCTGCAGCCTTGTGATTATCATAAACCTCTAATCCTCGACTTTTCTGCGCCTCATCTCTAACGGCCTTTCGAACATAACTCTCTCTCTCTGAAGGAGCAATAAACTTGACGAGCCCATTTGACAATAATGCCTTTAGGTCTGCACTTGCCGCTATTCTTCTGGCAGAAATATTAGATAAATCAAAAGGCATATTCATATCTAAAGAAATGTCTAAGTCATTAATGGCCAATTTTGCACACTGATCGCTAACTATATAGGCCGACACTTCTATGGCTTCGGCTTTTTCTTTTACTTCTGTCATAACAGCACGTTCTCTAACATTGGTTATTGAATTAAGGTCTATATCTGACACTTTATGTTTAGCCTTGTTAACTGCATCGATTAACCCCTCTAAATTAGAAACGTATTCTTTGCAATCTTTGTTGTCTAATGCCGAAAATTCTGGAGGAGTAACTATCTTGTTCTTAGGAACAACTGCATGTGCTATTTCCTCTTTTTCCTCGGGAGCATGAACCACTGCAATCCTATGGACCATCTCTTCTGCCTCTCCCTTTTTTGGAATAGTAGAGAAAATAGAACCAACAGTTTGACCATCAGGCATCTCGTCATATACTAAACCTGTTGGCTTAATCATGATACTGGTTTCGCCATCTAACAATGACAAATTATATTGTTCGCCTTCTATCTCTGAAGACAAGGATAATTTGGCTATTCCTTTGCCATCAACCAAGTCTCCAGTGGTCAAAACTAACGTCCCCCGTCCATTCAACAACGCCCTGAGCTTTTTACTTAATGATATTTTACAATCAATTGATATGTTCATAATTCTCCTTAATTATTGCTAAATTCTTTTAACCTATTATAAATGCGATCTATTGCCATGTCCCACGTATAATTAGAAATTATAGATGACCTCAATTTTTTGGCTTTTTTCTGGGCTTCTTTATAATTCTCAAAAACAAATCGCATATGCTCTTTTGTTTTTTCAATAGCTGGCCTTCCAAAATCAGGAAATATTTGACCCTCATAAAAACGACAAAGCTTACCAAGAGAAGACAACCTATCGGCAACAACATAATCGTCTGGGTCTACCAAAAAAGAATTATCTTCTTTTAAGTAATCGGAATGACCCGAACAATTACTTGCTATAACGGGTAATCCTGCTGCTGCGGCCTCACAATATGGCAAACCAAAACCCTCCCCTCTTGATATAAGAACGAAGGCGTCCCCTAAAGAATACATTTTGGGCATATCTCTTTCGGAAATGGGTTTATTGTAAAGAGCAATATGGGGCAATTCACTTTCGGGCTTATTAATGGAAGCCTTAATGGTGTTGAAGCCATCTACGATCTGCTTTTCGCCCAATTCCTCTACAACGCTAACTGGACGAGAAACAAGCAATAAGGACACATCTTCTTCTGAAGAAAATTCTTCCATAAAAGCCCTAAGAAGTATGTCATAACCCTTTCTCGGACTCCACCTAAAAACGCTAAGGAACTTAAAGCCCCTTAGAGACATTCCGAAATTCATTGGTTTATTGTTAGCGGCAACATATCTTTGAGGATCTACTCCCAACGGCATTACTCTAATTTCGGGATGAATACCACTAGCCTCTAGAATCTCTTTTCCGTGCTGCGTGGGAACCCATATTTCGTGGGCCATGTTTAATTTACCAGCATAATCGGGATGAACGCCCTTTGATGTTTCAATCATTGTGTAAAGAATTTTTTTGCTCGTATGATTAAAATTCAAAGGAACAGTACAGCCAAAAACTTTAGGGGCATCGGGCGAAATTTCTACCCTGCCCATTTTTTCTAACATTTCTTGGGTGGTCTTGTTGACTTGAACCATATAAGAATCTGCATCTACCTTGACCCTAACGTTTCTATTCGACAAACCAAAAATCATATTTCGATTCAAGCGGGCAAATCCTCCATAATCTAGGACATTGCCATTCCAATGTACTTCCATAATCCGTTCGTCATAATGTATGGATTCTGGTTCCTGAACAGATATCTCTAGCCCTTCTTTTTCCACCTCTTTTCCCTCCTCTTTTCCCTCCTCTTGTTCTAACGACGATTCCGGCAATCTTTCGGACGGATTCTGATCTATAAAGGCTGGTGAATATTCCCTATCGTCTTTAACAGAACCGGGCCTTTTGAAATCAACAACGAATTCTATCGGGGTCATTACTTCTTCCTCTTCCTCTTCCTCTTCCTCTGAATACACCTTCTTTGGAGAGTATTTAGAACCAATTACTCTCTCACAGGCTAAATCATAAGCACTTTTAAGCGAACTCATATTTTATGAACGGAAACTCCGAATAATTTCACTTTGACACATGGATATTATACATTTTTTTTGTATAATAACAACGGTTATTTCAAATGGAGATCAAAAATGAAATATTGGTACGCCAAAACAAAAAACGGGAACGAATACAACGAACTAGACGGCACAAAGTGGAACGAAATAAAAGACGATGTTATTGCGCTCCGCCTCCACGTTGATGAACAAATAGTCTCTCTTCCCCCTAATATGGAAAAATATCATCAGGCCAAAACCGCCTCTTCTGATTTTAATGGCAATAATGTTACAATTGAATCTAGGTATATCGGCTTCTTTTTGGGAAATAATATAGTACGGGTTAGAGTAGACGAAAAAAGCGGAAATGTATCCGTTGAAGTAGAAAATAAGTAATCCGTACTATAATTATGACAAATACTACAATCACCACAAATAGCATATCTACTGTTGAAACTGTTAGATTCAGTCGGGGACAACAAATAGATCAAATTAGTCGTAAGTTTGGGGCTTTCAATTTCGGAACAATTGGACCGGGAGAAACCTCCGAAACCATTATAACGACCCTCAGGTTTAATGCCGCCAAAGCCATCTCCAACATTAAACTCGGACTCATTGATACTGGGGGTATTACTTTCGCAAATGACATTTTTAGAATAACTACCTCTCCCGCCTATGATGACGATATTATCCCTACTTCTTATTTTTTAGGGGTCAATTCTAATGGCTCTGCTTCTAACGAATATAACATTGCAATTGATAACCTTTCTGGTAAGATGTCCGAATACGTTTATTTGAACATTAACTTACCTAGAAATGCTAATTATGGAGCCGGAGTCGTAAGGTTTAAATGGTTTTTTGACTATGACGATTAACACTAATATAGAAAACAATTTATCTGCAGATGAGAAGGAAGTATTTTCTGTTATCAGAACGGTAATAGCTAAATACAGCCCCTCTACAAATGCGTATGCCGTTGGGGGATGGACAAGGGATAAGCTTATGGGTGTTCCGTCCGACGACATAGACATAATGATAGATAATATGTCTGGTGAAAACTTCGCTAAATTCGTTACAAAACACCTCAATATTGAAGATGCCAATGTTATTAGAGAAAATCCTGAAGCTTCTAAACACATCACTACTGCCAAAGCTTTTATTCCCCTTTCGTCTGGCAAAATTCAAGAAATAGACTTTGCCCAAGCCAGATCGGAAGTTTACAGGGGAGATTCTAGAATTCCTGAAATTCAAGTTGCAACCCCCCAAGAAGACGCCCATAGAAGGGATTTAACTATCAATTCTATCTTCTACGACATTAATAAGCACCAAATAGTAGATTTCACAGGAAAAGGGCTAAAGGACCTAATCACAAAGACCTTTAGAACGCCCGAGGACCCCCTTAAAACCTTCTCGGACGATCCCCTAAGAATATTCAGGGTTATTCGCTTTACTGCTAAATATAATGGCAAAATAGACCCCCAAACATACGCAGCTATGACCAATCCTTCTCTAAGGGCAGAGATCAACCAAAAAATCTCCAAAGAAAGAATCGGCATAGAAATAGGCAAAATGTTTAAGAACCCCAATCCCGAATATGCATTAAAACTTCTCAAGGATACGGGATTAATGGAAGACATTCTTACTGAGGCCCTGAGAGGAACCAAATACGAAGGTAAAATGGCCCCTCTCGATATGAACCAAAAAAACGCCCATCACAAATTGACTATATGGGAACACACCATGGAGGCCCTCAAGAATGTTCTAGAAAAATACCAAGAAGCAGAACCAGAAAAAAGAATAGTTATGATTCTAGCAACTTTAATGCATGATCTAGGAAAACTTTACTACGACATACAGGGTCAAAGCACAAGCCATCCCGGTAGCATTTCATATCACGGACATGAGAAAGAAAGTCGAGAAATAGCGGAACATATTCTCAAATACATTAAAATGGAACCCTATATTCAACAGGTAGCCGGATTAGCCCGCTACCACATGCGTCCCCATCTATTTACTAGAGACAAAAGTGGAGCAAATGCTATGAGGAAATTTATCAGGCAAATGGGAGAACAGTCCTTAAATTGGTTGGACATTTTTAATCTGGCTATGGCAGATGCGCTCGCTAAAGATGTAACTATTGATCCAACTGTAGCTCAAGAATATCAAATGCTAGAAAATGAGTTAGAAGCTGCATTGCTATCTTTAAAACCAACACAAGAAGAAACGATTAAACCCGTTCTTAATGGGACTGAGGTTATGCAAATTCTAGGCGTTAAACAAGGAAGGTGGATGGGAGAGATAATGGAGTTTGTAAAAGAACTTCGAGACGAAAATCCAGACATAACTAAAGAAGAAGCCGCTCAAAAACTGATAGAAAAGTATAAGAACTCAGATATCATAACCGCTCAAACTCCGGGCGTTAAAGAAAAGGAAAATCCAGATTCTGTCTGTCCAATGCATCTTCTAAAAACCCGTATGTCTCAGATAAAAGATCTCTATAAAGAAAAACGTTACTACGAGATTTTGACCATTCTTAAGGAATTTAAAAACGAATATGGAAACGACGAAAGAGTTGTCAGGATGATTGCTTTAAACGCCCTCAAGCTACTCATTCTAGACGGAAAACTCAGAGACAATGATTTACTTCAACACATTTTTAACAAAGCAGAGGACAGTTTCTTTGATACCGTCCTATGTTCCTCCTCTATCGGTATCCTTTTAATAATCAACTCTGGAACTGAAGACAATGTAATTAAAGAAATGGCTATGAGAATTGCGAAAATGGCCCCAGGAACTCTTCAATCTGTTCTAGACATTCTACCTTCTGATATGCCTAAACATGAACTTAAAAATCAAATTCGAGACATGATCAAATGCAAATAATCAAAATAGCTGACAAAAGAGATTATCTAAAAAAGCATAATGTTCCCGATGACATTATTGATTATGTAATGAGTATTGATTCTAAATATTCTGTATGGCTAGCCCGAGAATTTGTCAGGATAAGAAAACTTCAACCTTCTATAACTATTCCCCGAAACTTCTCTCCAGCCTATTTAAGAAATGTTTTAGATTGGGTTAGGGTTAAACGTCCCGAAATTATGAAATATACCCTTGAGCAAGCAACAGAAGCTTCTGACAAATGGCACGAAGAACTGGCGAAACAAGAATCCCTAACTAGTTATAACACCCATAACGTGGTTTATAAATTTAACGATGGATGGGAAATGGTTAAATTAAGCTCTGGCGACTGTGAGGCTGAGGGTGAACTTATGGGTCATTGCGTTGGAAGTTATGCCCAAGCTGTAGAAAGAGGAAATACTACAATATTTTCCCTCCGAGACCCCCAAAATGAACCACACGCAACAATAGAAACAGGTATAGAAAATCCCGAAGAAAGAAATAAATTGCGACCTAAAGCTAAACTTTATTTCTCAATTCGCCAAATACAAGGCAAACAAAACGATGAACCAATCCCCGAATATAAAGCCAGAATTAAAGAGTGGTTTGCTTCTCTTAGTCCTACTTACGATATCTCACGTGACGACTTAGATCTATATGAGTATGATGTTAATGGCACAAACGTCGGAGAACATGAGAACTATGATGACTATGGGATTATATTTAACTTTCCTTATGTAGGAGGAAATTCGGAAACTTATTTCAAAAACATAAACGAAATTGAAGAAGACGGCTTTGACGGAAGATCTTACTATCATATGGGTAGGATCAAAGACAAATTAAGTGATCTTTTATCATATGCAACTCTAAGGGGAGAATTAGAAAACCTCTCCGAAGGGCTCGAAAAATACGAAGAAAAAGCGACGGACAGATTTGCCGAATGGGAAATAGGAAGTAACTACGAACATCCATATCCCGACAAAGACGATTTCATGATAAACCCCGACAAAACTCAATCTCAATTTGAATTTGAAAAACCAGAATTTGAAGGCAAACCCCTATTGGATCAAGAAAGATATAATAAGGCTGTTGAGATGTATGAAAAAGAAAGAGACGAATATGCTGCCGAATATGAGCCATTTAAAATAGGCAACGCTCTTTATACAATGATTGAAATTGAAAAAGCCAAAAAAGAAAAAAAAGAAATAAAACAAGTTGCCAAAACTAAAATTTATAGGATAGCTCAAAATATGAAAATAGAAGTTCCCAACGCAGAAGTATTGGCAACCTATATAGAATCCCTTAAGATGTATTTAAAAGACAAGCCCGACCTTAAAGAAAAATTGGCCGAACTCATTAAAAACCTACCAACGCCCTCCAAAATCAAAAAAGACTTCTCATATGAAGAATGTAAAATCCTATACGAAACAGTTGGCTATTTGTGGAAAAAGATTACGGGCAACGACATTATTGAAGAGTCCCACACCCAAGAGGCTCCCGAAACATTGCTCGGTAATTATTGGATGATTGAAAATGGACTCCTCTTACATGGAGTTAATCACTTTACTATTATTAAACAAAATGCATCTATTCTTTCGTCCTTGTTAAACGCCAACGGATTCGCCCTCCAACAATATCTAGTCTCTCGCCCCAACAAACTAATTAGATTTATTCTAGAAAATGGTGGGATTAGAGTATTTATCAATAAAAACAAAGAAGCATATTTCCAAATGTCCGAAGATACCTATGCAGAATGGGGAAGGGCCAAAATTAAAGGATTAGATTTCCACAAAAAGATTGTAAAAGTAATAGACTTCAGAGTTCCATATAAAGGATGGAAATCAGGAGTAGCTATAAAACTTTAGGGAGGGGTCAAAATGAAAATAACGAAAATGGCAGCAATGAATATTTCGCAAGGGCAGGCTCAACAAACGCAGCCAATCCAAGGCAATCCAACGCAAGGCAATCCAACGCAAGGCAATCCAACGCAATTAACGCCAGAAGAAAATCAAACATTAATGTCAATACGCAACAGACTTATTAGCGTTGCCCCTGAAATTGGAGATATTATGGCAAATGCAAGAAGCAAGGCCATTTTATTTGCCGTTTTAGAAGCCCTTGGAAGCGTTAATCCTACTCAACTTAAAACAATCCTTAACAAAGTACAGCCAACAATATGAACTGGTATAAAAAAGCCAAAAAGTTTAAAGAAGTAAACCTCAAGGGCAAATTACAACAAGCTCCTAATGGCTTTACTTATCTAAAAATCCCAAACACCCTGGTGAA
>Ga0209986_10005605_pt1 | contig 10383 bp, 6 predicted proteins | sample BlataG_FD_183168 | JGI IMG/M metagenome (GOLD analysis project Ga0209986, IMG submission 183168) | Deep subsurface microbial communities from Black Sea to uncover new lineages of life (NeLLi) - Black_00105 metaG (SPAdes) (version 2) | ecosystem: Environmental > Aquatic > Marine > Oceanic >...
GGGAATAAATCTTAAAGGGCCATATTTTTTGACTCAGCTTGTCGCAAACTGGATGATTGAGCAGAAACAGCAACATCCGGAGCGGTTGTTTCGGATTGTAAGCACAGGCTCAATCTCGGCGTACACAAGTTCACCGGCGCGCGGTGAATACTGCATAAGCAAAGCCGGTATTACCATGATGACCAAACTGTACGCGGACAGACTGGCCGAGTATAATATCGGCGTGTTTGAAATCAGACCCGGCATTATCGCAACCGATATGACCCGCGCCGTCAAAGGCAAGTATGACAAACTGATAGCAGAGGGACTAACGCCGACTAAGCGATGGGGCCGGCCTGAAGACGTTGCAAAGGCTGTCGGAGCCATCGCCGAAGGCAGGCTCGATTTCTCCACCGGCCAAATAATTAACGTTGATGGCGGCTTTCACCTGAAAAGACTTTAAGAGGTACAGATGGACATCAAAAGCACAATTACGACACTGTTAAGAGACGGATTTATCCTCGTCTTTAATCAGGACAAGCTCGATATAGTCAAGACTGCCGAGGCCCTGATAAAGGCAGGTGTCAATAACATGGAAGTAACCTGCCGGATAAGTAAGCCTTTGGAAAAACTTGGTAGGCTGAGGAAAGAGCTTCCGGATTTTGTGGCGGGAGTGGCAAGTTTAATCGACTCGTCCGCAATGCTTGACGTTTACAGAAAGGTGCATCCGAAGGACCCGCTGCCTTCGGTTCAGGAGGTTGCCGACGCCGGTGCGTGCTATCTTGTTTCAGCTTGTAACTTCTCCGATGAGACATTCAAAAAGTATGCCGGCAGAACAGCTATAATACCCGGATGCGGCAGTGTAACCGAAATTATCAGCCAGTTTTCCAAAGGGGCGAACCTCTGCAAAATATTCCCGGCCAGGCAGCTCGGCGGCCCGGCTTTTATCAAGGCAATCGACCCGGCTATTCATAAAACCATCTGTCTCGTACCTACCGGCGGAACAAATCCGGCAAACATTCCCGATTACATTGATGCGGGAGTTCTGGTACTCGGCGGCTCGTTCAGTATGATTGAAAAGCCGACAATGAAAAAAATCGTCGACGAGCAGGACTACAATTCTCTGGCTGAGGAGCTAACAAAGATTAAGCAATTGATAGACAAGCTGCGGGCGGAAAAATACCCGGATATTGATTTCGCCGGAGCCTCGGCCGAACAGATAAGCCGAATTACCGGCAGAAATTTTAATATCGCATAGAAATATAAAGCACAAAGCAAGATATGCAGCACCAAAAACAGCTGAGCATACGAGGGAGTCCCGCAGTACGGGCGCGTTCTTTTGGTGCTGCACGAAACACAAACCTTATTGCCTTTTGGCTGCAAATCTTTTCAGTAGCTGTTGTCGTTTTTTCGCCGGCGGGTACACCGTTGTGCGCGAAAGCCGGGGCCTCTGCTTCGGGACCGACAATTAACGACAAAGACACCGGCTATCGCGGTATCTGGTATATGAATCAGCCGTCCCGCGATGAATACGTCTATAAGTACAGTGGAGGATTAGGAACGTACTGCGCCAAACATAAACCGTTTGCCGTTTATTGTAACAGGGTAAAGAAAACTTTTTTCTGCTATGGCGGAACGACCACAGACAGCAACCGAAAGCTGCTGCATATAGTCTCTTTCTATGACCACAAAACAGGGATGGTGCCGCGGCCGACAATCCTCCTCGATAAAAATACGAGCGACGCCCACGACAATCCTGTGATATCTGTCGATGACAAAGGATACATCTGGATTTTCTCGACTTCCCACGGCACTGCCAGGCCGTCGTATATCCACAGAAGCAGCAAACCATACGACGTAAGCAAGTTCGAGCTGATAAATGCAAGAAAAAAAGAAAACGGTAAAAAAGTGCCAATGAGAAATTTCTCGTATATGCAGACCTGGCACATCAAAAACAGGGGCTTCATCTGTTTCTTCACTCGTTACAATTATCCCGCCGACCGTACTATTTGCTTTATGACAAGTCGAGACGGCATCGAATGGTCAAAGTGGAGCCGGCTTGCTGCAATTGATAAAGGACACTATCAAATCAGTGCTGCAAACAAAGACAAGGCCGGCACAGCGTTTAATTTTCACCCTGAAGGAAAAGGCCTGAATTGGCGCACAAATTTGTACTATATTGAGAGCGCCGATTTCGGCAGGACCTGGCAAACGGCTGACGGACAAAAATTGACGCTGCCTCTAAGAGACATTGAGAATCCCGCTCTTGTCCACGATTACCAGGCACAAGGCCTGAACGTATATCTGAAGGATATTCGACTGGACAAAAGAGCAAGGCCGGTGATTTTGTTTCTAACAAGCAAAGGGTACGAGTCCGGCCCGAAAAACGACCCGCGCACCTGGACCACCGCACGCTGGACGGGCCGAGAGTGGCAGATAAGACCGGCCTTTGTCTCAGATAACAATTATGATATGGGTTCGCTCTATCTTGAAGAGGACGGAACGTGGCGCATAATCGGGCCTACCCAGACCGGGCCGCAGCCATATAATCCTGGTGGCGAAATGGCTATGTGGGAAAGCCAAGACCGTGGAAAAACCTGGAAAAAAGTCAAACAACTTACGCAAGCCAGTCCGTACAATCACACGTACGCCCGACACCCGGTGGATGCCCATCCTGATTTTTACGCCCTCTGGGCTGACGGTCACGGCAGGAAGCCCTCGCAGTCATCTCTTTACTTTTGCGATAAAGAAGGAGCCGTGCGGATGCTGCCGCGCAAGATGGCTGAAGATTTTGTAAAACCGGAAGTATTAAAACAATAAGCAAAACAGGTAGATTAAACATTGTGGAAACAAGACAAATGGCAAATCAGAACCTTACTATTCATAGTTACAACACAGTAATTGTCGGCTCAGGGGCGGCGGGGATGAACTGCGCGGTACACCTGTATGAATTCAGGAGCCAAAAAGGTGTAGAGAACCCGGAGAAAAGAATTGCCGTAGTAACCGCGGGAATCGGCCTGGGTGCATCGCGGATGAGCGGCTCCGACAAGCAAACATATTACAAGATGGGCACCAGTCCGGATGTGCCCGACAGCGCCGAGGAGTTCGCGAAAAGTTTGACTGCCGCCGGGTGCTGCCACGGCGACTTGGCACTCGCCGAAGCAATCGGCTCGCTGCGCGAGTTCTATCATCTGGTTCAGGCAGGTGTCCCCTTCCCCCACGACCCAATTGGAAGTTACTGCGGTTACAAAACCGACAACGACCCATACGAGCGTGCGACATCGGCCGGCCCAAAGACCAGCAGGGTTATGAGCGAATGTCTCCAGAAACAGGTCCGCCGCTCCGGAATCGAAATCTACGACCAGCAGGAAGCTGCGCGTCTGCTTACAATCGGCACCGGTAAATCGAAACAAATTATCGGCGTTATTACAATAGACAAGAAGAATATTACCGAGGACAGTTCCGCAATAAATGTTTTTTACTGCTCCAACCTTGTATTGGCCGCCGGTGGTCCCGGCGAGCTTTATAAAACCAGCGTCTACCCCAAAGGCCAGGTCGGCATACACGGCCTTGCATTACAGGCCGGCCTGATTGGTGAAAACTTTACAGAATCACAGTTTGGGCTGGCCAGCATAAAGTTCCGCTGGAACGTCTCGGGGAGCTTTTGTCAGGCAATCCCACGAATTTTCAGCGCCGATGCTGATGGAAATAATGAGCGGGAATTCCTGGCGGACTTCTTCGGCTCGATGAGCAAAATGGCAACGAATATTTTCCTCAAAGGCTACCAGTGGCCCTTTGACCCGCAGCGTATCGCGGGCCACAAGTCCTCATTGGTCGATATTCTGGTTTTTAGAGAAAGACAAAAAGGCAGACGCGTTTTTATGGACTTTCTGCACAATCCCATCGGCAACGCTGAAATGAAAAAGTTTGACATTAACGTTCTTGAACCGGAAGCTGCCGAGTATCTGGAAAAAACCGAGGCGCTCCAGGCTACGCCTATCGAACGGCTTTTCGCTATGAATCCCCCGGCTATTGAGATTTACACCGAAAACGGCATTGATTTGTATTCGGAGCCGCTCGAAATTGCGGTCTGTGCCCAGCACAATAACGGCGGCTTCGCTGTAAACAAATGGTGGCAGTCCAATATACCGCGGACTTTTGTAATCGGAGAAATGGCGGGAACTCACGGCGTCAAGCGGCCGGGCGGCTCAGCTCTTAACGCCGGCCAGGCAGGTGGACTGCGGGCGGCTGAATACATTGCAAACGTGTATGCCGCAGACACACCCGATTATTCGGACAAACAGAGCGAGATTGACCGGCAGTTAACTCAGCTTGTCAACAAGCTCGAGGCCTACAAAAGCTCATCCGGCTTAGTGCCGGAAGAAGTAATCGAGAAGATTCAGAGCCGTATGACGGCATCAGCCGGCCATATAAGAGAATTAAAAGATGCCCGCAAAGCCCTGAATGAAGCCGTTAATCTTCACAAAGATATACAACAGCAAGGCTTCAAATCAAAAAATGCCGGAGATATCGTATCAGCAATCCAGGCAGAACACCTTGCTTTGACCAGCGCAGCTTTCCTTAAGGCGATTGTGGAACTGCTTGAGCAAGGCGAAGGCTCACGCGGTTCGCACCTTGTCCTGGCCGACGACGGGACCGAAATTCATCCCGACATTATCAACAAAACAACCGGTAAAGCCTTGAAGTTCAAACCTGAACAAAAGCAGTTACGAAATTCGATATTGCAGATTGAATACGACCCGGACGAGCCCGATTTGTTCCGGTGCAGCAATACAAAATTAAGACCGGCACCGACCGACAGGAAAGCATTTGAGCTCACCTGGCAGGATTACAGGGAAGGAAAAATTTACGGGCCTTGAGGATAAAACCGATAAGACATTTGAATCGAATATGAGGCATCCCCGCTTTCGCGCCGACAGGCTTGCCCCTGCGGAAGCAGGGGGACGAGATACGAAATATGATTGCTCAGACACTTAAATGGGTTGGCGGTGTCGAAGGTTTCTTAGAGCTTATCGACCAGCGGCGCCTGCCCGGCGAATTTGTTAAATTACAGTGCCGGAATACCGAGCAGCTTTATGAAGCGATAAAAACGCTTGCCGTGCGCGGCGCCCCGGCTATAGGTGTTTCGGCGGCTTACGGGCTGGTTTTGGGTATGCAAAAGTTGACTGGGGCCGACAATCTGGAACGGGGTCTTGAAGTTTTGGCTGATTCGTCCGAACATCTGGCGTCATCGCGTCCGACTGCCGTAAACCTGTCCTGGGCGCTGGACAGGGTCCGGCGAACCGCCGAGCAATTTGTCGCAAGTGAGCCGGAGGCAAAGTTACAAGCGCTGCGTGAGGTCGTTTTAGCCGAGGCGAACGCTATTTATCAGGAAGATGTTGATATGTGCCGGCGAATTGGAGAAAACGGCCGGAAGTTTATCAAGCAAGGGGCCGGTATCCTGACCCACTGCAACGCAGGTGCACTTGCGACCGCGGGACAGGGGACAGCTCTGTCGGTGATATTTGAGGCGCATAAAAAGGGCGCCAAATTCACGGTCTACGTGGACGAGACCAGGCCGCTGCTGCAGGGCGCCCGGCTGACAGCCTGGGAGTTGAAACAAGCGGGCATTGACGCTATACTTATATGCGATAATATGGCCGGGTGGCTGATGAAGCAGGGACATATTAGCACGGTGATAACCGGAGCCGACCGAATCGCTGCAAACGGTGACACCGCAAACAAGATAGGGACATATAGTTTGAGCATTCTGGCAAAAGAACACAATATACCTTTCTGTATCGCAGCACCATCAAGCACATTTGACCTTAGCATTGAAAGCGGCGGCCAAATACCCATCGAGGAAAGGGCACCCGAAGAGGTAACAACGTTTGCAAAAACGCAAATCGCTCCCGATGGAATTAACGTGTGCAATCCCGCTTTTGATGTTACAGATGCGGCGAATATAACCGCCATTATCACTGAAAAGGGAGTCATTGAAAATCCCAATGCCGACAGCATCTCCAAATATTTAAGGTCCTGAATTTATGGAGAGAAAAGCAAATCACTCTTCTCGGCCTTTGCAAACCGATGTCGCCGGGCAATCGAATGAAAAGCAATTACTGCGCTGGCGAAAACGCAACGCATATTATTACAGGTGGCTGAACAGAATTTATAAATTCGTCGTTCGCCCGAACAGCAGGGTTTTGCATGTCGGATGTGAATGTGGGGACCTCTTGGCTGCGGTTGGGCCGTCTTATGGTGTCGGAGTTGATGAAGACCCCGGAGCTATTGAGCTGGCAGGAAAAAGATTTCCGCATCTTAAATTCTACGCAGCGGACCCGCATAACTTGAATCTCGATGAAAAATTTGATTACGTTCTGATATGCAACTCACTTGGCCGATGGCACGACATTCAGCAGGTCCTGGAGCGTATTCATCCGGCAACTTCCGAAAGCACGCGAATTGTAATAACCTACTATAATTATCTCTGGGAATGGATTTTGCGGCTGGGCTCTCGTTTGAGGATTCGTCGGCCTCTGGCCCACCAGAACTGGCTGCCGCCGGCAGACATCGCAAATCTGCTCAATTTGGCCGGCTTTGAGGTTATTCGAACTGATTCTTTCCTGCTGATGCCGAAACGCGTCCCACCGTTGACAATCCTCTGCAATTATTTTCTTTCTCTGCTGCCGGGAATTAGATTCTTTAACATGGTCAATCTGCTGATAGCTCGTCCAGCCTCTACTGCTCAGCGCGATGAGGATTTGTCCGTCTCTGTAATAGTGCCGTGCAGAAACGAGCGTGGTAATATTGAAGATGTGGTAACACGCGTCCCCAAAATGGGCGCCGAAACTGAAATAATCTTCGTCTATGGCAACAGCACGGACGGCACAGCAGAAGAAATAGAACGCCTGATTAAACAACATCCGGAACGCAACATTCGTTTGGTCGCTCAGGGAGATGGAGTTGGTAAAGGCGATGCCGTGAGAAAAGGCATTGATGCTGCCAAGGCAGATGTGCTGGTTATTCAGGATGCGGACTTAACAGCTCCGCCGGAAGATTTGCCGAAATTCTTTAGAGCACTGCGCGACGGTAAAGGTGAGTTCATCAACGGCTGTCGGCTCGTCTATCCAATGGAAAAGCAGGCGATGCGCTTTTTGAATTACCTTGGAAACAAGTTTTTCGGCACATTGTTTAGCTGGCTGTTAGGCCAGAGATTCAGAGATACACTTTGCGGCACAAAAATGATTCACAGGAAGGACTACGAGTTAATAGCGGCCAACCGTTCGTATTTTGGCGATTTTGACCCCTTTGGGGATTTTGACCTTATTTTTGGTGCGGTAAAGCAAAACCTTAAGGTAGTCGAGGTGCCCGTAACTTATCACGCACGAACTTATGGCACAACAAATATCAGCCGCTTCAAACACGGCTGGCTGCTGCTTAAGATGAGCTGGATAGCATTTAAAAAAATCAAGTGGCTGGGAAAGACACTTTGAGATAATTATGAGGCTCATTGAATAGCCCAGGGCTCTTCAAAGAGGTTTGCAGTGCAAAGAAAATGGGCAAAGAAAAGGGGACCCGTTCCTGCAATAAGTCGCAAAATGGGAACCCGAAAAAAAAATAGGGGCAAGAAAGTACTCGAGCCGATGCCCATAGATGTTGTTGAGACGGACCGCTCGCGGGCTGCGATTAGATTTCTTTTGCCCCTGGCTGTCTTCTGTTGGCCTATTCTGTATCTGTTTCGCCACATCTTCCCGATAAACGGCCAATATACAGCCATAGGAAACGATTTTATTTACTTATACTACAAATATAAGGTCTATTTGCTGGCCTGTCTCTCAGACTTTAGCTTTCCCCTTTGGTCCCCGGCAGAAGGTGCGGGCTTCCCATTCTGCACTAACCCATTCGCGCAAGCTTTCTATCCATTTAATCTACTGCTTGTTGTCTGGTACAAAATCGCAAATGGGTATAATCCCATAGACCACCAGGTTTTTACAGTGCTGGGCATTTCGATATTTGCCCTGGGTCTTTTCATGTGGTTGAGGCTGGTCAACACCAACCTGAAAGCTGTTATTTTTGCCGCGCTGGTTATGTCGGTCAGCTTCAAGATGACGGAAATCATGAGATTTCCCAACGCCGTTCACAGTGCGGCCTGGTATCCCTGGATATTTTATGCCCTGACCAAAATTATGCGGAGTCGTTCACTGAAAAAAGCAGCCTTGAACGGAATCCTGCTGACTTTATTTTTGATATTCCTATGTACCGCCGGTTACCCCTACTATTTGTACTACTGCCCATTTCTTTTTTTGCCCTATATGCTCGTTTTCCTGCTGAAACCGCTACGGCTGCGGTTAGTTGGCATCAAAGCGGTCAACTGGAAACGCACTTTAGGGACTTTGGCAGTAGTTGGGATTGTGACTGCGTTGATATGTGGTCCGTATTTGGTCGGTATCAAACACCTAATGTCCGAAACTACAGACCGCTCAGGAAAAGATTTTCGCTTTTCGACACAGCATGAGTTCACTTTCGAAGACACCCTCGGGTCACTCATGTACCCCCCCGCTGCAATGCAGGATGGCTGGAATTTCTTTAGTATAACGGCCCTTCTGTTGGTCTTTTTGTTTATGCTGAGCGGCAGAGCAGCTCATCACAACCTTCAACAAATAAATGACGAGGAAAAGGAAGCGGTGATACAGCCATGTCCCCGTGATCTTTGGGTAAAGTTGTTTTTTATTGTCTGGATTAGCGTGATCATTTATATCAGCTATGGACGCCGTTCGTATCTGTTCATCCTGCTATGGAAATTCATGCCCGGCTTTTCCTCCCTTCGCATATGGCCACGATTCAATATTATCCTTGTACCGATTTTCGCCTGGCTGTTATCGTTGGCCTATGCGTCGTTCGAATCGGTGATTTCGGGCAAAGACGTCACTGCCGTCAGAAAACATTCGTGGATATCGTCGCCGATTGTGGCGGTCGTTGCAGCCTATGCGGTGGTCCTCGGCGTCCAGCTCTACCTGTTTCTGAACGAGATTTACGATCGCTATTGGATCTCGTACTTCAAACACTTGTCACCACAACGTATTTGGTTTATTATCTACGGCGCGGTAGGATTCGTTATTATTCTACTGCTCGTGATTTTTAACAAATGGATTCGCCGGAGGTCAGGCCGCTCCCTGAAGGCGGTGCTCGCTGTGCTGCTTCTGGTTGCCGTTGTTGAGATGAGGCCTGTCGGCACACATATATGGACATATCAAGGCAAGCCGCAGAAAAACCGCGTTCACCTGGGAAATATAGCGAAAGTAAATGAAGCTTCATTCAGGTTTCGCAGGACCGACCATTACTGCTCGATTTCCCTGCGGCCAAACTTCAGCACCTCAATTATAGCAAACTGGTATTTTGACCGATATGTCAAGTTCCTCGAAGAAACTGAAGATGAATTACAAGCGAGAAGGAAATTGCTCGGCGTGCAGGATGGAACAAGGATTTTCTTTTCCGAATCCATACAACATGCCACAGTTCAATCATTTTTACGCGATGCGATGCGGTATCCGCGTACAGGGCGTTTGGTATCCTATACGGGCGATGTTCTCCGGTGGGAGATCCAAACTCCAATCGCAGGCTACCTGAGTTTTATCGATAATTGGGACCCGGGCTGGAAGGTTTCTGTGGATGGTGAGCATGCCGAAATAGAGCTGCTTTTCGGAACTTTCAAGTCCGTTCGGCTCGCGCCGGGCCGGCACGGCGTCAGATTCTACTACAAGCCGAGAATTCTGTTTCCGTCCGGGAAGGACAAGCTGTGAATAAAAATGCGCGAGTAGACCAAATGGTGACAGACGGCGTTATTGTTTCTTTCTCGATCTGCCTCTGATTGGAGCTCACAAAAAACGTCCGGCTGTCTGTTTTTAGGACGGCTGAGAATATTTTGGATTTTTTCTATGAACTTTATCGTCGGGGAGTTTTATGAAACGATTAATTAACCGATTACCCATAACCCAAATTAAGATGTTCTTTGGCCGAATACTTTACCGTCTGGTACATCTTATATATCGTGAAGATAAACGCATTATTGTCCGGAATGGGATTAAATATGAGATTGATTTATCGGAAGGTATAGATTTATCGCTGTTCCTGTTCGGGAATTTTCAAAAGCATGTTTCTCAGAATAAATATTTATCTTTGCCCCAGGATGCTGTTATCTTCGATGTAGGAGCAAATTCAGGGATAATGAGTTTACAATTCGCAAAGCTGGCCCCTTTGGGTAAAGTATATTCATTTGAGCCTACTTTTTATGCCTTCTCCAAATTAGAAAAAAATCTGGAATTAAATCCCGAACTTGCAAAACGTATAGTTGCTATTCAAAGCTTTGTGTCTTCAAGTACATCTGAAGAACCTAATATTAAG
>Ga0209986_10005606_pt1 | contig 10382 bp, 9 predicted proteins | sample BlataG_FD_183168 | JGI IMG/M metagenome (GOLD analysis project Ga0209986, IMG submission 183168) | Deep subsurface microbial communities from Black Sea to uncover new lineages of life (NeLLi) - Black_00105 metaG (SPAdes) (version 2) | ecosystem: Environmental > Aquatic > Marine > Oceanic >...
CTGGCGGGCCTGTTCGTCGGTTCGGGGACCGCCTCGGCGGAGATGGACAATCAGATGAGCCTGGTCGACGGCGGCGGCCGGACCATGACGGTGTCGCAGTGGGACACCTTCCTCGACGGGGTGTTCCCGTTGGACCGCAACCGGCTGACCCGGGAGTGGTTCCACTCCGGTCGGGCCAAGTACAGCGTGGCCGGCCCGGGCGCCGAGGACTTCGGCGGCACCCTGGAACTGGGCTATCAGGTGGGCTTCCCGTGGTCGCTGGGGGTGGGTATCAACTTCAGCTACACCACGCCCAACATCCTGCTCGACGATGTCAGCATCTCCCCGCTGGGCTTCGACCCGCTGGGCTCGGTGATCACCCCGAACCTGTTCCCGGGTGTGTCGATCAGCTCCGACCTGGGCAACGGCCCCGGCATCCAGGAGGTCGCCACCTTCTCCGTCGACGTCGAGGGCCCGGAGGGCTCGGTCGCGGTGGCCAACGCCCACGGCACCGTCACCGGCGCGGCCGGCGGGGTGCTGCTGCGCCCGTTCGCCCGGCTGATCTCCAAGACCGGCGACAGCGTCACCACCTACGGCGAAGCCTGGAACATGAACTAGAGGCCGTCGGCCAGCCTGGCCGCCGCGGCGGCGATCCGCTCATCGGTGGCCGTCAGAGCGACCCGGACGTACTGGGCACCGCGCGGGCCGTAGAAGTCCCCGGGCGCCACCAGGATGCCTCGCCGCGCGAGCCGGGCCACGGTGTCCCGACCGGGCTCGCCGAGGGTCGCCCACAGGTACAAACCGGCCTCGGAGTGTTCGATGGCGAAACCGGCAGCGCGCAGCGCCGCCAGCAGCACGGTGCGGCGGCGCTCATACCGGGCCCGCTGCGCGGTCTCGTGGGCGTCATCGTCCAGGGCGGCCACCATCGCCCCCTGCACCGGTGTCGGCATCATCATCCCAGCGTGCTTTCGCACCGCGAGCAGTTCGGCGACCAGATCCGCATCGCCGGCGACGAATCCGGCACGGTAGCCGGCCAGCGAGGAACTCTTCGACAGCGAATGCACGGCGAGCAGCCCGCGGTGGTCGCCGCCGCTGACCTCCGGGTGCAGCACCGAGACCGGCCGGTCCTCCCAGCCCAGGCCCAGATAGCACTCGTCGGACACCACCAGCGTGCCGCGATCGCGGGCCCACCCGACCACCTTGCGCAGGTGCTCCACACCGAGCACGGCGCCGGTGGGGTTACCCGGCGAGTTGACGTAGACCACGGCCGGCGCCTGGGGCCCCAGCTGGGTCAGCGAGTCGGCCGCCAGCACCTGAGCACCGGCCAGTCGGGCCCCCACCTCGTAGGTCGGGTAGGCCAGTTCGGGGATCACCACGAGGTCATCGGCCCCCAGACCCAGCAGCGTCGGCAGCCAGGCGATGAGCTCTTTGGTACCGATCACCGGCAGCACGGCGGACTCGGCCAATCCGGTGACGCCGTACCGGCGGGACAGGGCCGCCACCGCCGCGGCACGCAACTCCGGCGTTCCCGCCGTCGCCGGATACCCGGGTGCCGCCGAGGCGGCCGCCAACGCGTCACGGATGATCGGGGCTACCGGATCGACCGGCGTGCCTACCGACAGATCGACGATGCCCCCGGGGTACGCGGCAGCGATGGCCGCGGCGTCAGCCAGGGTGTCCCAGGGGAACACCGGCAGCGACGCCGAGACCGGGCGGCGCCGGGCGGCGGCACCGCGCGGGTTGTGCGCCGTCAGTCCTCGGCCTTGGGCGGGAGGTCCTTGACCACCTGCGGATCGTTCGCGGTCATCCCCACCTTGGAGGCTCCGCCCGGCGAGCCGAGTTCGGCGAAGAAGTCGGCGTTGATCTGGGTGTACTGCGCCCACTGCTCGGGCACGTCATCCTCGTAGTAGATCGCCTCGACCGGACAGACCGGCTCGCAGGCACCGCAGTCCACGCACTCGTCGGGATGGATGAAGAGCATCCGCTCGCCCTCGTAGATGCAATCGACCGGGCACTCCTCGATGCAGGCCTTGTCCTTGATGTCGACGCAGGCTTCGGTGATCGTGTAGGTCACGAAGGTTCTCCTCGATATGCGCTTCGTTGTGGGCCAATCGCAGCAGGGCAACAGTGTGCCCTAGAACGCTCGTGCTGATACTAGGGGCTGCACCCACGGGGACGTGAACTGGTCAGGCGCTTCCGTGCGCCGCCTCGGTCTCCGGGAGCGCCAGTGCCAGACCCAGCGCGACCACGAACAGCACGAACAGCGTGCCGCCGAGATAGAGGTTCATCGGACCGCCGGGTGCGATGAAGCTGCCGACCGGCCCGATGATCGTCAGCAACTCGACGAACTGCTCGACGACGAACACCGCGGCGATCACCGCAAGCCAGCGCGGAAACCGGCCCTGCCGGGCGGCCCACACCACCGGACCGGCGAGCATGATGGCCGCGACCGTCAGCACCGGCCCCCGCATCGAGGCGATATCGGCGAGCGCGCGCGCCGTCGCCGGTTCCAGCGACCCGGCGTGCAGTGCCAGCCCCGCGCCGAACCACGTCGAGATCCCGACCTGTGCGATCAGAACGGCGGCACCGACGGTGAACACGTAACCGGCCGGACCGTCCAGTCGGTCACGGCCGTAGCCGATCACCACGACGAGTGCCAGCAGCGCCAGCGCGCCCAGCAGAGCCTGCAGCCGGATCATCCCGGTATGCGCAGCCAGGTGGTCGACGATATCGGCCCCTGGCCGTTCGACACCGGGACCGCCCGGAACCAGCACCGTCGCACACACTGACAGCACCGCGAACGCAGCGGCTGCGACCAACGGCGTACGCCTGATCATGGGTGGCAGTATGCCGTCCCGGCGTCCCGGTGGGGGGGAACCTCAGGCGACACGCTGGGTGTAGGTCGTGGTGCGCTGACGCGCCGGCCGGCCGATGCCCTCGGCGATCGCCACCAGTTCGGCGACGGTCTTCGCCGAGCCGTACTGGGAACCGGCCATCCTGGAGATGGTCTCCTCCATCAGAGTGCCGCCGAGGTCGTTGGCGCCGCCGTTGAGCATCACCTGGGTGCGCTCCGCGCCGAGCTTGACCCAGCTGGTCTGAATGTTGGAGATGCGGCCGTGCAACATGATTCGGGCCAGAGCGTGCACCGCGCGGTTGTCACGATGAGTCGGTCCGGGACGTGCAGCACCGGCCAGATATAGCGGTGAAGACTGGTGCACGAACGGCAACGGGACGAACTCGGTGAAGCCCCCGGTTCGGTCCTGTATCCCGCGCAGCACATTCAGGTGGGCCACCCAGTGCGCGGGGGTGTCGACATGGCCGTACATCATCGTCGAACTGGACCGCAGGCCGACTTCGTGTGCGGTCGTGACGATGTCGACCCACAGCGAGGTGGGCAGCTTGCCCTTGGTGAGCACCCAGCGGACTTCGTCGTCGAGAATCTCCGCCGCGGTTCCCGGAATGGTGTCCAGCCCGGCTTCCCGCAGGCCGGTCAGCCAGTCCCGAATACTCATGCCGCTCTTGGTGACTCCGTTGGCGATCTCCATCGGGGAGAACGCGTGCACGTGCATCGACGGCACCCTGGCTTTGACCGCACGCACGATGTCGGCGTAGGCGGTCACCGGGAGTTCAGGATCGATGCCGCCCTGCATGCAGACCTCGGTCGCTCCTGCGACGTGTGCCTCCCAGGCCCGGTCGGCGACTTCCCGACTGGTCAGCGAGAAGGCGTCCGCGTCGCCTTTGCGCTGAGCGAAGGCGCAGAACCGGCAGCCGGTGTAGCAGATGTTGGTGAAGTTGATATTCCGGTTGATCACGAAGGTGACGTCATCGCCGACCACGTTGCGCCGCAACGAATCTGCCAGTTCTGCAACGGCTTCCAGCGCCGGACCGTCGGCGGTGGCCAGCGCCAGGTACTCGGCGTCACTGCATCCACCGGGGTCGCGCTCCGCCGATCGCAGTGCCGCCGCCACATCGGTGTCGATACGCTCGGGCACCCTGGCGGCCAGTTCGCCGACCCGGGCGCGGACGGACTCCCAGTCGCCGAAGGCACTGCCGAGGTCACTGCGGGCAGCGGTCCGGCGGCCTTCGGTGTCGATCGAGGCCCCCAGATCGGTGCGGCCGAGTGACTCGGCAGCCTCATCCGGTTCTTGCCACGGCCGGCCGGTCGGGTCGATATCCCGGGCGAAACCGGTATCGGGATCGGCCAGTGCGATGACGTGGCCCGCCACCCGCGGGTCGATCCATCCGGCCGGAGCCTGCACATAACGCGGTTGAACGGTGAGCCGCTGGACCAGGTCGAAGCCGGCGTCGCCGGTCACCGCGGCCAGATCGTCCAGCGCAGGCCAGGGCCGCTCGGGGTTGACATGGTCGGGGGTCAGCGGCGAGACACCACCCCAGTCGTCGACGCCGGCGCCCAACAGGGCCACACACTCCGCCGGGGAGACCAGGTTCGGCGGGGCCTGGATGCGCATATCGGGGCCGAGCACCAGTCGCGCCACCGCCACGACGGCCAGGAACTCCTCGAAGTCCGCATCGGGGGCCGACGCCATCGCGGTGCGATCCTTGGCCCGGAAGTTCTGGACGATGACTTCCTGGATGTGGCCGAACTCCTTGTGCAGACGGCGGATCGCATGCAGGGTCTCAGCCCGTTCGGCCGCCGTCTCTCCGATGCCGACCAGCAGCCCGGTGGTGAACGGGATCGACAGCCGGCCGGCGTCGGTCAAGGTGCGAAGCCGTACGTCGGGGTCCTTATCGGGGCTGCCGTAGTGGGCCAGACCGCGGGTCTCGAACAGCCGCCGCGATGTCGTCTCGAGCATCATGCCCATCGACGGCGCCACCGGCTTCAGCCGGGACATCTCGGCCCAGCTCATCACCCCGGGGTTGAGATGTGGCAGCAGGCCGGTGTCCTCCAGTACCCGGATGGCAGCGGCCCGCACATAGTCCAGCGTCGAGTCGTACCCGCGCTCGTCGAGCCACTGCCGGGCCTCCGGCCAGCGCGCCTCCGGGCGGTCACCGAGGGTGAACAGCGCCTCCTTGCAGCCCATCGCGGCACCGCGGCGGGCGATCTCGACGATCTCGTCCATCTCGAGGTACATACCCCGACCGGATGCCCGTAGCTTGCCCGGCACGGTGACGAAGGTGCAGTAGTGACAGGTGTCCCGGCACAGATGGGTGACCGGGATGAAGACCTTGCGGGAGTAGGTGACCGGTAGCCTCCCACCGGGCCCGCGCCGGCCCGCCGAGGTCAGCCCGGCCTCTCGCACCCGGGCCGCGCTGGCGCAGAGGTCGGCCAGCTCGTCACCACGCGCGGTCACCGCCACCGCAGCCTCGTCAACATTGAGCGCCACACCGTCACGGGCCCGGCGCAGCACCCGCCGCAGCCCGCTGGCCGGGGTCGCGGGCAGGGTCATCGGCGCGTCTCCCGATCTGCAGCCCCGGCATCCGGCATGAGCACCACAGTAGTCCCGGATGCCCGTCCCGCCACCGGTGCGCCCCCACCCGGACTCTTTGGCTTTTCTCAGGTTTGCGGGTAGCCTCTCAGCGCAATATCAGCAAGGTGTCACCCGGCAACATGTGAGGTAGTGCGATGTCCCAACCAGTCGGTGTGTCGGTCCGATCTCTGCTGACTGCCGGTGTGAGTGCCGCGGTCCTCGGCGCCGCGGTTGCGCTGCCGGTATCCGGGATGCAGCCCGCCCGGGCCGCCCTGCCGATCGAGCTGTCGTCGTTCCGGCTGAGCGCGGCGGTGACCCCGATCGCTGCGCAGATCGTGCCGACCGCGAGCAACCCGATCACCAATGCCTACGACTATGCCGAGCCCTGGGTGGCGTACGGATTCGAGCTGGTCGATTACGCGCTGAGCTGGGTACCGGGTCTGTGGTGGATCGCCCCGGGCGTCGACCTGGCCTACTTCAGCATCGAACCGTTGGTGCAAGCGGCGGTGTACAGCGTCTCCTATCTGCTTTTCGCCCAGTTCGATCAGATTCCGTTGGCGGTCAACAACGGCCTCGAAGAATCGGTGCAGAACTTCATCGATTACGGCACCGCCTGGATCGGCAGCCTCATTCCGCTGCCACCGATCCCGCCGTTCCCGCCGCTGCCCGGCGCCTCGGTGAGCAGCCCGGCGGCCTCGTCGCCCACGCGGTTGAGCGCGCCGGTCACCGAGACCGCCACCGCCGAGACCGTCACCGCCGAGACCGTCACCGCCGAAACCGTCACCGCCGACTCGGGAGCGGTGACGGCGGACAGCCCCGCAGCGGTCGCCGAAACCACCGCCGCCGGGCAGGAGGTCGCCGCTGCGGTTGCCATCGAGCCCGTGGGCTCGACGCGTCAGGCGAGCCGTGCCACCCGGGGCGCACCGCGCACTCCCAGCCTCCCCCGGCCCGCCGCCACCCACAGCGCACCGGCCGACGTCACCGCCGCATCCGACGGCGCGGGCGCAGCGGCGAGCACCGGCACCTCCGCTAAGCGCAACGCGGCCAGGGCTTCCCGGGGTGCCGGTCGCGCCGGCTAACCCCGCTCACGGCATCCGGCGCAGCACCAGTGCGGCCGGCAGTGCTCCGATCAGCAGGAAGATCAGCACCGAGAAGGCCATGATCCCGGGCCCGCCGAACACGATATCGCCACCGGGGCCGCCCAGGGTGAATGCCGCTACCGTGGCCAGCCAGGTCCACAACGGCAGTGCGGCAAGCCTTCTCGAATCGGCCCAATGGCCCGCCGCCCATACCAGTGCGGCGTTGAGGAGCCCACTGGCCAGCGCGCTCACCGGGAATGGCACCGGACCGAGGTACAGGGGCAGCAGCAGTGCCCCCGCGACGGCGGACAGCACGCCGTCTACCGCCAGCAGTGCCAGCACGGTGGTGCCGATCCGACCTCCGGCGTCACTAGCCGTCTTCAAGACAGGTCCACACCCGCCAGAAGATCTCTCTCCCAGCCCTTCTCGTCGGTCTCGCCGGGCTGGCCCGACACCAGGATGTAGTGCTCCTCGGCGAGCACCGGCAGGACCATCTTGTTCGACAGGGTGAACGCGCGACCTGTCGGCCCGAGCACCATCTGGGTGGCGTGCGCCTCGATGGCCGCCACTTTGGCCGCGACCTGGCCGGACGCTTCGATGGCCGCGGTGATGCGGTCGTCGGTGAACCCTATCGACACCTCTGCGGGCGGCCAGATCCAATCCGGCAGCACATCCTCGCCGCCGAGTGCGTCGAGTGCCGCACGAAATGCAGTGGCCGACACCACGGTCCAGTAAAACTTCGGCACCCGCCAGCGATCGGTGGCAAGACCGATCGCGGCGGTGGTGACCCGATGGGCCTGAATGTGATCGGGATGACCGTAACCGCCGTCGGGGTCGTAGGTCACCACCACATGGGGGCGCAGTTCGGCGATGACATCCGCCAGCTGGCCCGCCGTCTCGGCGATATCGGCGTCGACGAACCGGGTGCGGCGCCGCGGCGGCGTACCCGCCATCCCGGAGTCCCGCCAGCAGCCGGCGCCGCCGAGGAACCGCGGGCCCGGCAGCCCCAGCTGGTGCAGAGCTGCCGTCAGTTCGCCGATCCGGTACCCGCCCAGCTGATCGGCGGCATCGACGCCCAGTTGCGCCCACCGCTCGCCGATGATCTCGCCCTCCTCGCCGAGAGTGCAGGTCACTACGGTGACCTCTGCGCCGGCGGCAGCGTAGTACGCCATGGTGGCGCCGTTGTTGATCGTCTCGTCATCGGGGTGAGCGTGGACGAACAGCATCCGCGGGGCGCCAGGCATGCTGTCAGACCCTACCGACTGCTCAGAAGACGACGGTCTGGTTTCCGTACCGGATGATGCGGTCCTGACAGTGCCAGGACACCGCCCTCGACAGCACCGCACGCTCCACGTCGGCGCCCAGGCGAACCAGGTCCTCGATATCGTGACGATGGTCGACGCGCACCACGTCCTGCTCGATGATGGGGCCCTCATCGAGGTCTTTCGTGACGTAATGAGCCGTCGCACCAACGAGTTTGACACCGCGCTCGCGCGCCCGCCGGTAGGGCGCCGCACCGATGAAGGCCGGCAGGAACGAGTGGTGGATGTTGATCAGCGGCGCACCCACGCCCTCCAGAAAGGTCGGGGTGAGGATCTGCATGTAGCGGGCCAGCACAACCAGGTCGACATTGCCGCGCAACAAATCCAACTGCCGCTGCTCGGCCTGCTCGCGGATGGCTTTGTTGGCCGGGATGTGGAAGAACGGCACCCCGAACGGCCGGACCTGATCGGCCAGGTCCGGATGGTTGGCGATCACCATGGCCACCGACATCTCCAGCTCCCCGCGGCGGTTGCGCCAGAGCAGATCGAGCAGGCAGTGGTCCTCCCTGGAGGCCATGATCGCCACCCGTTTGGGCTTGGCGGCCTCGGTCAGGCGGAAGTCGATCTCATAGGGACCGGCCACCTCAGCGGCAAACTCGCGTTCGAGATCGTCGCGGGCCGCGGCCAGTCCGGGGAGATGGAAGATGGTCCGTTGCATGAACGTCCCACCGGAGGGGCTGGTGGAGTGCTGGTCCAGCGACACGATATTGGCCCCGGCCCCGGTCAGGAAGGCGCTGACGGCGGCAACCAGGCCCGGCCGGTCCGCACAGCGCAGCAGCAGCCGACCCAGGTCCCGGGCCGCCAGCCCGTCGCCATGGCTCGGATATTCGGCAGCCCCGACTCCGGTGTCCGAAGACATGGCGTTGTGCACCCTCCCTGAGCATTCGATCGACGCTCCCCGTCGCGGAAGGATACTCCCGCCGCACCGACCCGCCGGGATTCGCCGTGGGCTGCCCGCCGGAGTAGTTTCGCTTTCACGCAATGGCCGCGCGGCGTACCTCATCAGACCTTTGCTCAGGTTTCTCTCAGGTATGGTGCAACAGTCGGAATAACCCTGGCTAAGGAGTAATCGGGATGCCTGCCGCTATCCGTTCTGTGTTTTCCGCGAGCGTCGCGCTGGCGGGTGCCGGCGCGATCGCCGCGAGCCCGGTTCTCGCCCCATCAGGGGTGGCTGTGCCGACCATCCAGACCCCGTCGATCACCTTGGCCGCCGCCTCGGTTCCGGCGCTGGGTGCGATCCCCTACCAGGTCGCGATCAACCAGCTGGCCAACGTGCTGGCGCTGGCGCCCATCGTGGTGGGCAGCACCGAGCAGTGCGTCACATGCCTCGGGCCGGTACCGGTCATTCCGGGTTCGACGGCGATTCCGTTCACCGGGTGGGGGGCGATCGGCATCGGGGTGGGCCTGCTCACCAGCCCGTTCGCCTTCGTCGAAACACTGTCCGCCACATCCGATCTGGTTCAGGCCCTGGGGGTGGCCGGTCTCGCCGTCCAGACGCCGATCACCAACACCCTGGCCCTGCTGGAGGCCGGTCGGGATCCCTTCGGCGGGTTCGAGCTGCAGGGCGCGCTGGACCGAGCCTTCATCGCGCTCAAACACACCATCGACTACACCGTGAACATCGCCGCACAGGCATTGGTCAGCGGACCGCTCACCGTCATCGGCGGGGTCGTGATCGGATTGCAGACCTTCGTCGGCACGCTGGCCGCCACCGGCGACATCGTCGCGGCCTTCAACGCCGGACGGATCCCGGTGCGCACCGCGGTGACCGAGTCGCTGACCGCACTGGCCGATGAGACCCAGGAGGCCCGCGCCACCATCTATGCGGACCTGACTGCGGGTCCGACGATTGCCACCTCCCCGATCCCGACGGTGCCGCCGCCCCCCGCCGCTGCCGAACGACCGCAACCGGCCGCCGCCACCGTCGCCGAAGTCACTGCCGCCGCCGAAGTCACTGCCGTCGAGAGCGCGCCTCCCGCCGCGCCCGACCAGGCGGCCGGCGAACGGACCACACCCGCGCCGCGGACCCCGAAGCCGGTGACGACCGACGCCGCAGTGGGTCAGTCCGCCGGCGACACGGTGGCGCCGGCCCGCGCCGCCGCAACCCGCGCCGGCGCAGCAACCAGGGATCCAGCGGGCGGCCCCAAACGGGCCAGGGCCGCGGCGAACCGGTAGGTCACGGCTCCCGGTCCTGCGGAGACCGGTTCTACGGAGACGTCTTCACCCATTTTCCGGCGTCCCCGACGATCCCGACCTGCAACGCACCGGTGAGGCTGACGTTGGCCACCGTGGGGCCGGCAGCCACGATCGTGGTGTCCTGCATGATCGGCAGCACGGTTGCCATGGCCCACAGCTGTGGCTCGACCGCGGTGATGACCTCGTCGACGTTCAGCGAACCATCAAGGGCCCCATCGATTTGCGCCTCGATCGTCCGGTCGCAGATGCCGGTGAGGTTGGAGGGCGCGCGCACCAGTGGCGCGGTCTCGGGCGGGCGGACCCGGGTGGTGACGGGCGGCCCGTTCGGGGTCGGCTGCCCGGCTGCGGTCTCCGAGGTCGACGGGGTCGACGGGGTC
>Ga0209986_10005607_pt1 | contig 10381 bp, 10 predicted proteins | sample BlataG_FD_183168 | JGI IMG/M metagenome (GOLD analysis project Ga0209986, IMG submission 183168) | Deep subsurface microbial communities from Black Sea to uncover new lineages of life (NeLLi) - Black_00105 metaG (SPAdes) (version 2) | ecosystem: Environmental > Aquatic > Marine > Oceanic >...
TTAACGGTTAATTCTTCAAACCAACGGATCGACGAGCTAGCTGAGTAATTTGACTCTTCGGTTGTTCTTCCCCCGACTCGAAAATTGCCCGGGGCGTAAAAGCTCGCGGGGCCGGGATCATTGAATCATCCGGGGGCGGGGGAACACTAGATTTCTTTACGGCAAGCTGAACTGCATCAGTGAGCGGCTTAAGCTCTTCGCGCAAAGCTCCCGCGATTATTTCAGCCATAGCTTGTGCTTGAAGATTCTTTTCACCAATAATTGTAGCTTTAACTACCTCGGCTACACTATTGATGGCAGGTTGAATTGCCTTAAATCGTTCCTCGATCGGAACATCAACCTGCGTCTCAGCATTCTCAACTGCAGATTTCAGCTTAGCAAGGGCATCGTCAAGGGCTGAGAGTTCTGCTACTGGTTCTGCCACTGGTTTTGTCACTGGCGCTGCTGCTGGTACTGCCGCCGGGACGACCACCGGTTCCACAGGAGCTGCTATCCCACCCGCTTGACCTTCAGGTTTCTCCATTGCTGCACCTTCCTCTGATTTTTCTTGGATCTTAATTGCGGCCACTGATCGCTTAACCTCTTTTTCGACACGATCATTGATGATAGGCTCAAGCAATACTGCAAGTTCTTCGAGCGTAGCGGAATGTTCCTCTCCGTCCTTAGCTTTAACGATTATCACTCCGTCTGCTAAGCTTTTCTTAATCGCGCTCCGTTTCTTTTCGTCAAGCCCTTCGAGATACTCGACAAGATCAGTATGTTCGACCCCGAGTACATTGATACCGTCCTCTTTACGGGTTAGCATAGCACGTTCCTCCAACCAAATTGATGCTCTTTGATTTACGGGCACTCTAGTCAAAGCAAGATGAATAAGATGCCCTTTCTTATAGATCTTATCATGCACGCCCACCGCGCATAATGGGCACAGATCCTCAAGAGACCGTCGCTGGAATACAAAACTAAATTCATTAACTTTATGAGCATGCTCCCAATCGAGGAAAGCAATCGAAATTCGGACACGTTGATCGTACGGAATATCCTCGGCTCTATCTTTCCGGATAGCTGCGAAAGAGGCACGGCCAAGAGGAGTATCTTTGAATATGCCCTTAGCTTTTAATCGATTTCCATCAATATACAGTGTTTTGGTAGGACCAAGAATACCTTCTCCGTCTAAATCAAGATAATGAGAAAGCCCAAGATAGGGCATACCCCCATTCCAGGCTTCGCTTGCAAACTCATTGGGGACAGGATCACCATTTTCTGCTCTTTGAATAAAATCATTGAAGAGTTCTAAACTCATTCCTTCTTCTAACGCATCTTTGTCCGTATCGCTAGCGACAGCTGCCCATCGCATTTCTCCTGTCTTTGGATCTCGTGCTGCCTTTGTAATAATCATCTCAGCCATAGCGCCAGCAAAGACGGCAGACACATCTCCTCGCGAAAGGAGAGGCCCAAATTGGTTACAATAATCGTGAGTATTGATAAAGCCCTCGACAATTAAGCAAGAACTGGGGGATGAAAATTGTTGACAATCTCCGCATTGTAACCCGCTGACGCCAGCCTTTTCCATAAAGCCAGCCTCTTTTTTCGAACTCTTCTGTCTCTCACCCGCAGATAGCAAAGCTCGATATTCGGCTGCGATTTCCGCTTCCGATTTCTTAACCCATTTGCCATCTACCTGCTTATAGACTTTCTTAACCGCCCCCCAGGCAACACGAGCTATGCACTCCTCTTTTCGTGCTCCGGCATTCTTGCATGTTCCTTTCTCGGCTGAAGCCTCAACCGCAAGATAAATTTGCTTAGCATGAGCTGGCAAAGTCTGTGGTGGCATTCTCTACTCCAAATACGTCGTCCCGTATAACGTCCTCCATCCGGCTACAAAGACGTATGCTAACCAAGAAGCAATGATTGCGGTAAATACAATGTCTACAAAATACGGAATAATTTCAATCAACCTAACCTGCATCATATAGCCTAAGATGCTGAAGACCCAGAATCCCAGGCAAAAATCACATTCAAAAAGTTCGGTCAGGAGACTACTTTTCAGGTAAATTTTTTTCGACAAGGTTGCTGTTTGCAGCACCCAAATAAGTAGTCTCCCAACAACGAAATACGTTATCAGAACCATTAATTCTTCAGCAACACCCAAAGCATCGTATAGCCTTCGGGAAGCTCGCCAAGATAATGGGTCTGATGAACTTTCCACCCTCCAGCAAGAAACTCCATAATATGTTCCTCAGTCTCCTGCATTGTCCAAGAATCTCCCACTCCAGATCCATCGCGTGAAATAGTACGAATAACGTGATGGATGAGCTGAGATTTAACTTTTGGAGCCTTCATCTTTTCCTCAACTGGCTTCGCATCACCAGATCGCGGCTTCACTCCGCTCGGCTTACCTTTTGTCATAGTCACGTTGGCCTTTGACTCGACCATCTTATCCTCCCGCCCAGAATGTTGGGCTTCTTTTAACTATTCTAAACAACTTGTCCTTGTTTACGACTAATTTTTCTTCATCCAGCCTCCAATCTTTCTCCCCGAGACCGAGTCGGGTAAGAAATTCGGAGGCTGCTTGATGAACGACTCCTTGGGATATCTGATCAACCAAGGCTGCCGCTCTTGCAATGAACAGTTCCTCTACTCCGTCCCGGATCTCTACTAGCGCTGCCTTTATAAAATTCTTGTCTTCAAGTAGATCCTCAAGCCGCATATCCTTCTTCAACGCATTGAAGACTGAAGGCAACGCAAAGACATGACAAACAGAGGCCATGACCACACTCTTCAAAAGGCCAGGCGTTTCTTTGTCAATCTGCTCTACCAGTGTATTTGCGCTTTTGCTGAAAGCCCCCATAATAGCAGTATTTGTCAATGATATATCTAACTCATGCTCTGGAACCGCTCGTTGTCCTTCTTCATACAAAAGTTGTGTAACCTGTGTTGCAATAGAATCAAGTTCAGCTTCAAAAATCAAGATATAGGATCTGACCAAATCATCCGCTCTTAAATCCTTCGAAACCACCCACCATTTATCTGCCTCTAAATGCGAATCCAAAATCTTTTGTTTCTTAATTGTGGCTCGATTTATTTGAGGATCGGCTTCCCCAAAAGAAGCCGCAATCATCATTCTTGCCCAGGCATCTACATCCTCAGGCTTCATCTCTTTAAATACGCCCGAAATATTGGGGAATAGTTCCTTAATCATAGCTTTTGTTAATCGCCGAAATCGAATATCTTGAGCCCGAATAACAATCTTTTCGAATGCCTTTGAAATAAGCATGGCAAAGCTCTTACGCGGGAATGTTAGTTCTCCCTCCCCCCCTTCAGAGGGAGGTACTCGATCTTGATCAGTTCTTGGTAATCTCAATGTAGCTCCACCTGTCTCTAGTTCTAAGCCAGTAGTATTGTCAGGATCGATTTGGATATCGAGTAAACCATCAGCTGCAATTTGAGATCGAATTTCTTCTAGATGAAGAAGCTTTTTGTCTCTAGCCTCCCCCCATGCTTGCATATTAGCTAATCGAGCTCGACCACGAGCAATCATAGCCTCATCGTCTTGATCAAGCCATTCGAACACTAAATGTTTTGGTAGCAGAAATTGATGAAAAGCAGCAATCTTCGACTTAAGCACAGCTAGCCCAGTTCGCCGAGTCTGACGTTCAGATCTGATAACGCCAGCCAATGTTCTAGCTTCCTCTTTAGATAAGCCGATATCGCTTATCCGTAACCCGTACCCAGCACAACAAATCTGAGCGTACTTAAATGTTACCGTATCGAACATCAGCTCAAGAGGAGGACGACCGAACGGGATAAACTTCGCAGCTTGGCTATGCTCATAAAGAATTGGAACTTTGAAAGGATCTGCTCCTGTAAAGAGTAGCTTAAATGACTCAAGCCATTCTTTGGCCGACTCTTTTGACATATCCAAAAGATCCAAAATTCCCGCTTCTGGAGTGTCTAGCAATAGATTAGCGTAATAGCGATCGCCACGATAGAGAAGATCTAGGGCTAAATAAATCTTCTCAGGAGGAGCCATACCCCACCCCTTACGATCCCACTCGGTACGAGGCGAAAAATAGGCTCGATCAATTGCATGACGAGGGAATAGCACGGCAGGAACAGCCACGCCAGGCATTCGTTGACCGACGGGGAAATCCCAGTCTCCAGTCGGGTACAATGTCGCGCCGTCAATATGTTGCATCCAGACGACCCGGCCATTTGGGGTATCCCCCAATCGCCCAACCTCCGACGCTCCTCCGAACGAGATATCTAAAACATCTTGGCATAGAAGATCGATACGAGTATCGAAATCCATCCCATCTGTTGTGTTAAAGAGTTCTACATAGTAATCGATCTCATTCTTATAGAGATCTGTGTCGTTAGGATTTCGGGCTCGAATATGCCATTTCAAATCGAGCAAGAATGCGATGAGTGTGTCACGGCACACAACGCAGATAGGCTGAAGGCGGACAGCACGCCTCCACATATTGGCATTTTGCCATTCTGGATTTTGGAATGCGGGTACAAGGCGAAGTAAGAAATTGGGAGTTTGGAGTGCTCGCTGCCCTTCCGGCTTCTCTTGAGGTTGCCTCTTTTTCGGCATATATAGTTCCTAATTCTTGATTATATGATTTATTCTAACTCATTTCACTCGGGCCTTTCCTCTCCCGAGTCAGCCATCCCTAGGTGCATAAATTCTATTTCATGCCATTGAGGACCAGCAGCTAACTCATTAAAAGCGCCGCCGCTTGAGTCTACTATATCGTCAAACATCCCGGCCGGGAAGAACCGCATCTCTAAAACGGCCTCCGTATTCCATGGAGCTATGACGAATCGAGTATGCCCACCAGCAACTTGAGCAGATAAGGGTTGAGCCCTTACAGTCTTCTGGCCAGAAGCCGGGACTCCCTTAGCATCAAACCCAGCCAACAATGTTACATAATGATCGACTAAGGCTTTGCCTGATGCAGCAGGCTCTTGCTCAATCCTTATCTCGACCCCCATACCATATTTTGCCCTATCTGTAATAGCTGTTCTAAGAACCATGGCTTCAACTTCGGAAGGCGACCATCGGCCTCTAACACAATCTCTAAACGTATACCATGGCTTTTCTTCTGACCAAAGCGAACCCACGGTATAGTTTGGGTTACGCCCCATCTTTTCTTTGGTCGCTGCCAAATCCCAAAATCTAACGACACGATTAGGCTCAGGCAATACATCCTCATGAATATATTCAATCATGTGAACGGCAAAGAATCCGCCCTCTGGGGGAGCCGGCCGACCCTGATATTCGGCAGTCCAAACGGTCGGTCCTACATCTTCCTTAATTTGCATCAATTCTTTATAACTATAACGAGAAGGAGAAAGGGGAGCATCCATCTTCCGATGAAGCGGATCCATCTCTGGGTCATCACATACAGCTGTGTAGTGCAAAACCTTCCAAATGTTAGGCTGATCTTCGAGCAAACGGCCAACTAAATCGTCTTGATGCCATCGAGTCATGATAAGGACAATGGCCCCGCCTTCCCAAATCCTAGTGCGAAAGGTCCCCTGATACCACTCCCATACGCTATTACGAAATGTATCCGATTGCGCTTGAGCCCAAGATTGAACCGGGTCATCAATAACTCCAGCTCCCGCTCCGTGCCCAGTAATAGGACCACCTACGCCAGCAGCAACAACAAAACCTTGGCGTTGATGTATCTTCCATTGGTCAACGGCACGTGATCTTGGATCTGTCTCGGTTTCAGGGAAGACTAATCTATATTCCTGAGATTCGACTACGTTGCGTGCAGCTCGAGAATTCCGAAAAGCAAGAGCTCCGCCATAAGAAGTAAGGATAACTGGATGATCAGGATGATGGCCGAGCCAGAAGGGAGGAAAACGTATTGAAACAAGCTCAGATTTTCCGTGCTGTGGTGGCGCGATAATGATGAGTCGTTTTTCATTACCATAAACGACTTCAGTTAGCGCAGCAGCCAAATGTTTATGAAATGGATCTGGAACATACTTATGGAAGGTGTAAGTCGTAAAATCTAATAATCTACGACTCGCTAACACTCTCCGAGCTAGTTCCGCTTCCGCCGCTTGGCGTTGCTTCTCCAGCACGCTCGAAAGCATCTTTCGCCATCTCCTCTGCTCGCTGAATGACTTTTTCTAAATCCTCGTTTGACTGAGAGCGCATATCATGCAAAACACGCTCTGACCGACTTGTTGGAGCCCCTCTCAAAAGTTGATATTTATCGAAAATAATTCCAAGTGCGATAGCTAATGCTCGATAATCAGCTTTTTCTCGAACCGCATCCATCTGCTCCAAGATCTTCTCAATTTCAGCTTCAAGAACAGCTTCCATAGCAAAAACAGCATCCCGAATAGTTTCAGAACTTGGGGCAGACTTCCCTCCTTTAGCCCAACGAGCCAGTGTCGGATGTGTAACATCAAGATCATCCGCCACTTTTCGAAGTGCTCCAGACTTATCAGGATACCCTTCCGCATAGAGGCGAGCTACAGCTTTGACTTTGAATGCCTCCGTATAGTAGGGCTGTGGTTTACCTTTTTGGCTTGTCATTCTGTACCTCTAATTCGGCATCAATCATCTTTTTCACCAGCATCTCGAAAGAGACAGTCGGTGCCCATTCTAGTCGTTCCAAAATTTTGGTTCTCGATCCTCTGAGCTCAAAAACTTCGGTAGGACGAACCAAGCTCGGATCTATTTCAACATGATCTTTCCAGTCAAGGCCGACATGCTCGAATATCGCCTCCAGAAACTCGACAACAGAATGCATTTCACCGGTCGCTACAACATAGTCATCTGCTTTCTCAGCCTGTAGCATGAGCCACATAGCTTTCACATAATCCGGAGCCCACCCCCAATCTCTTTTAGGTTTCAAATCACCAAGTCTGAATTTATGCTTTCCGTCTTTAGCCGCTTTAGCTGCATTAATAGCAATCTTTTTTGTAACAAATTCAGGTCCACGTCGGGGAGACTCATGATTAAAGCAGATACCACACGATATATGAAGCTTGTAAGAATCGCGATAAATCCGTGCCATATTATGCGCGAAGACTTTCGAAGCACCATAAGGGCTACGAGGGACGAAACATGTTTGTTCAGACTGCGGTGCTGGAGCATTACCAAATTGCTCACTAGATGAAGCTTGATAGATTCGAGCATCTGGAACCATTGTTCGTGCGGCTTCGAAAACATTTAACGCCCCCAATCCATTTACAGACATATAAAGGTTCGGTTTCTTCCACGAATCGCCAACAAATGAAACCGCTGCTAGATTATAGATTTCATTAGGTTGGACCTCTTGAATAGCATTTTGAATAGATTGATGATCCATGAGGTCACCCTCTATCACCACGATGCTCGCCAGCAGGCTGTGAATATAGATATATTGCCTCCCCCGCACATGCCTGACCAAACCATATACTTCATAGCCCTTTTCCAGCAAGAGCTCGGCTAGATAAGATCCGTCCTGGCCAGTGATTCCGGTGATTAAAGCTCGCTTGGTCTCAGCCATATCGAGGTCTCCCATTCGCCACCAACACCTTTGCCAAAAAAAGATAAGCGCTCCCACCCAGTCTCGACTAAAGGAATAATATCTTCCACATGCGCTAGGTTTTCGGAATTATCAAATAAGATAGCGCCTCCTGGTCTTATCCATTTTCTTGCTACTCTAGCACATCTCCCTCTATGCACACCATCGATATAAATTAGATCAAAGAGTCCAGGACTCTCATTAATACATCCAGAATATTCTTGATTATCAGGCGGGACATAATGAACAACTACATTCTCCAATTCTAATATATTCAAGCGTTTTGTGATTAAAGTATGCCATTCTTGATTGTGCTCGATACTGACTACAGCTTTGACTCGTTGCGCTAACCAAATAGTTGAGCCACCAGAACCCCATTCAAATACTTCATGATGAGGTTTAAGGTAGCTTACAAGCCATTCGATCGCTGCTGGGACAAGCCACGGGGTATCCTCAACATAATGATCCATTTTTAATGAATCTTTCGCAAAAGGAACATCATCGCGCCCACTGCCCAATAATCAGGCGTAGCAATCTGGAACTTGCCGCTTTCGACTAATGGCTTACAATCCTGCCAGGAGGGATTTTCATCACATAGCTTTTCGTGACTGTAATCATGCATCATCAAATAATCGCCGACCCTCAAAAATGGATGATACTGCCGTATTTCCTCAGGCTTGTTGTTCCCATCACACCATATCAGCGCATGGCCAGCAGTTGCATCGACCCATGCTTTCACTTCAGCTTTGACCGGCGCCGCGAAACAATCATCCCAAATAACTCTACATCTTGGCCGACTGGCCATATAGAACTCTAGATTTGCATTTTTGCGATAGATTTCTTTTTCGATACCAAGATAGCCGAAGTCGGGGAAAACAATTGTACGAGCAATCAATAGAGCAGCAAATCCACAAAAGTTGGCCCCGATCTCTACAACAAGTTTGACTTGTGGATTATCGAAAAGGAAATTGGTGACATCTGCCACATTGCGCCAAGTCGTTGCCGATTCGAGGCCGACAGGACGAACATAAACCCACCCACGCTTTTCTTCAGGCCAAGGGTCACGAACTTGTTTTTCTCCCATCATCCGAATCTCTCCCTAAGCTTTTCCCACGTCAAAATAGTTCTGCTAATCGGATCACGAAGCTGAGTATTTGGTGCTATCATCTCCAGATTGACAACAAAAATCTCTCTATACTCGCCGATGAGAGCTCCAATCGTCATACCAAAATCTTCTGGATCGATTTCATTATCGTCCCCGATTGCAAGCCTCCGAATAGCCAATTTGGTCGTCACATCAATAGATGCCTCGGGATCAAGAAAAACAGGCTCGCCTTTGGAGAAGCCATAAAATGATCCAGAGCCATCTAAGCCGACAACATGAGTTCCAGTTGCCATATATGCTGAAGGCCAACTTGTGATTGGGACAGAATCATCAATTATGGCTATCCCACCCCGTGCAGGATCCCACCCCGCCGACAGTTCTACTCCACACGCATCAGCCATTGATGGAGTTGAAGCTATCATTTCATCAGGCGCCGGATCCACCACCTCCGCAGCAGATCTTTCCAAAAGAGTATGCAACCAAGAATTTCCCAAACCCATGATGGCCTCCGAATCTTTTTCTTCATAGCTGCATTATATCACGCTTTTACCACCATGGTACACAAGGTCGGCACATGAAAAAGTTAGTGCTATAGCATTGTATAGTTTGTCTGGTAGATCTTTGGTATAAATGCATATGGCTATACTAGCCATTAGAGCCAGATGCGCGTCTAATGCGGGCTATGCGCGCAGAGCAAGGGCCTAACACTGAATTTGGCAGGAGTTCGCCGTAGTTCTGCCGATACCATATACCATTCCCGGGAATGTTAGAGTAGAATACGTCATGAAATTGATGATAGCAAACAAGCTCGATTTGATTGACATGATGATCGACCCCAGTCTCTTGCGATAAGCGATGCTCGACCGACCAAAGCCATGCATCGTCAGCGGCACCAAACTCTTCTGCTGCCGGCAAAAAATTGTGGAAGTCCCAATCTTCGCGTGTCTGCCCCGTGAAGCAAACATGATGTTTCCACTGCCACATATCACGGTTAAAGAGACCCCACCGATTATAGACCCCAGAGAAATCAGGCATTGTTTGCAGCACGTGCACATCTTCGCGCCACGGGTAGTTATCCATCGTTTCGAGTAGTGGACGATTTAAGAAGTAGAGAAGAGGGGTAGAACGGCGAGGGCTTCGATGTTGGTCGAGCATACGTTCAACGGCATCGAAGGGCACCAAAACCTCGGGATGACTAATAATGACAAAATCATGGTCAGTTCTATAATAAGCGTGACGCCACCCGGTGGCAGGCCCGCGGGTACTTCGGGTCCCGGGGAGGATGGGGTCACGAATTCGTTCATAGTGGGCCCCAGCATCAAGAGCGATTTGCTCCAGCCCGGGGCGGGAGCCATCATCCACTATAAAAATATCGGCCGGCACCGTTTGCCGGCCTAGCATATAGAGAGAACGCTCTAATAGAGGGTGACGGTTAAGGCAGGATATGAGGATAGCTACACGATTGGCCACTTATTCTTTCCAGTGAACCCTAAATCCATTGAGCGGATCGACATCATCAACCCCTGACACCTGCGCCACGACTACCTACTCAGCTACTAGACTATCTAAGCGCGAATATGGTGTTGTGGTTTCCTGATCGTGATTGATAAACCAGCCAAGATAAGTGTTTGCCGCTCCATAAGCATCTGTAATATCTATTTCTAGATTCTCATCCCAGTAGCATTTTATACTGTTGCCAGAACACACAATGCGTATCGTGTGAGCACCAGTCGATGTT
>Ga0209986_10005608_pt1 | contig 10381 bp, 12 predicted proteins | sample BlataG_FD_183168 | JGI IMG/M metagenome (GOLD analysis project Ga0209986, IMG submission 183168) | Deep subsurface microbial communities from Black Sea to uncover new lineages of life (NeLLi) - Black_00105 metaG (SPAdes) (version 2) | ecosystem: Environmental > Aquatic > Marine > Oceanic >...
CAACAGAAATTTTCCCAAATGTTCATATTACGGGTGAAATTCCAAGAATTAATAATATTGAAATGGTTTCAGGTTTTTATTGTTGGAAATCCTCAGAAAAAGAAGAATTAACGGAAAAAGATGAAATATTTGATGATCAAACGATTTTTATTGACTTAGGAGAAGATAAAGGTCTATTAATGATTCTTGGTTGTACTCATTCGGGATTAATAAATACCATAAATTTTATAAAAAACCAGTTTGATAGAAAAATCTCTTGCATCATTGGAGGGATGCATCTAGTAAACGCTAGTGAAAAAAGGATAAATGAGACAATAACCTATCTAAAAAATCTACAAATGGAAAACCCTAAATTGATTATTATTCCCTTACATTGTTCAGGTATAAAATTTAAAGATAAACTAAAGTTAGAATTAAGAAATGTTTATCTTTTAGGTGTTGGAACCAAATTAACCTTTTAATCTCTAAATCATAATAAGCTTGAGTTTAATCGATTGAAGTTTTAATATATTTCTGAAAATTTTTTAAATTACTTTAATTTTTATGACATAACTCAATTTCAGTTTGAAATGAGAACAAAATATTGTCGGAATTTATATCTATTATTATTTTAAAGCAAAAATTATTTTATTTAACTAAAATGAGTAAATACCAATGGTGTGTTGAATGTTATCCCGAGACTCTAAAACAAGAATTGTTAAAGAGTCAATAATTGGTGAGATAATATCAATCACGGGAGATCTTTTTGCTGGAATGATAATGGTTTTCTTTATAATGCCTTTTGAAAGTTTTTCTTATTTAATAATTATGATTCCTGCACTATTAACGCTACGAGGAAATGTAAGCGGTACTTTCATTGCTCGGACAACAAGAGATTTATTTACTGGTGAATTATCCAAAACACTAAAACCGATAAAACGTTGGCTTGAGAATATTGGAGCAACATTATTTATATCACTTCTTGTTGGAGTCTTTATTGGAATTGTATCTCAGATTGTAAGTTTTCTATTAGGAAATGAAATTATTAATCTGTTTATTTTTTTGTCAATTCCATTGTTCACAATTCTTTTTGATCTAATTATATCTATTCCATTATCTTCATTTCTAAACATCTCTTGCTTTCGTTTTGGGTTAGATCCAAATAATCTTGTAAATCCAATAATGACATGCGTTGATGATTTTCTTACGGTTTTTGGCTTTCTTCTATCTTTAATACTATTGGGGGTGCCTTAAATGGAATACTTCTATAAGATTATTAAAGAATCAATAGTAATTGTCTTATTAACTTCTTTTTTGGGATTGATTTCTGGTATTTATTTATCAGATCAATATGATTTATTAAGCTCAATTCCTATTTTTATAATGGTTATTCCTCCATTAAATGCATGTATTGGTGATTTATCTACAATTTTGATTTCTAAATTCACTACCTATCTATATATTGGGTCAATTCCTCCTAAAATTCAAAAATCTGAAACACTGAAAAATAATTTTATCGCATTATTAGTTACCGGAATTTTATCAGTTTTATTTTTAAGTATAATAAGTATTATTATTAGTCCTCCAAATTCACTTTCAATTCTTAACCCGGTTATTTATGCTTTCATTTTATTATTTACAATTGTAATATTATTTGCTGTATTTTTCGTGATATGCTTCATAAGTGCAATTTTTTTATTCAAACATGGAAAAGACCCCAATAATATCATGATTCCAACCTTAACTTCAACAGCAGATTTAATTACACCAATTATCCTATTAATAATTTTACAAATCTTTATATAACAAAAATGAAAAATAAATTATGAGGAATCAATAAAATAAATGCCGAGACTAAAAAAATTTAAATATAAACCAATTTCTCTTAAAGAAATATTAATTGAACTGAAAGAAAATCTAGATCTAATGATAGATCTAGCTTATAGCGCCATACGATTCCAAAGTAAAGAGATTGCAAACGAAGTCGTCAAAATTGAGGAAAGAATTCATGAATTAGTTTTCTTAATCGACTTACAAGCAATGATGGCACATCCAGGACTGCAAGCTGCAAAAAGTATTGAGCTAATAGTAAGAGTAGGTTATGCTATAGACAAAATTTCTGATGCGCTTGCAGATATTGCTAAAGTCACCTTTATTAATGATGAGATTTGGGTTTTTACACAATATCTGTGGGGATATATTCCTGAACCTATAATAAAGGTAAAGATCTCACCTGAATCAGAGATTACTGGAAATCTAGTTGGAGAAATCAATTTTAGAGCAAAATTTGGGGTTGATTTAATCGCAATACGTAGGGAAAAGCGGTGGATCTATAATCCAATTGCTGAGGAAAGAATTCTTGAAAATGATAGAATTTTAGTTAGAGGAGAAATGCCATCCTTGGTGCAAATTAAATCCTATTGTAAAGATGATACGCCAATCTCTTTTAAATTTGAAGGGGATGAAAAGAAAAGTTCATTTGATATAAAACAACCAGAAATCGAAAGCATTATGCCTAAAATAAAAAATACTTATATTCAAATGATTGATATTTCAGAAACTATGATACAACTTGCAATCTCCGCAGCTTTTTTTAATAACGAGGAAGTGGCAGAGGATGTTCTCGAAATGGAGGAACTTATGGATGGATTAAATATTATGTTCGAAAAACAAATATTGGAGTTAGCTAAATTTGTACCAAATACAAGGGATATTGTTGGAATTTTAAGAATTGGTTTTTGTTGTGAATTAATATCAGATGCCGCATCTAACATCGCAGAAATGATAATCAAAGGGTTTGAACCTCATCCAATTTTAGTAAAAGCAATAAAAGAAACATCTGAAATTTTGTTAAGAGAACAAGTTTCTCACCAATCGAAGTTTAAAAATATCACATATAATGAAATGCTGGATAAATACCAATTAGGTGTTCACATTATCGCTGTGAAAAGAAGAGATAATTGGATTTATGATTATAAACGTGATTTTAAATTTGAAGAGGGAGATTTATTAATAGGATTAGGGCCTAAAGAAACAATTATTAAATGGCATAAGCTGGTTAATCCAGAAAAATGTCAGATTTATTTACATAAAAAAAAATAAAGGAAAATCTATATGTCGAAAGATATAAATAAACGTTTTAATGATACAATGATTGAAATTGCAGAACAGATTGAAAAAATTTCCATACTTGTAGATAAAGCTATTATTTTAGATTTATTAAATTTAATTCTTAATACTCATAAAAATGGCAACAGAATTTTCGTATATGGCGCAGGACGTTCTGGTTTTATTGGTAGATGTTTTGCTCAAAGATTAATGCACTTAGGAATTAAGTCTTGTTTTATATCAGACGCAGTAACCCCTCAATATACAGAGAAAGATTTACTTATTATAATTAGTGGAAGTGGAGAAACCACAAGTTCTGTAGCAATGGCTTTAAAATCAAATAAAATTAGGGGTAAATTAGCTCTCTTTACGGCTAACCCGAATAGTATTATTGGAAAAATCTCAAATATTACCATAGAAATTAAAGGGAAAAGTAAAGATGTTGCTATGAGTGAAAAAAGTCTTGCTCCATATACAAGCCTTTTTGATATATCAACACTATCTGTATTGGATTCAATTTGTGGAACTTTAATGTTCCAATTAGAGATAACTGAAGCTGATATTGATAAAAGGCATGCGACATTAGAATAAGTTTTTAATGATGACACCTCACAGGTGAGAAACTCGATAAGCATCCACTTATAAGTGTTTAAGCTTACTTCATAGTCATCATTATTATTTTTTGAAGACCTCCTCAAATTCAATATTTTCGGAGAGTCTTACTAATCCAGGCTCTTTTTTCTCGATTATCCCAACATACCAATTAGGTATATTATTACTGGTTAAGCGGTTTGAAAAATCTTCAATATTCTCAGGATTTATAGCGAGAAGCATTCCTCCCGCAGTTTCTGAAGCCTCACATGAATCAAGGTGATAATTGAAATCTACAGAAAGTTCCTTTGCATATTTTATAATTGGTACATTTTCAATTATTGCAGTAAGATTTGTCTTCTCTAGCATTTCTCTAATATGCCCTGCAAGTCCAAAACCAGTAACATCAGTCATTGCATGAATAAATGAAAAATCATTATAGGAATGTATAGTTTTTACAACGTTTTGATTTGAAGTAATCATTAATTCGATGGCATAATTTATAGAATTTTTTAATTCATTGATTGTATAATTTTCTAAAATTTCTGGAGTGTCCTTGAGAATTCTATAAGCAGCCATTACTGGTTGAAGACCTGTTGGTTTAGTAATTAATAGTTTATCGCCTTTTCTTAGACCCTGTTTTCTGATTAATTTATCCTTTTCCACAAATCCAGACGCTCCTCCACCAATAAGTGGCCATTCACAGTAAATAGTATGTCCACCAGTTACTTTTGAATTGATTTTTTTCATAAAATTGTTTATTCCATTCATAATCCCTTCTGCAATTTCCATAGGCATTAAAGTTTGCAACGCTAAAAAGACAAACATTCCATTTATCTGAGGGACGTTCATAGCAAAAACATCATTGGTTACATTACACGCTGCAATTTCTCCCATAATCTCTGGCTCATCTACAATAGGTGTAACAATGTCAATATTCTCTAGTAAAAATAAATTGGTATTCGGAACAGAAGTGATTGAACAATCTTCAGTAAGACCTTGAAGTCCCACTTTCTCTAATAACCCCTTCAATTTATTTGGCCCTAATTTACATGATCAACCGAAAATCTTTACCTGTTGAGTTAATCGATACTCTTCTTTACTTTTCAACTCAACCTCCTTTTATTTTTCTATATAATAAATAAATATGGGTAGGAAATAAAAAATAATATTGTTAAAAAAAATTAAGCTTTTTCTAAAAAAATAGTAAATTTATACGGATCTCTCTCTTCTTCAAGGTTCAAAATTTTATACCCTCCCTTCTCCAAGAACTTAATGATATTTTCTTTAGCGGGTAAAAAATCTCCAGTAATTTTTAAAATTTTTCCGATTTCCATTGATTTTAATTTTTTCTTTGTTAGAAATAAAGGCATAGGACATGATTTTCCCATAACATCTATAATTTCATCTGACTTCATTCTTAAACATCCACTATTTTAAAAGGAAATATGTTTATCGCTTTCAGCTACCGCTTGAACAATTTCATGCATTCCTATAAGTGTTGCACCTTCAGCTAGATCTTCTTGCTTTACACCTCGAGATTTACAACAAACTCCACAAACGATAACTTTTGCACCTTCTGAAATGCAATTTTCTAAATATTGTAGATGATTAGGATATTCATTAGGGTTTTGTTCTTTCTTCCCTAAATATATTCCATCTTGAATTAGAATTATTATTACCTCATGACCGTCTAATATCGAAGTAAGTGCAAATCTTAAAGCAGTAAAAGGGCTTTCTTGACCATATGGTGCGCTAAAAATCATAATTGAAATCTTTGCCATAACATATTACCTCTTCCTTAATTTTGATATAATTAATTTTAATAATTTTTACTTATAATAAGAAAAATTAATTTATTAATTTAATTAATATTTTTTATTAGAGAAGTTGATAACTTAAAAATAAAATAATTGATTTGGAATCTTTAAAATTGTACTAAATTATTGATTAAAAAATTGTTTTTTTTTATAAAATTACAATTATTAACTCTTGTTCTTCTAATAAATTGCTTTAGACTCAATATTTTCTATCTATTAGAATTCTTAATGAATAGTATTAATTTTATTAATAAGTTTATATATTATGTAAAATTATATTTTTTAAAATTTTAAAAATAAAATTCTAAATCAATTGAGGAAATACTTATGGTTGAAAAAACAAATCATTACCCAATGTGGAAGAATTTAAGAATTGATATTGAGAAACATGATCAATTACTTTCAGTTTTGCCCGATATTTATAAAGAAATTTATATAGATACACAAAAAAATCGGCCTAAAAAAATCGGCTTTTTTGATTTTGTTGTTTCGGATATTCATGGTATAAGAATAAAAGAATTACAAGAAGCAAAAAAGAAGGGACAAAAAGTAGTAGGGACATTTTGCCTTTATGTTCCGGATGAAATCATTATTGCTTTGAATGCCATATCTGTAGGTCTTTGTGGAGGTACTAATTTTTCAAATTATGCCGCAGAAGATGTTGTGCCTGCGAATCTATGTCCACTGATAAAATCAGCAGTAGGATTTGCTCTTGGTAATATTTGTCCTTATTTTAATTCCCTTGATTTACTAATCGGGGAAACTACGTGCGATGGTAAGAAAAAAATATGGGAAGCCTTGGATAAATATTTCAATTTGCATGTCATCGAAACTACTCAATGTAAGGATCGACTGGCAGCAAGAGAACATTTTAAAGCAGAATTAATAACTTTTATTAAGGAATTAGAAAAACTAACTGGGAACACGCTTACTACTGAAAAGTTTAAAGATGCAATGATAAAGATTGAAAAAAAGAGAAATCAAATACGTCGGGTTTATGAAACGAGAAAAGTTGACCCTCCACCAATATCTGGAAAAGATGCATTGCTTGTCTCACAAATTGCTTTTTACGATGATCCAGATAGGCAAATTCAAATGGTTGGTGAACTTGCTGATGAATTAGAACAACGAATAAGAGATGGAAAAGGTGTAGTAGAGAAGGGGACTAAACGAATTTTGATTTCAGGAACACCTATGGCAATTCCAAACTGGAAGTTACACCATTTATTAGAAACTAGTGGTGCTGTAGTAGTAGTGGAAGAAACTTGCACTGGAACTAGATATTTTGAATCTAAATTAAATATTTCTGGAAATACAGTTGATGAACTATTAGAGAATATAGTTGATAGATATTTAAACATCAATTGTGCTTGTTTTACCCCTAATAACGCCAGAGTCGATGATATTAAGAGGCTTGTAAAAGATTATAATGTTGATGGCGTAATTTTATACTCATTGTCTTTCTGCCAGCCTTATATAATAGAAAGCATTAATATTGAAAAACAATTGAAAGATTTAGGAATTCCTACAATATCAATAGAAACAGATTATTCAAGCGAAGATATTGGTCAATTAAGCACACGAGTACAGGCTTTTTTAGAAATGATTGTAAAATAATGCTTTAGCTAAGATACATGAATAAATTTTATTTTTTCTCTTTATTTTCTTTTATAAAATTCCAAAATCTTTGAGATAATTTATTTAAAGTAATACTCTTTCTTTTAACAAAAAATAATTCTCTATATAAGGGAGGAATATCTGAAATATTTAAAATTTTAATTAGATTTGCATCTTCAGCTTTTTTAGCACTCAGTTCACTGATAATTGATATATTATCAGATTTATATACTGCAGAAATTATTGATTCATTACTTGCCATTTCTAATATTTGATTTAACTCACCATATCGTTCCAAATTTTCTGTAGTAAATTGCCTTGTGCCAGAACCAATTTCACGAGAAATAAATGAATATTTAATTAAATCATCAAAAAGAACCTTTCCTTTTTTTTTTCTAATTAAATCATGATCAAGAGCACAGACAAAGACCAAATTCTCACTAAAAATTGGAAAATAATCAAAATTTTCTTGATCCTCATTCATAAAACTCCCAATTGCAGCAAATTCAACGTGCTTGTTTTTAAGATCTATTAAACTTTGCTTACTATTTTTTATCCAAATACTAATTGTAACATTAGCATACTTATTCTTAAAATCCGCAATAAATTTTGGTAATACGTGATTTCCTGGAATAGTTGATGCAGAAATTGATATTATTCCCACAAGTTCTTTGTTGAGATTAGATATTTCTTTATGACTTTTATCAAATAAGGACACTATATTCTTTGAATATTTTAATAAAATTTCTCCTTGTTTAGTTAATTTGAATGTTCTTGTACTCCGATAGATAAGATTGCAATTAAAATATTTTTCTAAATGCTCAATTTGTTGAGATAAAGCACTTTGAGTTATCGAGATTTTATCTGCAACATTTGAAAAACTTTTATTTTCCGCTAAAAAAATAAAATGGCGTAAAAAATCAATTCTTAAGGACAATTTATAGTCAATTTATTTATTGTATATCTTATGGTACATTATTCGGATTTATTAATTTTTCTAATAAATATAATTAATAAATATTCTTATTTAGATCTTTATTTTTTTATTAATGATCTTAAAATCTTCAAGTTCTTGACATCATTAGTTGTATCTTTTGAATTTTTTGGGGTTTCTAAAATACCTGGATAATCTTTAAATCGTTCATCATTTAGAAAAAATCCAAATGGTTTTTTTCCAATCTTTCCTTGCCCAATATGAGTATGCCGGTCAACTCTAGAACCTAACTCATTCTCAGAATCATTGAGATGAAAAATATATAAATATTTTAATCCAATAATGTTGTCAAACTCATCCCACATTTTGTTATAACTTTTCTCAGTTAAAAAATCATAGCCAGCTGTAAATACGTGGCAAGTGTCAAAACACACACCTATTCTATTTTTATCTTTAATTTGGTCAATAATAAATTTCAGATGCTCAAATTTATATCCAACATTATTCCCTTGCCCTGCCATAGTTTCTAAGCAAACCATAGATTTATATTCAGAGGTTTTTTTGAATAGGATATTTAAATTATTTGCAATTCTTTTAAGAGCATCCTCTTCAGTCTCACCCTCTTCCTTACCAGTAGCAGTCCCAGGATGTAATACAATATATTCTAATCCTAATGACTCGGCTCGATTAATCTCAATTTCCATTGAATCAATTGATTTCTGTAAGATTTCTGGATTATGAGCCCCTAAATTAATTAAATATGATGTATGAGAAAAAATAGGCCAGATACTTTTTATTTCTTTTCTGGTTTCTTTGAAAGTATTAAGATCATCATCCGTTAATGGTTTTGCAGCCCATTGACGATTAGATTTTGTGAAAATTTGAATTGATTCGCAATCAATCTCATTCCCTCTCTCGATTGCCTTAAATATACCGCCAGCTATAGACATATGAGCTCCAATTCTCATGAATAAGAACTTATTATTGAATAATATAAATATTACTAATAATTGGAAATAAGTAAGATTAATAAAAAATTAAAATAGATAACATAATTTAAACGTATTATTATGGGAATTGTCGGAAAAAAACAATCGATTTGTCGATTTTTAGGATGGTTAATTATTCTTATTGGACTTATATTTACTCTAATAATCGATTCATTTTATTTAGCGAATCCATTATTTATTATAGGTCTGCTTCTAATTATTTTACTTGCTTTTATAACATTAAAATTTCCTTATGATTTAATTAAAGATCATAGACTTTTTTTTTGTGTGATTTCTTTCACTGTAGCTATGATATTTAACATAATAATTTTCCCTTTCACAGATAGTCAAGAATATTTCATAAAATACATTCCAATAATTATTGCCAATGTTTTATTATTTCTAACGTGGCACTATACCTTATCAATAAAGAAAAAAGAAAAAATTGTATATGTAATCCTTTTTTTGACATATTTAATTCTTTCAATTTGCTTCAAACTAGATTTGTTAATTGGGCAATTTAATATCTATACATTTATTCCAATATTAATTATTATAGCAGGATTTGCTTGCAATATATTGGCTGAAACAAGTATGAGAAAAAAAGGGCTAATGAAATATATTTAAAATATTATTCATATAACTTATTCCACACGAAGTTTGAAATTTCTTTTTAAATTTATAATGCTGATCCCTATTAGATGTTATGGTTTGGCTCCAAAGAATTTTGACAAAAATATATAAATCTTAGAATATATATATTAAATAAAAGTATTGGAATAAATAACAAATTAAATGTGATAGAAATTCCAGTTAAGTCATATCCTATTAAGAGAAGCGATGTAAGAGTTTATTTGATAACATATATTACACTCATATTCTTTGGAATTATTTTATTATGGCTTATGTCAATTCTCTCCATTCAATTATCTTTTCTTCTCTCTGTAATTGGTTTCATGGTATGGGGGCTTGTTGGCATAGCTATTTATTTTCTTAATCCTGAAAAGTTTTATTTAATGTCTATCAGCATATGGACAAGAAAAAAATATAGAAAACAGCGTGAGCAACAACTTGGTAAGGGTTTCTTTATGGATTGTCCCAGTTGTGGGAAAAATTTTAAAAATCAAATTTTTAATTATTGCCCTTATTGTGGATCACTCTTATAATAATTATTTTAATTAAAAATAGAATCAAGTGAAAAAAAGGATTGATGAAATATATCTAAGGAATTATTCTTCTAATTTTTTCCAGATTGAAACTAAATCTTCCTTTCTAATATTGAATGTTAATCCTGTTGGTTCTGATGGTTCAGCTCTGAAAAACTCGGGTAAATCATTCATATC
>Ga0209986_10005609_pt1 | contig 10381 bp, 13 predicted proteins | sample BlataG_FD_183168 | JGI IMG/M metagenome (GOLD analysis project Ga0209986, IMG submission 183168) | Deep subsurface microbial communities from Black Sea to uncover new lineages of life (NeLLi) - Black_00105 metaG (SPAdes) (version 2) | ecosystem: Environmental > Aquatic > Marine > Oceanic >...
AACGACTAAATATGGAAGGGAAAGATAATGAAAGAAGATAGAATATTACTGAGTCATGGTAGTGGAGGGAAATTATCTTTTAATCTAATAAAAAAATTGTTTTTGTCTAATTTTAATAATCCTTATTTGAAAAAACTTGATGATGGTGCGGTATTAAATATCGAAGGATTAAAATTAGCCTATACTACCGATTCTTATACGGTAGACCCTTTATTTTTCAAAGGAGGGAATATTGGGGAGCTGGCAGTTTACGGCACAGTCAATGATTTAGCCATGTGTGGGGCAACTCCTTTATATTTAAGCTGTTCTTTTATTATCGAAGAGGGATTCTCTTTAAGCTTATTAGAAAAAATTGTTTCAAATATGAGGGCAGCTTCGGCAATCGCTAAGGTAGATATTGTTACCGGGGATACTAAAGTGGTAAACAAAGGGGCCGCAGATAAAATATTTATCAATACCTCAGGTGTGGGAATAGTAAAAGAAGGAGTAAGTATTTCCGGAAGTAATGCTAAAGTTGGAGATGTAGTTATGATAAATGGTCCCATTGGCAGCCATGAGATTGCGGTTTTATCGGAAAGAGAGGGCTTGAAATTCGAAACAGAGATAAAAAGTGATACTGCTCCTCTTTCTTCTTTAGTGGCAGATATGTTAGAAGTTAGCAAAGATATCCATGTCCTAAGAGATCCTACGCGGGGAGGCTTGTCTACCTCCTTAAATGAAATAGCCCTGTCTTCAAAGGTAGATGTAGAGATAAACGAAGACGATATCCCTATTCAGGAAGAGGTAAGGGCAGCTTGCGAAATATTAGGTTATGACCCCTTGTACCTCGCTAACGAAGGTAAATTAGTGGCTTTTATTCCCTCGGAAATTGCCCCCGATATGCTAAAAAAGATGAAAGAGAACAAATATGGAAAAGAATCAAAAATTATCGGCAGAGTGGTAAAAAAATCGGAGGGAAAAGTTTACCTGAATACCACCATTGGTGGAAAAAGAATAGTAGATATGTTAACCGGAGAACAATTGCCCAGGATATGCTAAAATAATGTAAAGCGAAAAACGAAAAGCGCAAAGCTAAATTTGTATCTTGTATCTCGTAAATAAAATAGAAGTCAGAAGTCAGAAGACAGAATCCAGAATAATAAATAACTTAGGGCGTTTAGGAGGTAGGGGTTTGATTCATCAAACCCGTAAAAAATGTAGGTCAAATAAATCCGCCTCTACGCCAAATACCATAAAAAAAAGTTTTGAGTTTTGAATTATGGTTTTTCGCTTTTAGTTTTAACTTTTTAGTTTGTAATTAGGGCAAGCATCTTGCTAATTTAAAACTATACGCTAAACGCTTTGCGCTCTACGCTATACTAAATACTAACTACTATTCACTATCGACTAATAAATAAAGGTGGTTATAAATATGAAAGAGAAAGAGGAAAGCACGTACGTAAAGTTAGTGAGAGAAACGATTGAAAATTATATAAAACAGGGAAAAATAATTACTCCTCCCCCGGGTCTTCCCGAAGAGATGATTAATCAAAAGGCAGGGGTATTTGTTTCTCTTAAAAAAAACGGTAATTTAAGAGGGTGTATAGGAACTTTTATGCCCACTCAGAAAAATATAGCCCAAGAGATTATAAAGAATGCTATTAGTGCTGCTGTTGATGACCCTCGTTTTTCTCCGGTAACAGCTTCTGAACTAGGTGATTTAATTATTTCAGTGGATGTCTTGTCTCCTCCTGAAGAAATTTCTGATATCTCAGAACTTGATCCCAAAAAATATGGAGTAATTGTTAGTAGTGGTTACAAAAAGGGTTTGTTGTTACCTGATTTAGAAGGCGTAGATACAGCAGAGGAACAGGTGAATATTGCCAAACGCAAAGCAGGAATTTATCCCGATGAAAAAGTAAAATTATATCGGTTTGAAGTGAAGAGATATTTTTAATTAGTCGTTAGTATTTAGTGAAGAAAGGAAAGAAGTCTAATGTAGAGACACGGCGTGCCGTGTCTACTCTTTCACCACGGCAACGCCGTGGTGCTACTAACGACTATTCACTAACGACTAGTTAAGAGGTGATTTTTTAAATGAAAGAAGCAATGTTTTATGAATTAATTGATAAAGATAAAGGGATTATAAAATGTCTGCTTTGCCCCAAAGAATGCCTAATAAAGAAAGGCCAGGTTGGTTTTTGCCGAGGCCGGGAAAATATAGATAACCAACTTTATTCTTTAATCTATTCAAAAGTTTCCTCTTACGGAATGGACCCTATTGAAAAAAAACCGCTTTATCATTTTTGTCCCGGGACAATGGTTTTATCACTGGGCACAATAGGCTGTAATTTTGCATGTACTTTTTGCCAGAACTGGACTATTTCTCAGGCAAATATAAAAGATGTTCAGGTAGAAGAATTATCCCCCGGAAAGGCAATACAATTAGCCCTTAAAAATAATTCTCCAGCAATATGTTATACTTATTCTGAGCCTTTAATCTGGTATGAATATGTTTTGGATACAGCTAAGTTAGCTAAAAAAAATAACTTAAAGAATATTTTAGTTACTAACGGATTTATTAGTTGTGAACCTCTTGTTAAACTTTTGCCTTTTATTGATGCTATGAATATTGACCTTAAATCTTTCCGAAATTCTTTTTATCAAAAATATTCTAAAGGAAATCTTTCTCCTGTACTGCGCACTATAGAGCTTTCTAAAGAATATTGCCATATAGAGATAACTAATTTGATTATTCCCGGTTTAAATGATAGTGAAGAAGAAATTAAAGAGATAGTGGATTGGATTTCTTCTCTAAGTGAAGATATACCTTTGCATTTTTCTCGCTATTTCCCCTGTTATAAGATGGACATTGAAGCAACACCCATTTCCACCCTATATAAAGCTCGGGATATTGCCCAAAAAAAATTAAAATATGTATATGTGGGAAATATCTGGGATGAGGAAGCCAATACCACTTATTGTGGAAATTGTAAAGAAACTTTAATCAAACGAACAGGTTATGATATTATTAATCTGGGTTTGAATAAAGATGGAAAATGTAAATATTGCGGAGAAAAGGTGGCCTATCTTTAAATACTAATAATTATTTCTTGGTAATTAAAAGTATAGAGGTATGAGATTGTCATGTATTCTTATTCAACACGGCACGCCGTGTTGCTACATTAACTGGCTAATTAAAATTGACCGGGCAACTTGCTGATTATTAAAATGAATTTAATTGGTAAATTGGTCAATAGTTCAATCGGTCAATTGAATAATCTTGCGCCTTGCATCTCGCACTTTGAAACTTGTAACTATTAGCTGAAGACCGATAAATGAAAACTTGACTTTTAACCCCCCCCTTGTTATATTTATCTTTAGCTGGATATTTATTTTCTGCTTCATAGGGATTCCCTCTATTTTATAGAAGTGAACCCTATTTTTTCTATTTTTTCAACCATAGGGCACAAACTTAGGATAATCATAATAGTTTTTATGAACATCTGCCACTTCTAAAAGGGGCAAGATGAATAAGTATATGCAGGTGTTGGATTCAAAATCAATCTAGCTTGACATATACTGAAGCTTAAGAATTATTATATTGATAGCTTCACTCTAATAATAATCAACAAAGTGTTAAGTATACAAATTAAGTAGAGGATAATTATATATATTATGTATAAGAAAGGTGTCAGATTAGTTTTAACCTTCTTTGTGCTCATGAGTTTTTGGTTGGTTCTTAGCCAAAATCTTCAACCGGCTTCATTGCTTATTGGTACTCTCTTTTCGTGTCTGGTTGCCTTATTGAGTTACGATTTTTTTATTAAACCAGACGAGGGTATGCGCGGAAGAGCTATTCGAACGATTTGGTTGTTACTTGTTTATGTTTTTATTCTACTTTACGAGATGTTTCTTGCCAGCATTGATGTAGTCTATCGAGTTATAACTATGGATATCAACCCAGAGGTTGTTATGATAAAAACAGATTTAAAGTCAGATTTGGGTATTGTACTATTAGCAAATTCTATAACTTTAACACCTGGCACTATCACCATCGATATCGAAGGTGATCATCTTTACGTCCACTGGTTGTATGCACGTACAACCCATTTTGGGCATGCAGCAGAGTTGATCAAAGGGCGATTCGAATACTGGTTAGGGAGAATATTTATATGACTGCTGTGACCATTATCATTGCTGTATTAGGTATAACTGCTTCACTTACTCTTTATCGGGTCATTTTTGGGCCTACACCATGGGATAGACTAACAGCCGTTAATCTTATCTCGTCTAAAGTAGTTATGATCATGGTAGCTGCTGCAGTATTCTTCGAACGAAGGATATATCTGGATGTTGCACTGGTATACGCTATTATAGGTTTTGTAAGCATAATCGCTATTAGTAAGTTTTTAGAAGGTGAGGATACCAACAGAAAATGATAGCTTACCTATTTATATTTCTGGGATTAGTTTTTATATTTTTTGGCACACTGGGAATCATTCGCTTTCCTGATATTTACACTCGGTTACAGACCAGCTCAAAGTGCGATGCTGCAGGCGCCGCCGCGTTGTTTGTCGGTTTGATGGTGAGGGAGGGTTTAGATTCGTTCTCCTTAAGGATATTAATAATATTGGTGTTTTTGTTGTTGACCAACCCGGTAGCCTCACATGCTATAGCACGCTCTGCTGCTATCAGAGGGATAAAGCCATGGCGGAAGAAAAAGAAATGTTAAAGGGGGTAGCAGATTAGAGCTGCGAAATTATGCTAATCGTGTTCTTGATAATGTTACCTGTGCTTGCTTTAGTAGCACTTGAAATAAAGAATTTATTAAGTGCAGTAATAGTATTGTCTGCATTTAGTCTCGTGTTATCTTTGGTATTTTACTTTCTACATGCACCCGATGTGGCTATTGCTGAAGCAGCGATAGGCTCTGGATTTGCCACAATCATATTTCTAATTGCTATCAAGAAGAGAGGCGTGATTATCATGTTAACCTATCCACATAGTCGCTTTTTCTATTATGATGATAAGGGTCGGCCAGCGGGTTTCGATTACGATATTTTATCACTATTTGCCAGAAAATTAGGCATCGAATTGGAGGTAAGATACGTTCAGGATTGGCAAGAGCTCATCCCGCAGCTCATATCAGGCAAAGGAGATGTTATAGGTGCAGGTATGACTCGCCTGGATGAGCGCATGAAGCAGATCTGTTTCTCTGATGGCTATTTCCCAACTAAAGTAGTAATAGTAACTAACAGAGAGAACACTGCACTGAACTCTCTTAGCGATCTAAGGGGTAAAATTGTTACCTCCGTTAAAGACACCTCATATCTGTCTGCATTGCAATCAATTGAAGGCATTAAAATTGATACTAACTTCTCCGACCCAAACACATTATTACAAGCAGTATCTGAAGGCAGAATCAACGCCGTTGCTGTTGACTTACCAGAGGCATTAATAGGGCACATATTTTATCCTAACCTGAAAAATGTCGATACCATTACTGGTTTACAACAGTACGGATATGGTGTATCTAAAGATAAGCCAGAGCTGTTAGCTGAATTGAATTCTTTCTTAAAAGAGATCAACAAAGATGGCACTTATCAAAAGGTATATAAAAAATACTTTCACTGAAAAATATGTTATGGAGCACAAGTGGATGTTCAAAGAAATGAAAAAAGTTTTTTTTATTATTATAATACTTGTAATGACCATATTATTTATCTTGTCTGTTGATATCGAATATGGCAATCCGAAGAACCTGGATGTCGCTAATTACTATATCGATCAAGGTCTTCACGATACCGGTGCAATTAATCTGGTTGCGTCCATATATCTTGGTTATCGTGCTTATGACACCCTTATGGAGACAATAGTCTTATTTGTGGCAGTAGCAGGAGTTATATTCTGTTTGCGGGGGAAAAGATAGATGAGGAGCTCAAAGATAATTAAGACTATAGCCCAGAAGTTATTTCCTTTCATCGTGCTTTTTGGATTTTATCTGATATCACATGGACATCTATCGCCAGGTGGTGGTTTTCAAGGTGGAGTTGTGCTAGGTACAGCTATAATACTTTTAGCGCTCTCTCATAGCATAGAGCAAACGGAAAAGAAATTTAAGAGTAGATGGCTAAACATGTTGGAGAAGTTAGGGATATTAACCTTAATCTTTTTGGGTTTTCTGGGTATATTCCTGGGTTACTCCTTCCTTGGTAATTTTCTGCCATTGGGTAAACCAGGCCAGATTGCTAGTGGCGGGTTGATGTTACCCTTTAACATAGCCATTGGTATCAAGGTAGCTGCGGGTATTTCAGCAATATTTTATGCATTAATTAAATATAGAGGTGAGATATGAATCCAGTAAATATCAGCCTTTTGGTCTGTATGATTGGCTTGTATGGTGTAATGAGTAAAAACAACTTGATAAAAAAGATCATGGGGCTAACCATAATGAATGGTAGTATTGTACTATTTTTCATAAGTATCGGCTACAGGAAAGGTGGCTTGGCGCCAATATTAGAGAAAGGGACGACTGGTGGCATCCCCACCATTATAGTTGTTGACCCACTGCCTCAAGCGCTGATGCTTACTGCAATTGTTATCGGCATCTCTGTAACTGCTTTGGCATTAGCGCTGATCGTAAAAATTTATTCCAAATACAAAACTTTAGATATCCAGCAACTCTCAAAGGAGCGATAATTATTTGTCAATTCATATCCCCATCCTAATTATAATATCACCACTTCTGGCTGCATTTCTTGTGTTACTTAGCAGAAAGTATAAGATTATATTAGCGACTGCTAGCATCATAACTTCAATCGTGTTTACATTGACTCTCTCGTCTCGGGTTCTATCTGGAGATAAGGTAACATACCATCTTGGAGGCTGGCGAGGTCCGTTAGGCATCAGCTTGGTAGTAGATGAGCTAAGCCTTTTCTTCTCTTTAATAGTACTGGGTTTAGGGCTATTAGTAATTGTATACTCTATGCCTGAGAGGAACTATGGCAGGACCTATTATTTTCTGTTGCTTATTTCGTTAAGCAGTATGATCGGTGTCATTTATACTGCTGATATATTCAACATGTACGTCTTCTACGAGCTTTTATCGCTTGCTGTGTATTTGCTCATTGCCTATCCTAAGACAGGAGTGACTTTAAGGGCGAGCTTTAATTACCTTATTATGGGCGGTGTGGGGTTATCTTTCTTCCTGTTAGGAGTTGGCTTTCTTTATGCTATGACTGGCACGTTGGATATGTTCCATATAGCTGAAAGGTTGCCGGCTGCATTTAATTCCAGTATGCAGATGGTGATCATGTCTTTTGTGCTTATAGCTACCGGTATGGGCATAAAGATAGCTGTATTCCCTCTTCACGGCTGGCTGCCGGATGCACATTCTATGGCACCCTCACCTGTCAGTGCATTACTTTCCGGTGTTACCGTGAAGATAGGCATCTATTGCTTGATTAGAGTAGTCTATACTGTATTCAGCACAGAAATGTTTCTTCTTATTAGCAGCCATAATATATTGATTGTTTTGGGTGTAGTTTCACTTTTATTTGGTGCCAGTATGGCATTAGCACAGAAAGACTTGAAACGGTTGCTGGCATATTCGACTATTAATCAGCTTGGGATTGTGTTTATCGGGTTGGGCATCGGAACCGAGTTGGGGCTCACTGGTGCACTATTTCATGTTTTGAACCATGCAATAATGAAGAGCACTCTATTCTTTTGTGCAGGCATAATGATTGCTGAGACTGGCACGAGAGAAGTGAAGGGGCTCAGTGGGTTTGGCAGGCAACAGCCTGCTATAGCTTTTTCCTTTGTAATCGCCTCTTTAGGTATGATCGGTATACCACCCATTAACGGCTTTGCAAGTAAATGGTTAATATGTTTAGCAGCTGTAGAGGCTGGTTACACTTTCCCGGTAGTGATCATACTTATAGCAAGTACTATCGCTGCTGCATATTATTTTCGTGTGATACAAGTGCTTTTTGGTGGTTCACTGAAACAGGGTGCTATGCCTGCCCATGAAAGGGAGCAGGTGATTCATAGAGGTAATCTCTTTAGGTCCTGGCCGATTTACATTTTGGCGGCTGGATGTCTATTGCTTGGGCTTTTACCAGCTCTGGGCATATCCCTGGTAAAACCAGCGGTTAGTTTGCTCTTATTCCATGTTGTTCCGTAAAAAATTAGTTTATGTATAGAGATATTATCTAAAGGTGGTGAATCCCGGTTTTGAATTCTAATCTTCCACTTTTGACTGTAATCATACCCTTCTTCTTGGCTATAGTTGTGGTGTCGTTTGTTAAAGAGCGGTTCAATCGAGTTCAACAACTTCGGCTGATAATGGTTATTATATTTATTGTAGCGATAGTAATGGCTTGTTTGCTTGGACTCATGTTATTTGAGATTCTCAAAGGTAACACGATTCATAGCGCCTTTTTGCCACAGGTGGCTCCCTTTGGACTACGCCTTCAAGTAGATGGTCTAAGCATTGTTATGGCTTTAGTTGGCTTCTTGCTATGGCTTGCGGTTTCTATATATTCCATAAGCTATATTAAAACCGATCTGGTTAGCTACTATTCTTTGCTGCTGATTGTACTGGGAGCCGTTCAAGGAACGGTATTAGCCAAAGATCTTATAAGTTTCTATGTGTTCCTCGAAATGGCGGCTATGGCTACATATTTTCTCATAATACATAAAAGAAGTGTTGACGCATTACAAGCTGGATATAAGTACATAGTGATGACTTTAATCGGCGCTTTTCTCATTTTATTATCTATCATTTTGGTTTATGTAGATACGGGTAGCTATGAAGTAATTGTGGTTACTAAGTCTGGTGGCATTATAGCACCTGTACTATTCTTATTGGGTTGCTTTGTCAAAGCTGGTGTAGTCCCATTACATACCTGGTTACCAGATGCACATCCTGCTGCACCATCGCCTGTCAGTGCGTTTCTATCCGGTATGATGATAAAGATAGGTGCTTATGGCATAATAAGGTTTATCTTTCCCATATTGAACTTCGACTTACCTGCTACCAACTTTGGAGAGATATTAAGTTCACTAATTATGTCTATCGGTGTAGCTTCTATGTTGATAGGTGTACTCCTGGCTTTGTTACAAACAGATGTTAAGCGATTATTAGCATATCACAGTATAAGCCAGATGGGATATATTCTCTTGGGTATAGGGATGGGCACTAAGCTTGGTCTGGCTGGTGGGCTGTATCACCTGGTGAACCATACCATTTTCAAGGGATTGTTATTCCTGTGTATGGGTGCAGTCATCTATTCGACTGGTACGAGGAAGCTTGATAATTTAGGTGGCTTGTGGAAGAGGATGCCGATAACAACATCCACCTGTATTATTGCTGCCTTAGCTATTTCAGGCATACCACCGTTTAATGGGTTTGCAAGCAAGACAGTGCTTGCTGAAGCTGTAGCCAATTATAACTTTGTACTTAAGTTTGTCATGATGGTCACTGCGACACTAACCTTTGCTTCGTTTCTTAAATTAATAAGCTATACCTTTTTCGGTGAACTTAAGAAGCAGTTGATAACCGTCAAAGAAGTACCGCTACTAATGCAGTTACCCATGATAGTGCTAGCTATTTTATGTGTACTTTTGGGAATAAATGCGCAATTTGTATTGAACAGGTTCATAGTATTTGCAATGATTGGGCTAGTTCAACCTCGATCAATTTTAAAGATAGAATTCTGGACTCAAGGTACAGTTTTAGATGCTTTATTTATAATAATTTTAGGCTTCATTGCCTATATTACGGCTTCAAAGTTGGGGTTAATAGGGCGAGAAAAGAAAGAATTCGAGATGGAAAGTTTTATGGCAAAGCTGGTCAAGTATTTAAGTGTGGATAGAATTTATTGTAATATTGCTATATTGGTAGGCAAGTTATGTAAGAAGCTCGACAGTGTACACCCACGAGATTTGAATGTACACCTATCCTGGGTGATACTGACTTTAATTGCATTGTTTGTGACATTATTTTTTGCTATAGTTTAGTTTTTCTAAATTCTCCTTTTTCTGCCTTATAGTTAACACTCTCCCTTACCTTCTCTATATTTTAAGAGACAAGTTCCTCTCTTTAAATATAGAGGAGATTAGGTTATAATTAAAATAATTTGGAGTACTTTTTTGGTGAGGCAATTCAGAATATGTTAAAATATAAAAATATACGTGGAAAAGGAGAAAGAGAAAATGTGGTTAGATTTTCTTTTTGGATCATTTTCAAAAAATATAGGAGTTGATTTGGGCACTTCTACCACCCTTGTACATATCAAGGGGAAGGGAATTGTCTTATACGAACCGTCAGTTGTTGCTTTTAAAGATGGAGGGAATAGTATATTAGCAGTAGGGGAGGAAGCGAAAAAGATGCTGG
>Ga0209986_10005610_pt1 | contig 10378 bp, 7 predicted proteins | sample BlataG_FD_183168 | JGI IMG/M metagenome (GOLD analysis project Ga0209986, IMG submission 183168) | Deep subsurface microbial communities from Black Sea to uncover new lineages of life (NeLLi) - Black_00105 metaG (SPAdes) (version 2) | ecosystem: Environmental > Aquatic > Marine > Oceanic >...
AACGAAAAGCATTTACACTAATAGAGCTTTTGGTGGTAATCGCCATTATTGCGCTGTTAATGGCGATGTTGTTGCCGGCGTTGGAGCGCGCCAGAGAGCAGGGCCGGCGTATCGTGTGTCTTAACAATCTGAGGCAGTTGATGCTTGCCTGGAATTTGTATGCGGATGATAACGATGACAAGATCGTTAACGGTAATACGAGCACCGGCGATTGGGTCTACTGGCCCGGCCCCGGTGCCTCGGAAGAAGAACGAATACAGGGAATCAAAGATGGTCTGATATTTCAATACTGCCCGAACGTAAAACTCTACAGGTGCCCGACTGGTTTGTTTGGAGAGGTTGTCACTTATGCTGTAGTTGATGCTATGAATGGTTATGACGCGATACCTGGAGCCGATGGGCATATACTTAGAACTCGGATGGAGATTCGCAGGCCGGGCGAGAGGGCTGTTTTTCTTGATGAAGGCCGGCTAAGTCCGGCGAGCTGGACCATTTGGTACGACCAGGAAAAATGGTGGGACCAAATTACGGCGCGACATGGAGACGGGACAAACTTCTCTTTTGCAGATGGGCGTGCTGAATACTGGAAGTGGGAAGACCTGCGTACGATAGAGGTTGCCGAGATGGATTACGACTACTGGCAAAACACCGTCCGTAACAACGACAGTTTAGTTTTACCTTTATCATCGGGAAATCCGGATTTGTACAGAGTGCAGAAGGCCGTGTGGGGCGAATTAGGCTATACCCCATCACCTCCACCTTAGAGTAATATTTTGCTTTTATTATTATTCTGTTGGGTGAACCGGCGGCGACCAGCCCTCCAACTGGCCGGATTGGATGAGAAACTTTAAAGATTACTAAAAAACATAGCGCAGGTGAGTAATCTGATGTGCAGACGAAAGGGCTTTACGTTAATAGAGCTTTTGGTGGTGATTGCGATTATCGCGCTGCTGATGGCGATGCTCGTGCCTGCACTGGAACAGGCAAGGAACCAGACCAGAGCAGCGATTTGTAAGGCGAACCTGCGACAATGGGGGCAAATCTGGTTGCTGTATTGCGATGATAACGATGGCGCCTTCTGTGGAGTATCTACCGGTGTTGGATGGGACCGTGGGGAATGGATACTACCGCTGCGGGAACAATGGGAGACAAGGTCGGATATCCCTCAAATGCCCGATGGCCAGGCACCCCCACGACAGGGCAACTAGCGACCAGGGCGGGCCGTTTAACACATACCGTATGGGTTCAGGTGGACTTGGTGACCTTCAGGAAGAATGCAGCTATGGCGCAAATTGCTGGATTTACCAAACAGACACAGATATTCAGCAGCGCCCCGCTCAATGGCACTGGGGCACTACTATTGATGTTAGAGGTCTGAACAACATACCCGTGTTCCTGGACAGCATGTGGAGAGGAGGCGGGCCATTCTATCAGGGCGGCAGCATCACCAGCGACCGCATTAGTCCTCCTCCTGATTACAATGGCCAGTGGCAGCCCCATAGGTACAATGGGGAAATGCGCCATTTTTGCATCGACCGACACAATAGGTGTATAAATTGTGTTTTTTTGGATTGGTCGGTCAGAAAAGTTGGGCTTAAGGAGTTGTGGAAATTGAAGTGGCATCGACAGTTCGACACAAGCGGCTGGCCCGGTGTCTGGCCGGATTGGATGAGAAAATTTAAAGACTACTAAAAACCCCCTCACAAAAAAGTATCCAGCATCCAGCATCGAGTATCAAGCATCGATAATCGAATATCAAAAATCAAGAATCGAGTATTCACCATTTTTCTTGACCCTCTATTTTATTTCTAATATGATTGCCGCCTAAAACCGGACAATACGATTTTAGGAGACCCAACGAATGAAAGTCAGCAAACGTGCACAGGCCGTTCCGCCTTCGGCTACTCTCGCCGTTTCTGCGCGGGCACTGGAATTAAAAGCTCAGGGTATAGATGTAATTGGTTTCGGTGCAGGAGCGCCGGATTTTGACACGCCCGACTATATCAAAGCCGCTGCTGTAGATGCGCTCAAGGCAGGCAAAACAAAATACACGGCCGCCGCCGGCATAATCGAGCTAAGGACTGCCATCGCCGCCAAGCTCCAAAAGGAAAACGGCCTCAAATATACACCCGAACAGATTATTGTAAACATCGGCGGCAAACACTCCGTCTACGAAGCCATGCAGGCGGTCCTCGACCCAGGCGATGAGGTGATTTTGCCGACCCCGTACTGGGTAACATATCCGGAAGCAATAAAGCTTGCCGATGCTGTCCCTAAGGTTGTCCAGACGGAGAAAAAAAACGGCTATAAAATCACGCCATCGCAGCTAAAAGAGGCCCTCACCGGGAAAACCGCTATGCTGCTGATAAACTCACCCAATAATCCGGGCGGCTTCACGTATACACCGGAAGAACTCAAAGCAATTGCCCAGGTACTTGAAGGCACGAACGTGTACGTGATGTCAGACGAGATTTATGAAAAACTCATCTATGGCGACACCAAATTTGTCAGCTTCGCCTCACTCAGCGAGGATGCCTATAACAGGACGCTTACCCTCAACGGATTCAGCAAGGCCTTCTCTATGACCGGCTGGCGACTCGGTTACACGGCAGGGCCCCTCGATGCTATAAAGGCAATGGGCCGGCTGCAATCCCATATGACTTCGAATCCTGTGACCTTTGGCCAATATGCTGCTATTGCCGCCCTCGGCCCACCCGCCGATGAAGCCATCGAAAAGATGAGAGTAGAATTCGAACGGCGGGGCAAATATATGACCCAGCGACTAAACAGCATCAGGGGCATCGAATGTCTTGAATCCACCGGCGCTTTTTACTGTTTTCCTGATGTTTCGAGCCATTATGGCCGAATTATTAATAATGTTGAAATCAATAACAGTATGGACTTTGCAAAAGCCCTGCTTGAGCAGGCAAATGTTGCCCTCGTGCCGGGCCTGCCCTTCGGCTGCGACAATAATGTCCGCTTAAGTTTTGCCTGTTCGCTCGAACAAATTACAGAAGGATTGGACAGACTTGAAAAATGGCTAAATCAATAAACCAAGTTAGAAATTCCGAAGATACCAAGAATACGGGGCAGAAAGCGGAGATTTCTAACGAGCTAAAAAACGAAAAACATCTTGCTTTGTCCGGCTGGCCAATGATCTTGGCTTGGCTCGCAATGCTCATCTTCGCATTCCACGCCGGCACACACATGGTCGGTGCCGGTGACACATGGGTCGCAATGGCCTGCGGAAGACACTTTATAAACAACGGCGTAGACACGGTTGAACCATTCAGCGCAAACTCACACAAGGCGGGCCCCACAGCCGCTGAAATCAGAACATGGCCCGGTTGGGCAAAGTGGATTGCTGGAAAAGTAAGCCCCGAGACTCTAAAATACTGGCATCCGACCGGTTGGGTAAACCAGAACTGGCTCACACACGTCATCTTCTACTGGCTCACACACGAATCGCCCTTCGCAGATTCCGATGATTTTCCACCTTCGTTCAATCAACTGGTTTACTGGAAGATTGCAATTTACATAATTGCAGTCATTTGTGTTTATTACACCGGCAGAATCCTGGGTGCCAACCCCGCTCTCTCTGCCGTCTTCGCCTGCTTTGCAATGTTTGTTGGACGCTCATATTTTGACGTTAGACCAGCGGGATTTTCCAATGTGCTCGTAGCCATCTTTTTGCTTATACTTGTTCTTGCCACATACCGAAACATTTTGTATATCTGGCTCGTCGTACCGGTCGTGACTTTCTGGTGTAATGTCCACGGTGGATACGTCTACGCGTTCATGATGCTTGTGCCATTTGTAGGTCTACATCTGCTGATCAACCTGCCTAAGAAATGGAGCGTGATTCTATACAATGTCACTGCTTGGCCATTCTTCTTTTTTGTCATCTCTCGAATTGATTTTAAGAAAGTCCCGGAAAATGAGCTTGGTTCATTGCAGTTTAGGATTTTCTTACTATTAGTCTCACTGATAATCTTAGATATTGTATTCATCTTTTTCAAACACAGACTTGTCTCTATTAAGTGGAAAGGCTTTTACCACACTATCGCCGCTGGCTTTGTCGCTTTTATTGCTACTATCGTCTTCAACCCTTTTCATTTGACAAACCTGACCCATACCTTTGTTATCAGTGTCAGCGAGAACGCCAAAATGTGGCGCACAGTAAACGAATGGCATCCCGCTTTTGAATGGTCAAATCCAGTCGGTACAAGTTTCCCTTTTTTGGTACTTTATATTCTGAGCATAGGTTTGGCTTTACTTTGGCTGCTCTCTCGCCTGCTAAAGCCCAGATTCCTAAAAGCCCCTAAAGATGAGCTCCAGGCACAGAAAAGGCTGTTCACAAACCTGTCAAGAGTCCTCGGATTCGCAGCCGCCGTACTTGTTTCCTGGGCCATACTTATTAGTTTCTCGCTTCTTAACTTTTCCGCCGTCGATTTTATTATCTGTGCCGCATTTGTCGGTGTCCTGTTCCTTAGTATCTACAGGAATGTGCACTTCATTTCTCTGATAATCCCGTTAACCCTGCTGGCTTTGTGGGCCGCAAAACCTCGGGCCTATGATGGAAGATACATCTATCCTTTTGTCCTGTTGCCGGCTTATGTCACCCTGCACATTTTCGCATCGTTATTCTCAAAAGACGTCAAAATCAAACAAAAGAACATCGTCTTTCCGGTAATAGCAGCAGTTATTACACTGCTCTTGATGACGCTGATATTTAATCCTTTCAAACTTGCATTGCCTTCTTGGACTGTTAGCCCTGCCGATGGCTTTTGGGCCACCATCGCTGCTTGGTTGTGGGCTCCTCTTGATTGGGTCGGTCGAGGCTTGACACAATTTTTGGACCTTTCTCGACTAATGCGCCCGGTCTATGAACGTAATGTCGAAGTAAGCTATACGCATTTGTTTTACGCTCTTTATTTTCTAAGTGTTCTTTCGATTATTATCTGGTTTATGGTCCCTTACCTGCGAAAAGCTTTCAGTCAGGTACCCAACAAAATCGATGAAAAACCACCTGCCGATACTTACAAGTTGCCTAAAATCGATTTAGCCCTGATAGCCATTGCTGTCCTCACAACCTATATGGCCATTCAGTCCCGAAGATTCATACCGATTGCTGCTTTCGCTGCATGCCCCGTTTTGGCGATGTTCATCGACCAGATGGTTCGTACAATCTCGGCTGCACGCAGCTTCCACAATCAAAATCGTCTCATCGTAACGCCAATGTCCCAGGCACTACAATTGTTTTTCATCGTTCTCGCAGCAGCGGTAGTTTTAATCTCTGGCACAGGGTGGGGCCTTAAATTTAAGCGTATTTATCTCGACGCTTGGCCAACTGATACAAAATTAAATTCCGTCTTTATGCGGATGACCGCCTCGGATGCAAAACCTTTCTATGCACTTAAGTTTATTAAAGACAATAAATTAGAGGGTAAGTTATTCAACTACTGGACCGAAGGTGGATTCATCGCCTACGGTCAAAACCCTGACCCCAACACCGGTCGAACTCCTCTGCAATTATTTATGGACGGAAGAGCACAGGCCGCTTATCAGCCCGCTGCTTACAAGATGTGGTCTGATATTATGTCTGGAGGCCCGGCTGTCTACGAGGCAAGGCTAAGAAACCAAGCTTTGACCCCTGACTATTACAACAAAATTGGAAACTGGATAGATGAAAACCTGAAAAAACACAAGGCATGGGTCGTCTTAATGCCGACAACACAGTTTGAAACGCCTTTTGTAAAAGGGCTCGATTTTCATCCCGATTGGCATGTTGTCTTCTTTAATGACAAGCAAAAGCTCTTCGTTGATATAAAAACGCCTAAAGGCAAGCAACTTTTTGATGGTATACTTAATGACAAAACACTTTACCCAGATGTTTTCTCTCGGAATCTCATAAAAGCACAGACTTTGTTTTCTATATACCCGCAGCACAAAGATGCAAGAAGACAGGCCCTTGCTCTTGCTAAAGAAGCCTTCCATCTAAATCAGTCACAGGCATCTATGCGCCAGGTAATGTTTGCCGCAAGATACCCGGAACTAAGAGCTGACGCTGAGGCCTTTTGCAAAGATTATTTCGACCGGTTCGAAAAAAATAGAGAGGACTGGGCCAAACAGGACGGCTATCACCACAGAATCGCAGCCGCATTAAATGTATGTAGTTATTTAAAAGAGATTGCAAGAAGCCAGAAAAAAACCGAGCTTGTGAAATCTTATGACGCCAAAATGAAACTATACCAAAGTGAGCGACAAGAGTTGCTTAGAAGAAAAAGGTGGTAAACTGTGACAGAGGACGGCTCGACAGAAAGAAGAGGTGATTCAGACGGGCAAACTCCTGTTTCCATCAGTGCTTTCTTTCCTTGCTATAACGAACAAGACAACGTCAAAAGTACCGTGCAGAATGCACTTACAGTCCTGGAAAATCTCAAAGCTGACTTTGAGGTAATTATCGTTGACGACGGAAGCCGCGACGACACCGCAAAAATTGCCGACGAAATCGCCGCCGGAAACGGCAGAGTAAAAGTAGTCCACCATCACACTAATCTCGGTTATGGCGCCGCTTTGAGGTCCGGCTTTAAAGCTGCGACAAAGGAGCTTGTCTTTTATACCGATGGCGATGGACAGTTCGATATCAATGAAATGCCGCCGTTGCTGCCGCTGATGGCACAATTCGATATTGTTAGCTGCTACCGGCTGGACCGTCAGGACTCTCTGTTACGAAAGCTCAACGGCTGGGCATGGACAAAACTGGTTTGCTTGTTGTTCAGTATGAAAATACGTGACATCGATTGTGCTTTCAAATTATTCAGAACGGATATTTTCAAAAATATTAAATTGTCGAGCGCCGGCGCACTCATTGACGCTGAAATCTTGGCTCGGGCTGTCAGAAGAGGATATTCTGTTACTCAGAAGGGCGTACATCATTATCCCAGAACAGCCGGCGCGCAAACCGGTGCAAACTTAAAGGTCATTCTGCGTGCATTCAGGGAGCTGTTGAAATTACGCCGACAAATCAGGCACTCCTGACTCTTTGTTTGGCACCACGGTTTACTTGGGATTTGTTTGGCCGTCGTCGGCACGGCGAATGTTTACGTTCAATAACAAATGAACGATGAAGAAAAAGTCAATCTGTTCATCTATGGTTCGCTCCGAGACCGAAGAATCTTCCAATCTGTCAGCGGTCTGAGTGTTACACGAAAGCCCTCTAAGGTTGACGAACAAACGCTTTTGGCGGAACCGGCTTTGCTTCCGCACTATCGAAAAGTCAGCCCGGACAATGTCTACTTCTATGCAGTGCCGGCAAAGTCCTCAAGAATTGATGGCTTTGTAATCTATGATGTCCCTGCCGGCGCAATGGCCGAAATCGATAGGTATGAAGGAAAACGATACGACAGGGAAACCGTCCACATCAACACCGCCAACGGCCTCGTCGAAGCACAGGCATACCTCACAACTCACGAGTCGATGAAAAAACACTTCGGCGACAGGTTCCACGTCAATCTCATACACGAACTTTGGCTCAGAAAACGCATTGAGAAGTTTATTAAAAGGCACACTCGCCCCGGCGAACGAACAACAGACGCCGAATTGGAACGCCGAGCGCAGAGAGAGCTGCTCGCAACCACGGAGCGTGACCTCGTTATGAGCCATTATCACACTGATGCCGTTAGCGATTATTATCTTGAGCACGAGCTCGACCGGCCGCGACCAAGCATAAAACATTTATACGACGACCAACATGCAAAACCGCTCATCAAAAATTATTTGCCTTTGGTTGTAAAACAGGTACTGCTAAATCAGCTCGACGAAAGAATCCAGGCACGGTACCGTTTTGAGCTCGAGCATATGCGTACTTCAGAGAGATATTTCAAGCGGTCGATTAGTCTTCTTGTGGCTTTGCAAATGATAAATGCAAACAGCAGGACGGTTGATTTGATTATTCAAAAATGCCTTCAAACAATGCCCTATGACAGATACGACCTCATTGACTACGTCAAATACGCCGTACAGGCCGCAAAGAGTATGTTTCATGCTCGTATTGCACAGGCACACTTGGAACGCATGCGCGCCAATTTCCAGCCTGGCGTCGTACCGCTCGGCATTGAAGTCGAGTTGAGCAACCTCGGCCCCGCAGCCGTTGAGCCGCAGAGAAGCATACAAAAAAGGGTTGACCCCGTATATGACGGCTTTAAGTATTTCCATGATTTTTATCTCGATGTCTTGTCCTGGAAGCTCGGCGGCTACATCGACGACCACACCGGCTCCACTGACCGCGCACGACGCTATGGTTTTCTGGAGCTTGCACCGGGAAGATTAAACATCGCCGGTGAGCTGTCGCGACCGGCGACCGCAGACCCCTGGCTGCTTAGTCACTTGATACAAGAGATAGTCAATTTTTATGACGTCAGACCGCACAGTTTGCATCTTTCTTTTCAACTGCGAAAAAAACAAATCGGAAATCAAAACATTCTCCCTTTAGGATTTGTCAAGTGCCTCCTTGTGCTCGGCGGCGGACCGGAAGTAAAAGATACCGGGAAACTGTGGGTTTCAAGAATGGGCTATGATGAGATAACTCAATACGGCTACGGTGAAGAGCTCGTCTTTGCAAGAACAAGCAAACGCAAATGGTATCTCGGCGGTGATGAAATTGCTGACAAGCCGCCTGTCCAGGCAACAACCTATGTCCAGCAGTACAAATTTATTCGTCTCGAAAAAAATGCCAATTATGAGCCGTTAATCTTGTGCCTAAAAGGGCTCCAGTTGGCATACAACCCAGGCGATTATTTAAGTGCTGAGCAGTTAAAAAACAGCAGAAAATTACGGCAGGAATACGAGGATTTGAAAAAATGGGCCGCTGAGCCTGCGCCAATAGGGCACAAAACAATAAGCAAATTCTTAAATACCGTTCGGGATGGATTAATGAGCGAAGCGCACCGACGGCCCGCACACAATTTGCACTATATTGATTGGGCCTTAAACGCCATTGATGTACAGTTACGGAAGTTTAACAAACAGCTCAAAAAATCACTCGACAATTCGTAATGGTTCTCTTTCACGCTCCCTTAACATTCAATTGATATACTTTTTCCCTTTTTAGCCTGCTTATAACGTACTTCGTCACGTCGTTGTGGTCAAATGCCAATTCTGTCGGCAGTTTTTCTATATCGAACCATTGCGCCTTGGCCGCATCGTCCCCGGCTTCTACTGTAGTCTTATCTTCGCCGACAATTCCCATATATGTCACTGTAATTACTCGTCCTCTGGGGTCTCTGCCACACCTGCCGAAAGTATGGACCTGTTCCAGACGCACGCCGGTAAGCCCCGTCTCCTCAGATAATTCTCTGGCCACAGCCTCTTCCAGTTCCTCATCGATATTTACAAATCCACCCGGCAGGCACCACTTGCCTTTGAATGGCTCATTTCGACGTTCCACCAGCAGCAGTTTCGCCTTGCCTGCGAAAAATCCAAAAACAGCGGCATCAACCGCTACCATCGGCCTGGGCCATTCGTAAACATATTTACCTCTTTTAGCCATTCTTGATAAATATACCCAAAAGTCGAATATCAAACTTACCGATAAAAATTCGTAAAGAAAAAGCTTGAAAGAATTCACATTCTAATATCTAATTTCCCGCTTTGCATTGTAATTCGGATTTTTCTTATGACAATTGCTAAAAATCTATCTTTGGCTTACAATGGCTCTGCCATGGTAACTTTAGGGACAACTTCCGATAATAACATCATAACCGCTTGGCTCACGCTCGACAACGGTTGGAGCGGCAAGGCTGCGTTATACAGAGAGCCTGGCAAAAACTTTTCGCAATACGACTGGATTGACTGCCTCTCACAGCCAGACTTGCTTTTCGATGATGTTGAAAAAATCCTCAAGATTGGCGGACAAAACTGTGTTGCTGTAAAAAATCTTCAAATAAGGGACACTCAGCTTAAAGTCGTTATCAAGCGACTTGACATGGGCCCCGGTTTGAGACAGTTCTTTCGTTCGTTTCGGCCGGGAAAAGCACTGAGAAACTTCAAAACCGCCCTCAATTTAACAAGCTCTGGCTTACCGGTTACAGCTCCTTTTGCAGCCTTACAGCAAAGACGCAGCCTCTTTACAAAACAAAGTATTTACATTACCGAATATTTCCAAAACAGCTCTGACCTGCATTCCTTTGTCTCTAAAAGAGTCTCCTTAACAAAACCGGAAAGCCGGTTGGCACTAAAAAGACAGTTATCTCATCAGATTGCTTCTCTGTTGGCATCGCTGCACAAAAATGGCTTATGGCACAGGGATTCGAAGGCAAGCAATTTTGTCGTTTGTAAGGACAGTCACGATAAATACAAAATATTGCTCGTGGATATG
>Ga0209986_10005611_pt1 | contig 10377 bp, 13 predicted proteins | sample BlataG_FD_183168 | JGI IMG/M metagenome (GOLD analysis project Ga0209986, IMG submission 183168) | Deep subsurface microbial communities from Black Sea to uncover new lineages of life (NeLLi) - Black_00105 metaG (SPAdes) (version 2) | ecosystem: Environmental > Aquatic > Marine > Oceanic >...
CCTAAACAAGCCCAAACCGGAAAATATGGGGATATGCGCACTGAAAGAGGCAGTTGTAAGTGACTGACTCTGCTGGATTTACCAAAATAGCAGGGTCAGGATTCGAACCTGCGACCTCCGGGTTATCGGCCGGACGAGCTGCCAGACTGCTCTACCCTGCAGAATTTGGCCGGCAGTCTTTGGATATGAGGGATTACAACTCTACACGGCAAAGTGGTGTAACGAGCGAGGGTGCTGGGCGTACTGCCATTACGCAAAGCTGATTCCTTGCTTGATTTTTACCACTCAGATGGTATAAGATTATCGATGAGCACGTTTGGCCGCACGAGCACGGCAGGAATAATACAGATGAAATTATGTTTGGTTTGCTGCTATTTGTCGGAACAGCAGGTTAACTTAACAAAATCTGTGTGTCCATAAGGAGCTGTTGGCTTATGAAATTGCAAAAAAGAAAACCTTCTGGGCGGGAAAAAAATGAAGCATCTATAAAGCCTCTTGAGCAGCTAAGAGAAAAATTATACTCCGATGTTTCAACTGCTCGCCGGGCCGCTTTTAAGCTATCCTGGATGCAGGAAGATGGGTTGGACATCCTGAAGGAAACTTTGTTTAGTAATTCTCCAAGGAGCAGAAAAACTGCAGCTGCCTATGGGCTGAGGAGTATGCGTGGTAGGATGAAAAAGCCGGCATTAGAAGTTCTTAAGCAAGGACAGGCAAATGCTGACAGGAATATCAGAGAGGTGTGCAGGAACGCCTTATCGCTGGTAAGCGCGAAAGCACAGGAAAAATCTCATCCGGAGCCGGCAGCAGAAGTAGGAAAGTTCGAAATCAGGGAGATTTCAAGGAAAAGTGGACAAAAGCGAAAAGTGCACAAAAAAGCGGGGAAAAGAACGCCTTCCGCCGGATGAAGATTTTTCACGAAGGTAGCATCACGTAATTTGAGGAGATGTTATTGCAAGGCCTAAAAGGCCGCGGCAATCTCCGGCTTACGAATAATTGAGATTGCTTCGTCTGTCTTCGGCGGACTCGCAATGACAACCCTCAATTGAATATAGACACAGCAATAGTAAAATTCCTTTTGTTCAGCTTCTGAGCCAGTCCGTTTTGCTGTGGGTTGTTTAAGAATGCTGAGAGATTTTCCTTAAAAATATTCGATGTCAAGAGTGCGTGGCAGTTTTTCCAGTGGGCAGCCGGTGCATCTGGCTTTTGGTTTGCAGAATTCTTTTCCGACTCTTACCAGTAAGGCGTGATACTCATTAAACAGTTTTGTATCCTGCGGTAGATTCGCCTGGAATAGTTCTCTTAGCTGCTCGTAATCGGCTCCCGGCTCGATTAGTTTGTGACGGAAGGCAATTCGAGCGGTATAGGTGTCAACCACAAAGACGTTTCTGTTGAAAGCGTAAAGCAAAATGGAGTCGGCGGTTTCGGGGCCGACGCCTTTTATGGCTAAAAGTTCGGCTCTCAGCCGATCGGTGTCAAGGTCCTCGGCGTTTGTCAGCCGGCCATTGTAATTGCGAAAGAGCCAGTCTATTAAATTCTTGAGCCGTTTTGCTTTTAGATGATAATAGCCGGCTGGGCGGATGAGCTCGGCGAGTTGCAAAACATCAAAATGATAGAGTTTTTCGGGGGTTAACAGGCCAGCCGACTTAAGATTGTCTATCGCCTTTTCGACATTGGCCCAGTTTGTATTCTGTGTTAAGATAGCTCCTGTGATTATCTCAAATTGGGTTTCGCCAGGCCACCAGTGCTGCGGGCCAAAGCGGTCGAAAAGCAGTTGATAAATCTCGGTCAACTGTTTACTTATCATCGCCTTAATCTTTGTTTTAAGAGACCGCGTGGGCAACAAGTTAAGTCGCGCACCCTACCGGCTTTTGCTATTTGTAAGCATCCTTTCTTGGGCCCACAGATAAAATATAGACTATCTTTTCTTCAGAATCGATAAAATAAAAGACTCGGAATTTGCCTGTTCTGTAGCGCCATATCGGCGGTTCATAATTGCGGAGTTTTTTATGTTGCGTCCCAGAAATGGCTCCATTTTGATCTGGGGATAGACATATTCTCTTAGCTTTTTCTGAACAAAATCAGCATCCTGACGCGAAAACTTTCTTATTTTCTTCAGAAATTCGTCCGTCTCAAAGATTTTATACTTATCCAACGAAACGTCCCTTTTTCAATCTTGCATCTTCCATACCGCGCTTCAAACTTTTATTCAGTTCCTGGTTGTCTCGAATCTCTGCCATCTCATATTCATCTGCATATTCATGTTCCTCTATGTATCGAAGGGTAGAGGTTTCGATGAAATTTGACAGTGTCCGATTGTCTTGCTTGGCAAGCCGGCGCAGCAAGTTGTAAACACCATCCTTTAATCTCAGTGTTATTGTTCTTGGCATATTTGAATCTCCCTGAATATAAAGTACTCATATAGAATACATTACAATATACCATAAGTCAAGCAAAAGGGCGATATTTTTTTAGATTTTTATGGCTATTGTTTATATGCTTCCGCATAACGTCAAGCTCATCGGCGACGATTAGGTGTCCGCTGGGCGTTTGGTTATGGTCTAATCTTTATTCCCACTAAGACGATCAATTTTTTGTTTCTCTTCCAGAGCTTTTCTCTTGAAATACAATGACAACCAATTATCCCCTTTGGCAAAAACAATAGCTATCAGGCTGAAAATGGGAACGAGTGTTATTAGGATTACTAATAACCACTCGTCTCCAGTTGGTTCCTCAGTTGCAAGAAGAAATATAATAAAGCCAAGTAAGAACAAATTAGATAATATAGCAAGAATTCTCATGCCTATGTCCTTTCGTAATAACTACTGATTATACGTTTTCCGCGTAATGCCAAGCTCGCCGACGCGGTGCTAGACCACATCCGAGTCAAGCGAGTTGTTAAGACATCTATTTTTTATAAACCAATTTATTTTCATGAAATAGATATTCATAATTATATGAATTTGAGATTTTACTACCGGATTAATCCAAATAAGATAGCTGTAGATTACAAGATATTGGTGGGATTAAGTCTTTGCGCACAATAATAGCTTTCTTTTATTGCATAGCCTCTTTAACCACCTTAAAATTATTGTCACCAAGTTTTACAGTAACCATTTTGGTTCCTTCCACATGTTCTTGGCTTGGAAACAAATATTGTAATGGACCAACTGTACCCTCAATAGTCGTTGTTTTAGTTTTTTGTTCATTTGTCTCTTCAGATTGAATTTGGTAGTCGACAGCAACATCCCTAGCTTCTGTCTTACCAGCATTCTTTATTTTGAAAATCAGAGAGACTTCTATTGACTTTATAGATTCGTTCAAGCGAGGCTTGGGAGTGATTTCCTGTAAGAATACTTTTGGATTAGTGTCGATAAGAAATGTTCTTTCTGCGATTCTTCGTATTGATTTTGTCTCAAGCAAGTAAAAGAAAGTGATAAAAGCAAGCACAACAGTTGCAAATGTTAAAACAAGTGAATGATTCTGTTGGAACCATTTTAGAGTTCTAATTATCACATTCTTCATATTATTCCATTTCCCAACGATTAGCTCACCGGCGCCGCGTATGCGGCGTCCGACTCCAGCCGCTGGTCCGGTTCAACAATCCGCCACATTCTTATATGTCTTTTGGCACTTCCTTGACATCTATAGTCCGACCAGCTTTGCTATCTTCAATGCCGGCTTCGATAGTCTGCCGAACATATATCTCGTACATCAAGTCGTCCCACGTTGCGTTCTCCGGCAGCTTTTCCAATAGATGGTATGCCTCCTGTTTGATGTTGTTAGTTTGCATTGTTCAAACCTCACTATTTCTTAACGTTTCTGCTACAGCTTAGCTACTGTTTATACTATATTCTTATCGTTCTGTCAAGTTATGTGCTCAGGGTAAGTTTATAAACCTTCTGCATCCTTGACAGAACAAACAATATATATCGGCCGACCGGTCATTTTTGACTATTGTAATTTCGGCTTATTTGAAGTAAACTTTGCAAAAATCAGTAATGCGGTCAGCTAACTCGTTGAGTATCAGGGACAAGAACAAAAGTTACAAGAGAAAAACGGCAGCCGGCACAATGGCAGACAAATACAAGTACAGCACAAGCCAGTTGTTTAACTTTACGCAAGATTCCTATCTTGAACGTACGAGTCGCCCGATTTACGCTATAGTTTTTCTACTGCCGTTTATTGTTTTCTACGAGCTGGGGACGATTTTAATCAATACCGATGTGCTGAACCAATCACAGGTTCGGGTTGATACGTTTGTATGGCTGCAAAAATTTCTTGAATATTTAGGCTTTGGCAGCAAGCTGACGTGGGCGGCACCTCCCCTGATGGTTGTGATGGTTTTGGCAGCACTGCAATTGACGTCACGCAAGCGGTGGCGTTTTGTGTTTGGTGATATTTGGCCGATGGCAGTTGAATGCATTTTACTTGCAGTGCCGTTGATTGTATTGAGTTTGTTTTTGAATAGTCCAGCCAAACCCCAGGGCGACATTGACCAATTCGCCAACAGCCCCATACATATACAGTCCGAAGCAGTGCCAAGCTGTTCTTCTGTTACAAATAATGATTTACCGGCGACGGCAGAAGGTGGCGGTGATGGAGGGAGACGGCAAGCTCTGCTGGCCAATATTGTTACCGGTATAGGAGCCGGGATTTATGAAGAACTTATCTTTCGGTTGATTTTAATATGCGTTTTGATGCTGTTGTTTCAGGATGTTTTGCGGCTTGACCATAAGGGTTCAATTATACTTTCGGTCCTTATTTCGGCGGCGTTGTTTAGTGCACACCATCATATAGATTTTCTCAGCGGGCAGTTAAATCAAAGAGCCCCCTTTAACTGGACGGAGTTCGGTTTTCGGACAATTGCGGGTGTTTATTTTGCTGTGCTATTTGCGATTCGCGGCTTTGGGGTTACTGCGGGCACCCACGCTTTTTACGATATTATTGCGACTATTATGAATGCGGTTTTTTTCAACAGTGGAAATTAGCCAGGGATGTCGCGTTTTAAAATTTTTTGAAAAAACTTTGTTGCCGTTAGTCTTTTATTTTGCAGGGTTTGTGAAATAATCGTCCTATAAGCGCCGAAATTAGCCTTATCAATACTGATATTGCACTTGAATAGTAACGGGCAGTTGTTGTATAATAGTATTAAAGTCAGCAGTTTGTATTTTTTGTCATAGGGTATTTATATTATGGGTTGGCCGCAAATAAATGTAACTATTGAGGAATTGACTTTCAGCCTTTTTCAAAGGCCCTTACATCCTGAGCTTTTCCAGATTTATGCCAGGCGGCGATTGAGAACCGCCAAATACGAGGCTGATATCTGGATTACAGGCTGTACACACGTTGTAAGCGTCTATGCCAATGGTGTGTGTCTGTCGGAGGTAGTGAGTTCGCCCGGGCAGATGCTGCCTCAGCGAGGTTTGATTGAGCGTTTTCAATTCCGCGGCCCACGGTCCCATAAGTGCACTTTGAACCGAGAGATAAGCTATATGACCGATTTTCAGATCGAGAAGATGAGTGCGAATTTGTATCGGCAGAGTCATACCGACCTTGAACGCTTTGCCCGAAATCGCGGCGTGTTTGTCAAATTCCCCGAACTGGAAATTGGCGGGCTGCAGCCGTTCTGCTACGTTGACTACGAGGCAAAACGAACTGAATTGCACATCCACACATTCGCGGCCTATCCGGACCAGGTAACGATGATTAAGACGCAGTCCCTGTTCGATTTTCAGTAAGATAAGAACGGTTATCAGTTTTCCTACTGTTGTACTCTTTGCCTCAAGATGTCCATCTTTTCGCGGATTTCCTCTGCCATTTTGCTGTTGGGGAAATCGCGAGTGATCTCCCCGCCTGTCTGAAGGGCTTTGGCCCATTGCTTTTCGGAGACGGCGAGCGAGAATTGCACGCCGAGGTTGTGCAGTTTGTTTCTGAAAACATCCCTTGCAGCTTCCTGCAAAGCCAGTCCTTCATTGGGCGTCAGGTACAGGTCAAGCTCTCTTAGAATCTCCAGGCTTCGGTTCGTGGCTTGACGTTTTACCGCATCGTCCCAGGCGGTTAGCAGTATTTTTTTGCGTTCCTCCTTCTTATCGAGCAGTCTCTGGCGCATCGCTTTTGCCTTTTCGGAATCGGGATAAGCCTTGATTAGTCTTTCAATCTGAGCGCTTGCCTTGGCCCACTGATGGTCTTCAAGGAGCTTCTCGATATGTGCTATAAGCTGGTTTATCCTTTCGGCGTCGGTGGCGATGCGGTATTTGTCTGCTTCGTCACGCAGCTGCTCAGCCAGCTCCTCATACCCTGCACGCTGAGCAATTTCATTAATTATTTTCTGAGTGGCCTCAAAATCCTGCTGCTGAAGCTTATCGAGAACCGCTTCCCGCAGGGACTGCCTGTCTGCATCGCGGAATGCGATTGCTTTTGCTGTGTCGGTAAGATGAGTGTTTTGGTTGATTTGCGCCAGCACCGCACGGTTCTTTTCGAGCGTCTCGGCTATGTTTTCCAGCTTTGCTCCATTTTCCTCAAGCACGTTGAGCATCTTAAACGTTTTCGCAAGCATCAATATAACCGCGACCAGAAGTATCAAAAGGCCGAGCAGCCATATAAGCGGCGGTATCTGACCTTGTTCGGATGTCTGGAAGATGTCGGTAAATAATGTGAGCAGGACCACCGCTATTAATGCTATGTAAACAGCGAGGATGTGCCACTTAAATCGCCACAACGGTCTGTCTTTTCCCAGAGCCATAAATTACCTCTTTTTTCAAAAAGGAATTTTTCGCAACCAAACTAAATATATTATACCGTCCAAGGCCCCCTTGTGTCAATAATTGGAAAGGCAATAGCCGAAAATTATGCGGAACCAGGTGCTCCAGCAGAAGTATCCCTACTACTCCAGCAGGCTTTTATCTCCGGGATTGAACGCTCCCTATCTCGGTGGGCAATAATGAACTCCGCATAAAAGCACCAAAAATCCTCGGCATCGGAGAAAGAACACTCTATAGAAAAATCAAGGAATACAACCTTTAAACGTGCCTCGTCGCTCGTGACTCGTAGGTGGATTTTGCTATTTTAAGCAATATGGCTGAGAAAAATTGTCAATCAAATATCATGCTTGACAGCATCTTGACATAGTTGTTATAATCACGTGCCAAAAAGGAGACCTAAACGGAATGAATTCATACGTGATCCAACTAACGCCAGCTGCTGAAAAATACGGTAATTTGAACATAAGGCCATGCGACAAGGATTTTTTCCCGCTGGACGTCTTTGGCGGGCCATCCACAAAAGCCGGCCTCGGCGTTCCAATCACCCTGAAAGTAGAGGGCTTGCCTAATCCCATAGAAACCGATATTCCTAAAGACAAGACAGGAAAACCGCGTTGGATTTTCAGAAAAAGAAAATGGGTAAAGGATTTTGTCCGTTGCTACAAACTACATCCTAACGATACAGTAACAATTGAGCGTGTAGCCAAAAGAATATACAAGGTCAGACCTAATAATCACAATCTCCAAATAATGGACTTTTTGAATAAGGTTTATTTTAAAGATGCAAGAAACATGACAGAATTACCAAACGATTCTGTCCATCTTGTAATTACAAGCCCTCCTTATTTTAATGTTAAGGATTACTCTTTGGACGGCTGGCAACAAAAGAAAACTAGCAAAAATATAGAGGGGCAAATCGGGGATATAGGGGGTTACGAAAAGTATCTTAAAGAATTAACCAAAGTTTGGAAAGATTGCTATAGAGTTCTAAAACCTAATGGCAAATTGTGCGTTAATGCTCCACTTATGCCGATACTAAAGCGCCAAAGAAATACGCACCATACAAGAGACATTCTTGATATCAATGCAAGTATACAACATGAAATACTACACAATACCAAATTCTTTCTATATGATATTTTTATTTGGGATAGAACAAATCCCACTAAAAATCTAATGTTCGGAAGTTATCCGTATCCCCCTAATTTTTATGCCCAAAACACAGTCGAGTTCATAACTGTTTATGTTAAGGATGGCAAACCTGAGCGGAAGTCAAGTAAGATAAAAGAGGAAAGTAAATTAACCGAACGGGAATGGGTTAAATTCACTAAGCAAGTTTGGGAGATACCCGTTCCTAACAAAAGCGATATTGGGTATGGAAAACATCCAGCCATCATGCCCGAAGAGGTAGCTAGGAGATTGACAAGACTATTATCGTTTGTTGGTGATATTATTTTAGATCCTTTTATGGGTTCGGGAACAACCGCGAAAGTTGCCTTAGAATTGGGAAGGCATTACGTCGGTTATGAAATTGACAAAAAATATAAGAGATTAATAGAGACTAAAACACAGCAAGCAACCCTTTTTGCTATGTAAGATGAAATTAAAACTTTCCGAATTTGCTAAACTGTACAAGAGTTCAAGAAAGCATTGGTATATATTTCCCAGAGCCCAGTACTTTAGCAAAGATAACCTAAAGGAATTTCACACAGTTTTAACATTTTTTAAGAAGGCCCAGTACGTAAAGGTCAAGGATTTGCCTTCCCGTCAGTTAGAGTTATTTTCCAATCTCGACCCGGAGGATTTGGTCTTGCGCGAGTGGACAACAAAGACGCAAAACAAAATTCAAAAGCAGATGATAAAACAGAGCATTATAAAACCAAGAGCAAAGGAAAAACAGAGTCTCGCAGACCACCTAGCAAACATAAGAAATCATATAAATTTATTCAAAAAATTGGGTTTAGCATACTTTAACAAACAACATCATCTTTTTATTAGTCAGGTTGGAGAGGAATTTTTAGCTGCAAAGCAATCTGCTTGGGATGAGATATTGGAGAAGCAAATTATTAAACTACAATTTTGCAATCCTTCTCTTGAGAGGAATGTCTTAAAACGTTATCAAGATTTCAGAATCTTTCCATATGTCTTCACATTAAAACTGATGCTTTCTCTTGCGAAGCAATATATAGATCTCAACGAATTTACCCTTTTTGTTACTCCTTTTAAAACCGATAAAGATACGAATAAGGCAAAACGTCTTATTGAGAATTTTAGAACTCTACCTGAGAAAGCAAGAGCTAAGGTTATAAAAAATGCCAGAATTACTATGCCCCACATAACAAATTCATCTGTTACCCTGGGTCTCTTCGGATGCACGCCAACGCTTAAATTTCAGAAGAATAGATTAGTATTTAAAGATACACAAAGGGCAAAGTATTTCGTAGAGGCCATCTACCCTAAACTGAAGTTTATTGATTATGCAAAATTTGAGGATTGGTTTAAGTATATGGGAGATACAAGATTTGAGATCCCAAACAAAGAAATCATGGAATACTACATTGATATGGGTGAAGAAAGTAAGGCTAAACAAGTTATATCTTTCAGCGATGATATTGGGGAACAACAGTCCCTCAAAGAAATCTTGGATAAGCTATTCAAAGAAAAACTGTTAGAAGAAGCATTGGAAAAGAACCCATCCGCTTTGGAAAAGGGCTTGAGGTTAGTAAAGAGTGGTAGACAATTCCCAACGGACGTTTCTAATATTGACTTGTTAATGCAGGATAAAGATGCTAACTACATAGTCGTTGAATTAAAGAAAGGTAAGACCGAAGATGACGTTGTGGGTCAGACATTACGATATATGGGTTGGGTCCGGGAACATATTTCTAAAACAAAGTTAGTTAGGGGTATTATTGTAGTAGCAAAGGGAGAAATAACTAACAAATTAGCCATGGCCATTAAAGGTCTTCAAACTTCTAAGCATTTAATCAAGCTTAAAGAAGTACCTATCAGGATTCAGGAAATTAGAGACTTTAATTGACGGAACTTGGAAAAACTACTCCCACCCACCTATTTTTCATCAGTCATCTTACTCTTTCAAACCACCGCACCCAAACTCGCAATTCCCGTCAACACAAGGAAATCCGCACATTGAGGGAGATTATACGGGATAGAGTTCGGATTTCAATAGGAGAAAGGGCAGCCAAAAAAAAGTGCCTTTTTGGCCGTTTTTTAGTTGACTTTTGTTTGAAATTCTGCCTGCCCCGTCAGTTTACCCTGTGGGATAGCGAAGCGTTATCTCACTGGGGTGTAATCCGCGGTAAAATATTTTATAAAAAAGCTTATTTTTGCTTGAAAAACGGGCCGTATCTGGTATAATACCGAATGTGCTCAGGTAGCACACGATAGCGGAGAACCGCTTGTCCTGAGCACAGTCGAAGGGCACGTATCGTCCCGCACCAAATAGGCTGCTGCCGTAATTTGGTGCTGGACACGCCAAAATAAGTTCAACTTGAAAAGGTAAAATTTCCCTAAAACAAGGTTATGAATATAGTTACGAAAATTCGTGTTAATTTATGCTTATTGAGTTATTCGTGGACAACAAGAACCGTTCTTA
>Ga0209986_10005613_pt1 | contig 10375 bp, 13 predicted proteins | sample BlataG_FD_183168 | JGI IMG/M metagenome (GOLD analysis project Ga0209986, IMG submission 183168) | Deep subsurface microbial communities from Black Sea to uncover new lineages of life (NeLLi) - Black_00105 metaG (SPAdes) (version 2) | ecosystem: Environmental > Aquatic > Marine > Oceanic >...
ATGATGACATCACGTTTAACGCCATTAAAATCCACGTTGGCTTTATCACCATTAACCTCTAAAATCTTACCGGGAATTGCTAAGCACATATTATTCTTAACTTATTAATAATTTAATAACAAGAGAAATTAACTTGAGAATAATAAATTAAATTAATTTATTAAAATTATTGATTATATTCTTAAAATTTTGTATATCTTATAAATGGATCAACCTCAAATTTTTCAAAGAACATTGGATTTTGTAAAAAAGTATTATTCCGATGATGATACTCATGGATTTCCCCATATGATGCGAGTCCTAAAAATCGCTGAAGTTTTATCAAAATCGGAGAATTGTAATTCATTTATTGTAAAAATTTCTACTTTGCTTCATGATATTGGTCGTTTATCGGAAGGGGTTAATTATGATGATAATTTGTTTTTAAACCTTAAAAAAGATGTAAATCATGCTGAAATTTCAGCTCAAATTGCAGAAAAATATTTGCGACAATATATAAATTTAGAATCTTCAATTATTTCAAGAATCATACATTGCATTAGAGCACATTCATTTTCAAATAAAATTGAACCTCAGACAATTGAAGCTAAAATTCTGAGTGATGCTGATAAATTAGATGCAATCGGGGCAATTGGAATTTATCGTACAATTGCTTATCAAATAGATCATGGAACGGGTGTAAATGGAGTTTTAAAACATCTGCAAGAGAAGATTCTGAAGTTAAATGAACAATTATACTTAAAAAAATCTGAAGAAATGGCTCTTGAGAAAAAAAAAATTGTAGATTTATTCAATTCAAAACTAAAAGAAGAACTATTATAATGTAATTTACATCTTTATGGTTTATTAAAAACAGTTTGATTTATTTAATTAGTCTTTCAAGAACTAGTTCCAAATATGATTTCCTAATTGACTGGTCCTTATTTATATCTAAATTTTTTAAAAATTTGAAAATTTTATCCTTCTTTAGAGATATTTCATTTTCTTTTTCAGTTTGGCATTCTATTTCCATAAAATTTTGATTTAATACAGGTAAATAGTCAAATAATATCTCAAATTTTTCTGAATAGTATTCAATTTCGAAAAGTTCTCTTTCTTTTTTTATAGTATATACTTCTCTAAAACCTAAGATTTTTAAAATCTCCTTTAATTTTTTATCATCTTCTACTCTAAAATCTATTTCTTTCCTCGTTTTTGTTAAATCATCAACTTTTGGTCCTTTATAAGTAAAAAATTTTAAAATTTTTTTATCTTTAAGATTATTTATATTATACTCAATAGATTTTCTTATCCTTAATGCCTCATCAGTTCTATAAAAGTTTCGAAGTTTTCTAGGCATATTAAAATAAGTATCCTCGTGTCTAAGTGAATAAATATATTTTCCTCCCATTGAGATTAATTTCTCTTTAATTTTTTCTTTATTTTCCAATAATATTTTTATTTCCACTTCAAACATTGAAAAAATACCTAACTGATAGTAAAACTAATAAAATACTACTATTTGTATTTTGTTCAAATGTAAAATATTCACGTAATATATCAATAAAAATTTCTGATTGTGAATAATATGTAAAAAAGTAGAAAAAACTTATTTGATTTTTATGGAAACCGAATATTTAGACTATTTTTTTATGGAATTTAAAGAAGTAGAAAAATTTCTTGTAGATAAGGATTTATTGAATCATAATTTGGGTGCACAGATACAAGAATTAGGAGAAAACTTAAAAAAATTTCAAAATATTTCACTTGAACTTCAAAAAAATATAGAGAAATTAGAAGGAATAAATTTTGATTTCAGTTTAAATAAAGAATTATGGAATGGTATTTATAATGACGAGATCAAAATCGATGGCTTCAAAACTTTACCCCTTATGATATTATTAAGAAAGATATATAACATTCTAAGCGAAAGGAGTAATAATCTTCCTTTAGTTGAAGATCATATTATTATCGATCTCAATCAAGGTGAATTTAATTTAATCTTAGGAACTTTTAGTGTAAATAACATAGATGTATTTAACCAAAGGATTAAACAATATGAATCATCTGAAATTGGATTAGTTATTGAATTAGAAAAGAATGAAGATGAAAATATATCTCAACTGGTTTTGGGTAGAGATTTTTACTCTAAGCATTTCTCATTTATTTCTAAAATTAAAAACAAAGAAGAAGATGGTCTTTATTCTATCCCTAAAAAAGAAGTTCATGATTGTATAGGAAATATTAACAACGGAATTGAAGATATTCAGCAACAAATAACAATTATATTTCAAAAAATCGATAGTGAGTTTGAGGAATTGGAAGAATCTAGAGTTTTAAAAAGGAATCAAATCAAAAATATACTTCAAAAGATTGAGAGTGAATTTGATGAATATCAGGAATTAGAGGAGTATTATTTAAACTCTAAAAATGAAATTCAATTCTTTCAAAATAATATCGAAAGTTCTCCTGAAACAAAATTTATTTTTAAATTCATTAATGAGCTTTCATCAATTGAAAAAAAATATGATATAACTCAATTGAGAAAAAAATTAAATGTTAATATTCCCACAATTAGAGAAAACTTGGCACGATTGGGTTTTAATATATATACTGACGAACAACTGGGAAAAGATTACATTGAAATTACTGATAAAAATCTTAAATGGTATATTTCCCATTTCCCAGCTCAAGCGGAAAAATTGATTCATACGTTAAGTTTAAGGAAATATAAAGATTGCATAAAGTATCTGGCTACTAAGAGATTAGCTCAATTAATCAAAAATGGCTATTTTTATTTCGATCAATTAGAAAATGGAGATAATAAAGAAATTTCTAAAAATACAGCTATTACATTAGGTTGGATTAAAAAGATTAAAAAATATTTACCGAGCGCTCGTAATAAAATCAAAAAGAATAAGTGTTAAAATAAAAGGTAAAATTGTTTCTTTCCCACCTCTTATTTAAATTTGTTGATAAGATTTAGACTTGATTAGATCATGATTGTTTCAATTGCAAAGAAATATGGTTATTTACCCTACATGATTGAACGTTACATAAAATTTTTGGGTAAAGAAGATACTTTAAAATTACTTGAAGCTAATGAGAAACCTCTTATTCCAACGATAAGAATTAATACTTTGAAAATAAGGATTGATGATTTACTCAATAGGCTTCAAAAAAAAGGATTTGTTTTGGAACCCCTCTCTTGGATACCCTATGGATTTAAAATAATTAAAAGTCCAATGAATTTAGGCTCATTGCATGAATTTTTGCAGGGTTATTACTATTTACAAAGTTTTTCTTCAATGGTTCCTTGCCATGTATTAGACCCTAAACCGGGAGACACAGTTATTGATATGTGTGCTGCTCCTGGCAGTAAATCTACTCAAATTGCTCAATTGATGGAAAATAAAGGAATATTAATCTTAATAGATAAAAATATTAATCGGATTCCTGCATTGAATATTAATCTATCAAGATTGGGAGTATATAACTCTATTGTTATTAATCAAGATGCTATAGATTTACCAAAAATGAACATCAAAGCTGATAAAGTATTATTAGATGCTCCATGTACCGGAGAAGGTCTAATACGCCAAGATCCTAAAAGAAAGACAAGTCGAACATTGGAAGATATTATGAAGTTAAGTAAAATTCAATCCAAATTATTAATTTCAGGATTGGATTCCCTTAAGAAGGGCGGTCGTCTGGTATATAGCACTTGTTCGATTGCACCTGAAGAAAATGAAATGGTTATAAATGACGTTTTAAATCAAGATGTTGGAGTAAGAATTTTAAAAATAAAAGACCAAATTGGAATACCTGGTCTAGAAAAATTCGATAAATTTAATTTTCATCCTGATTTAAAATATTCTCAAAGATTATACCCCCACATACATGATTCTGAGGGTTTTTTTTACTGTCTATTAGAACGAATTTAAAATTTTAAGAATTATAAAGAAGTTAATAAAGAAAATATTGCTCTTAAATATATTTTTCCAATCCTAATTCTTTTATTTTCTCTTGAGTTGGCTGACCAGTAATTTTATCCCAACCGCGTTCATCATAATAATCATCAAGTAATTGATTTGCAATTTCAGTAGTAATTGAAGTTTCACCATAAAAATCTTTGAGTGGAAGCTTATTGGCTCCAAATTTTAGAGGTTTGAACCATCCTTTCGGGAATTTATCATCTTTACGGGAAAAACCTTCTTTTATATTTAATATTTTAAGTAAATTCCAAGAACGTTCAGCCGCGATCCTTAGATCTTCTATTTGCATGTTAAAACCAGTTACTGCATTGTTAGTAAAATTAATTATGAAAAATATAAATTCATTGAAGAAAATGTTATTTTTATAAGAAATGAATTTAAAAAAAAGGTAAAGTATTTGGAACAGTAACATTGAATAAAAAACATATAAACGCATTAGCAGAAAGTATAGTTTCGCAATCGGTTGCTCCATTATTTTCTCTAAAATTTAGTGAGAGAGTAGAAAAATTTCTATTACCTGGATTTAATGAGCTTAATGACATATTATTTGCAAGAAAAACATTACCTTGTGAATTGAGAATTGAAATTTCAAAAGAAAACCATAATGACATTATGAAGGATCTTGCATTTTGTAGTTTTATGACTGGTTTAAGAGAGACAGGCTATTCTGTTGAGGAATTAAAAATGGCATTAGGTAATATCAAATACCTCAAGCATAAATAATTAATTATATTAAAAAACAAGATAAGTTCAAAATTCTTTTGGTCAAACGTGTAAAAAGCTTACTTAATTAATTTCGAAAAATATACTTTATTATTTAGTTAATTTAATTTAAAAAAAATCGTTTGAGAAAAAATGTTATTGTCTTTAATTGAATTAATAAACGATCCTTTTTTTGCTTTAATTATCCTCCCTATATTAATTTTTTTAGCTCGAGTTGCAGATGTATCATTAGGTACCTTAAGAATAGTATTTATATCACAAGGAAAACGTAAGCTAGCCCCAATTGTGGGATTTTTTGAAATATTCATTTGGCTTCTCGCAGTAGGACAAATTTTCAGTAATTTAACTAATATTCTCTATTATTTTGCTTACGCTGGAGGATTTGCTATAGGTAATTACTTTGGATTAATTGTAGAAAATAAATTGTCTTTGGGATTATTGAGCTTGCATTTAATAGTAAGAGATGATCCAGATAAATTAATAAAAACTTTAAAAGAGAAGGGATATGGATTAACAACTTTAACAGCAGAAGGGATAAAAGGGAATGTTAAATTAGTTGTTATGATCATAAAACGTAAAAATCAATTAGCTGTACTTGAAATTATCAGAAACATTAGTCCTAATATATTTGTTTCAATCGAAAATGTTCAATCTGTAAAAGGCGGTAAATTTCCTTTAACTCATAAAACTCGATGGTACCTACTAAAAAGAAAAAAGGGATAATGGTGAATTTAGCAGGAATTGCTATAAAATCATTAAGTTTTGAATTAACTGAGATGACTTCACAAAGAAGCCTTATATAATAGATTGTATTAATTACATTATCCTCCATGGAATTTTTAATGAGTAAAATGGTGTAATTGGCAAATCAAACATCCCGTAAATTTATCCTCATTTGCAATTATTTCAATTTGAGCCTTTTCTTTCAAAAAATTTCACTCAGATATATTTCATTTCGCAATTATATTTTATAATTTACTTTTTTCAAAATATTTACTTAACGATTTATTCTTCTATTTTATTCCTAGATCTCTTTGTAATCATTGATCTTTTCTCAAATAAGATCCCTTATCAACCAAATTTAGTGCAATTTCATCTTCATTCTCAAATTGTCTGTAATCCTCATAATTTATTTTAGATAATCCAAGTCCTAAAAATTCTTGATTTTTATCAATCAAAAAAATAATATTATTAACCTGAATTTCTGACGAAATCTCTAAAATCATACCTTTTTTAATTGGATTTCCATATAATACAGATTTTTCACCATTTTCATTAAGGATTAAAAGATTCCTAGAATCTATTTTGTGTAAATTGAAAAATAATTCGGCTGCTTCTAAACTTAAATATAAACGCTTATTTTTAATAAACCCCAATGGAATTCCTGAAAATTTTATTGTTGCAAGGTTTTTAATTTTATTAGTTACTGGCTCTAATTGTTGGGGAATTAAAAATAATTCAAAAGAGGTCTTATTCTGTTTCGATTCTGAGATTCTAATATAAATTTCATATTTTTCTTCGAGAATATATTCCCAAATCTTGTTAGATATATTATACAGAGAATTTTTAACAATTTTTTTCTCATTTTCATTTACTTTTCGAAAAATTTCTAAAAAATTGGGCATTATCTAAAATTAATAAAGGGAAAAGAAAAAATAATCTTATTATTATTTAATAATTATAATATTAAAAATTAAAAGTAAGTGCAAATAAATAAGTCGGAGAATTGTATGGGGATTCGCAAAATAGAGGATGATATTGATCTAAAAGAAGCAATGAAGAGGAAGGGCATAGAGTTAAAACAAAAAGAACTTGAAGAAGAAGCAAAAACAAGAGAATTTGCAAAAGATAAAATAAGAGAAATTGCAATCAAACACGGAGTAATTCTTGCTTTAGATCCCGAATTAAGAGATGAAATTAAAGAACTCCAGAGGAAATTTGATATTCCCACTTCGCGAATTATTACTGAAAGAATTGAAGAAATTGACGTCTTAAGAAAAAAGAGAAAAATTGATCATGAAAAATTAGGTATGTTAGCATACCAAAGAGTTTTAATGGAAAAAGAAGAAACTGGAGGTATTATGCCGATCTCTGACGTATTTGAGATTGTGAATACAGGAATTCTCATGAATCATTTAGAAATTGAAGATGTAATTAAAGCTATGTATCTTTTAAAGAAAAGGAAAGTAATTCCTAATATTCGAGAGCTTGATGATGGAGTTATTGAAGTTAGATTTTTCTCTATTCAACATACGGATGATGAGGCAAAAGTAATTTTATTAGCTTCAGAAAAGGGTTTTATTTCTTTAGAAGATGCATGCTCAGAATTATCATGGTCTCAAGAAAGAGTATTGAGGGCATTAAATTCTTTAGAAGTCAGTGGTTTTGCAAAAAAAGATGAGTCATACTTAAGAGGAAAGAAGTGGTATTTTCCTTCGATTTCATAGTCTAATAATTTAAATTTATTTTAAAAGTTATATCTCCCTCTTCAGATTTAATTACTTCTCCTCTACCCTCTTTTTCTAATCTTCTAAATATCCGCGTTAAATCCCTTTTGGGCAAATCTGCAAAAAGTTCCCCAGACTCGCGAATTTCAAAAGTTAGAATTGGTTCTAATTTACCGTTTTCCCGTGCCCAATTAAGTATTTCTTCTGCCCACTCATCTAAAGTTTTCCAGTAAATTCTTACTGTTTCTTTCTTTTTTTTATTTAACCATACTCCAATATTTTGATCCACTAATTTTTGAGCTATTGCGGCGATTGCGCCATCTCTATTGCGTAGTTTAGAAAATGGTTTCTCAGCATTTAATTTTCTAATATAGAGAACGTGCAATATCGATATTCGGGCATAATCATAAATTACTTGGCTCCACTCAATTAACCAAGATTGATAATCTTTAGCATTTTTCTTTGTATCTGGAGCAGAAAACATATATTCATATCTAGCTTCTTCAAGCCATGGATGCTCTTTAATTAATATTTCATAAGAAGTTAATTCCTTTTCTATAACCTTTGGTTCAATTACAATTTCGCTTTCGATAGACTGAAGTTCTTTCTCAATCTCATCCAAATCTTTTGCTTTAATTATAACCTCGGTTTTTTGAGATTTTTCTTCAAGAAATTCTTCAATAGCATCTAATCTTTTTTCTATATCATCTAAATCGATGGAAATTGTTGGTTCTACTTTTTCCTTTACCTTTTTTTGTTCTGCTTGTAATTTTATTTCTTTTTTTTTTCTTAGATCTTCTAATTCTTTCCTTAGTTCATCAATTTTTTCATCTGATACAATAATTTCTTCCTTTGTTACCTCTTTAGCTTTTTGTCTTTCCATCGTTTAAGGATACCCCTAATTCCTATTATCATTCACCAAATTGTTCAAACCACTCATGATATCTCTTTATTTCTTTTTCAGATACAATTGGTTTTATTTTTTTAAGTGTTTTGTTAAAATCTTCTATATTTACATCTCTAACGATAATTTCCTCTGCTTCTGCAGTTATTTTTCCACTCATATCTAACTCTCTTATCGGTCTCATAATCACTTCTCTACAAACATTTGCAATATCAGATCCAGAATATCCCGCAGTTTTTTCTCCAAGTTCTCTAAAATCATTATCTGTAAGTGAGAGATTTACCCCAGCTGTATGTATTTTAAAAATCGCTTCTCTCGCTTTTTCGTCTGGGAGAGGGACATAAATTTTTTTCTCAAATCTTCGCAACATTGCTGTATCAATATCCCAAGGTCGATTTGTCGCACCTAAAATTAAAAGTAATTTTTCAGTCCTTGATTTCAGTCCTTGAATTTCACCTAATAATTGAGTTTTAATTCTTCTCTCTCCACCACTCTCCGATCCATATCCCCTCGAAGTCGTGATTGAATCAATTTCATCAAAAAATATGATGCTTGGTGCTTCAATTCTTGCTAATTTAAATAATGAACTAATTAATTTCTCACTTTCCCCAAGCCATTTTGATAATAATTCAGCAGCTGATGCACTAAAAAAAGTTGCATCGCATTCTGTTGCTGCCGCTTGAGCAAGGAGAGTTTTTCCGCAACCTGGAGGACCATATAAAAGAATACCAGACCATGGCTTTCTAGCACCGGTAAATAATTCTGGTCTCATTATTGGCAAGACTATTGCTTCTCTAAGTGATTGTTTACAATCTATTAAACCAGCAATATCTTCCCATCGGATATTCGGAACTTCCGTAATAATTGTTCCTGATATGGTTTCTCTAAGTTCTTGTTGTTCTTTGGTTAAAATCTCTTCCTCTTCAATTGTTCCTGGTTCTTCTACACCCACTCTTTTTCTTGGGACTTTCTTATATCTAGATACCTTTCCTTTTTGGTAAGGCTTTAAACTTCTTTTTAATGTTTTAGCACGAGATACATATTCGTGAACTTTTTCTTGGCATAGTTTTTGCAAACTTGGATTTTTATTGTATTTTGCAAATTGAATTAATATTTCAGCGGCTCTACTATATTTATTGATGGCTTTTTGATATTCAGCCTTTTTATCATACTCAACTGCTTCTTTTGCTTCTTTCATTGCAAAAGAAAACAACTTAGAATCTAAAGAACTCATTTAATTTTTACTCTCAACAGAATATATTTTTTAAGATATCTCTACTAATAAAAATAGATTGAAATATCTTAAATATTTTTTAAGATATATATTAAAATAAATATTTAATTCTTAAGTAATTTTAAGAAGATTAATTTTAAAATAATTGAGTAGAATCATTTTGGGTTTTCTAAAAGACGTAAGTGGTTGGTTAAGTGGTGGTAGATCAAAGGATCAAGATATTCGATCCGTTACCGTTAAACTTAAAATCTTTAACAAACGCTTAGAGAGACAAGCAAAAAAACTTGAAGCAAAAGCCAAACAAGCAAGAACTAAAGCTGTTAAATTTCGAAAAGAAGGAGATATGAAAGGTGCTGAAGTTCATGCCCGGGGTTATTTACAATTTAAAAAATGGTCAAAAGGAATTTCAACCTTTAAATTAAATCTTGAAGGATTGCAATTTAAGCTAGAACAAGCCTCCGCAATTAAAGATGTTGCTGGAATTATGAAAGCAATAGCTGGTTCCGTTTCAGGATTAAAATCACAGATATCTATTCCTGAAATAACCGAAACAATCAAAGACATTGATATAGGAATAGAAGACTTTCAAGTTACTGAGGAAATTACTGCAGATGGAATTGAAAATATCAATGTTGATACAAGTGTTTCGAATGAAGAGGTTATGAGTGTATTAGGAGAAATTGATGCTGAAATTACCGTTGAAACAGGAATACAACTCCCAACAGTGGGCGGGGATCAAAGAATTAAAGATTTAGAAAATGAGCTTAAAGAATTGAAAGAATCTGACGACTAAAATTAAATTAAAAATACCAAAATGTCTTTCATAAAAAAATTTTTTAAGGTTGATAAAGAACCGAAAACCCCACTGCCATGTGATATTTGTGGACGTGATATTGCAAAAAAAAATCCATGGGTTGAAATTCGCTTATGTCCCTCTTGTGAGAGAGTTATTTGCAATTCTTGCAGTAGAAATCTAAAAAGAGGGCGTTGTGATAGCTGTAATCAAAAAACCATCAAGACTACGAGAATTCTTAGTTATCCACCTAATTGGAAACGCGCTCAGAGTGTGTCTCAAACTACAAAACTCCCAAAA
>Ga0209986_10005614_pt1 | contig 10371 bp, 11 predicted proteins | sample BlataG_FD_183168 | JGI IMG/M metagenome (GOLD analysis project Ga0209986, IMG submission 183168) | Deep subsurface microbial communities from Black Sea to uncover new lineages of life (NeLLi) - Black_00105 metaG (SPAdes) (version 2) | ecosystem: Environmental > Aquatic > Marine > Oceanic >...
CCGTGGCGGCGGTATCATTCACGGAGCATCACCAACACACCCTCTCACAGGCCTACTCCCTGTCATAGTGAACCCCCAGAGCGGAGGGCATACCGGCCTTCTTTCCCATCGCACCCGCTGCGGTCAGGGCCACGATGACCCCGAGGTAGGGTATGATGACCACGAACTCAGGGGGGATGAATGTAATCCCGGCAACCTGGAGCCTCGTCTGGGCGCCGATCAGGAAAGTGAAGAAGAGGGAGCCCCAGAAGACTCCGGATGTCTTCCACCTCCCGAACAGGATGAGCGCGAAAGCCGTCCACCCGTACCCGGCTACCAGGTTGTAGGTGAACCCCTGCAGGATGACGAGGGAGAGATAGGCCCCCGCCAGCCCGACGAACCCCGAACCCAGGGAGGTGCAGATCCACCTCACCTTGGAGACGTCGATCCCAGCAACGTCGGCGGCCCTCGGGTTCTCTCCCACGGCCACGACCGCGAGCCCTTGCTTCGTGTTCTTCATGATGACGTAGATGAGTCCGAAGGAGAGGAGGGTCAGGTAGAAAACGAGATCCAGCGAGAAGATGCGGAAGCCCATGGTCTCCTTCACCTTAACCGAGGGCAGCAGCGTGGTGTACAGGAACCCCGCCAGCCCCTCGGTCAGGAACCAGAGCCCGAAGCCCACGACCACCTGGTCGAGGCTGAGGCGGACGGTCAACGCCGACAGCAGCATGCCGGTCACGAAGCCCATGAGGAACCCGAAGAGCAGCGAGACCCAGATGAACCCCCCGAAGTAGTGATACGCGAAGACCCCGGAAAACGCCCCGAACGCCATTATCCCCTCAAGGGAGAGGTTCCAGACCCCACTCTTCTGGCTGAGAAAGCCCCCCAGAGCGGCCAGCCCTATCACCGGGAAGAAGGACAGGATGGAGCTAATTATCTGCTGCATCACCTTCCTTCACCTCCTGAAGCCAACCTGCCGCCTTGGGCAGGAGGACTACGAGGAAAACGATCCCCACCATCGCCTCGGAGAGCCTGTGGGGTATGCCCAGGGCCGTGAGGCTCAGGGTCCCCTCGTAGATGAGCGCGATGAGGAGGGACGACAGGGGCGCGAGCAGCGCCCTGTTGCCGGCTATGAAAGCCGAGGCGAGGGCGTAGAAGCCGTAGTTCCCGGAGATCCCCGCCTGAGCCCTGAAGAAGGTTCCCAGGACCAGGCCGCTCCCCGCCAGGCCGCATATCCCACCGCTCAAGAACATGCTCAGCACCGAAAGGCGCTCCGTGTCTATCCCGTTGGTGAAAGCCGCCATCTTATTGGCCCCCATCGCCCGAATCTCGTAACCCAGCACTGTCCTGTTCAGCAGGATGTAGGTGGCTGCAACCAGGGCGAGGGCGACTAGGAACATCGAGTTCAACGGTGACATGATGAAGGGGAGCCTCGTCTCCGGGGGGATCATCGCGGTCCTGGGGTAGAGCCCCACCCCCCAGTTCCACGGGCCGTCTATGAGGTACTGCAATATGGCGAAGGCAACAAAGTTCTGCATCATGGTGATGACCACCTCGTTGACGTCCCATCTCGCCTTGAGGAAGGCGGCAAACGCCCCGTAGATGCCGCTGGCAAGGAAGCTCCCTGCGAGGGAGAGGACTGTCGTAAACGGGGGCGGCAGGCCAAGGAAGAGGCACGTCCCAACTGTCACTATCGCACCCACGACGATCTGCCCCTCTCCCCCGATGTTCCAGATCCCGCCCTTGAAGGCCACCAGCAACCCGAGGGTGGAGATGAGGATAGGCGTGGTCCGGGCCAGAGTCTGCAGTATGCTGTCCAGTGAGCCTACCGTCGAGCCTATAAAGAGGGCGAAGATCTCAACGAGGTCGATCCCCAGGGAAAGGCTCGTCAACAGGAAGATGGTTGAGACCGTCAGTGCAATTATGCCCGTGATGTAGAAGGCGGATCTCACCAGGTTCCTCAGGGATTATCACCTCCATCATCCTAGATCAAGGGGCGCTTCATCGGTTTTTACCGATCCGCCTCGGATTCACCATTCATCTATCAGCGGCACTTCGACCGTACCGTCTATTATCTTTTCACGCAGGTCCTCTGCGAACTCCTTCACTTCTTCGGACACCATGTTCCCGAAGGTCGGAATGTCCAGGGACCTGTCTTCCAGGGACAACGGCATCTCGTAGTTCTCGGCTCTGAACTCGTCGAAACGATCTTTCGTGATGGCGTCGAAGACCTTGTCAAGCAACACGTCCCACACCCAGCACGTGCACCCGATCATTGTGTCGGGGTGCTCGGAGACGATGTCCCGGTACTCCTGTATCGAGTAGATGCCCTTCTTCTTTGCCTCGAGTGTGCCGGACTCGTCGTCCATCCCTACGAATACTATGTCGCATCCTGCCTCAGCCAGGCTCGCTACGCTGTCTCTGGTCTTGATGGGGTCGACGTAGGCCCCAATGACAACCCTGAGGACCTCGATCTCCTCGTTGACATAGTGTGTACCTGACCTGAAGGCGGCGCTCATGAGCCGGGTATCCCTGGGGCCGGCTATCGCCTGGACCACCCCGAGCTTGTTTGTCTCGGTGATCTTCGCTGCGATGGCCCCAGCCCAGAAGCTGAGGTCCGACGCCTGGTACGCGTTGAGGGCCACAACGTTCTCGGGGAAGTAGTCGGAGGAGATCGAGGTGGACTCGTACTGCTGGATCCAGTAGACATCGGGAAAGCTTGGCGCCACGGCCCTCATCGCCTCCTCGAACTCGTCCGTCGTCAGGTAGATGACATCGTTCTTCTCCGCCAAGGTTCTCAGCAGGGACTCTAGCTGCGTGAAATCTATCTCTTCAGCCCAGGTGATCTCAAGGTTATACTTCTCCTCAAGGTTGAGGACCGCGTTGGCTGCGGCGGGATCCCACAGCCCTTCGTCGTGGAACCCCCACATGACTACAGCCACCTCCAGCTTTTCCTCTTCCTTCGGCCTAGTCGGCCAATACACCGTTGCGCTAGCAATGATTAACACGATGATCGCGGGGACCAACCATTTTCGCGAAATTCCGCTACTTCCCATTTGATTTCACCTTGTTTACTGTCTTGCGTTCGGTATTCGGTTCATCTGATGCCGTTAAAGAATATATAAGTCGTTATATAAGTGAGTTATAATCCTGTTCTTGGGGTGGTGTGAATGTCCGAGAGGAGTACCGATCAAGTGAACACGGAGAACATCGTAATTGGTTTGCCCTGTGAGTACGTGACAGCCCACCTGCTGCCCCTCGTCAGGAGGCTGCTCGCCCAAGAGCTGGTGAACAAGCATGGCATGAGCCAGGTCTGGACTGCGAAGGTCCTGAACGTGACCCAGCCCGCCGTCTCCAATTACCTCCACTCTGAGACGCGGCTCAGGAGAGGCGCCTTGGAGGAGGGTGTCGAGGATGCGAGGACCGCTATGGAGGGGCTGGCTGAGGATCTCATCAACGGGAGGCTGACCCAGTTCGATGCCATGAGGAGGATATGCGGCCTCTGCGTTCAGATGAGGGGCTCGGGTCCTATCTGCACGATGCACGGGGAGGATATCCCCTCAATCCTGCCCGACCAATGCTCCTACTGCCTGAGGGACCTGACGGAGATAAGACAGAAGCCCCTGGATGACTTCAAGTATGTCGAGGAGGTGAGGAGAGCCATCCGCCAGATAGAGAGGACCAGGGAGATGACAGCTCTCATCCCGGAGATCGGGATGAACATCGTATACGCCAGACCCGAAGCCGAAAGTATCGAAGACGTCGTGGGGGTCCCTGGTAGGATACATCCCGTCGGTGGCAGGCCACGCGCATCCAACCCGCCTGCGTTCGGGGGCTCAAACCACGTGGCGAGAGCCGTCCTGACCATGATGCAGTTCGAGGCCTCCCTCCGCTCTGCGATCAGCCTCAGGTTCGACTGGGAGTTCGTCGAGATCTGCAAGGAGCTGGGTCTGGTTGTCTCGTCATATGATAGAAAGGAGGAACTCCAAGAAGTGAAGAGCGTCGATGGCAGGACCATACCGTGGGGCGTAAGACGCGCCGTTGAAGGCATAGATCAGATCCCTGAGGTAATCTATGATCTGGGGGACCTTGGCAAGGAGCCTATGATTTTCCTCTTCGGTTACACCGCCTCTGAGGTCGCCCAGACGTCTGTGAGGATATCTCAACTGTATTCTAGAAGACATTCAAACAGAAAAAAGAGGTGAAAAGGTTTCCAGGTATAGCCTTATCTTTCGCTTTCGAAGTCCAGTCTATCGCTCAAGCCTGACATTCTCAACGCTTTCAGGACGACGTAGCCTAGGATAGAGCCGGGTACGCTACTTGCGGCGAACGCCACCCACCAGAAGACGACCGTGAACGCCTTGCCAAGGTATGGTGCAACGACGAGGGTGCTTATGGTAGCTCCGATGAAGACGGTGCCTAAAGGCTCGGTCAGGGCTGCGAAGTCAGTTTTCTTGACGTACCTGTAGACGAATCCCACGACTAGGGCGCTGGGTATCCCTCCCCCGGGAATGCGTGGAGGGTTCCGATGCCCATCATGTTCCTGATGACGCCGGTGGATAACGCCATCATCGCAGCGTGCCACGGTCCCAGAAGCACCCCGGCGATCCCGTTCACCATGTGCTGAGCCGGGAAGCATTTCGAGGATCCGATGTAGAAGTGTATAGGGCTCAAAACCACGGTGACCGCCACGAGCACGGCCGCCAATGCTATCTTCTTGGTGGGAGAAGTTGGCTCAACTTACCGGGAAGAAGCTGGCGCCACTGCACCAGAATTCGATTTTTTATCTACGCTCATCTCTTTCCCTCCGCCAGTATTACCTAGATCAGGTTCAAAGGGTCGACGCGACTGCGTCCTCTCAGCCAGGCTGACGCCTAGCTCCCCTTCGCATAGGCTCACGTCGATCAGGATATAAAGGTTCCCAAAGGCGTGGTTAGGAGATGGGCCACCCCTCCATACTGTGAGCCATCTCCCAGAACATGTACTCGTACCGCATGCTCAGCCGGAAGTGGCGCCTCATCCTTTCCTTGACGGTTATCCCAGCCTTTTCTGCGGATCGGTCTACGAGGCTCCGGTAGACCTCCATCAAATCGATGTACTCGGGGGAGGTGTACGCCTCGCACCACTCCTCGTAGACGGGGTGGCCTTTGTAGCCACCGATCTCGGCGAGGGCTTCCCCCACGTCCATGTAGGTCCACATGCAGGGCAGCAGCGCAGCCACGTTCTCGCCCATGGAGCCCTCGTACGCCACCCTGAGGATGTGGTTCGTGTACGCCTCGTTGGTGGGCGCCTTCGGCGTCTGGGAGATCTCCCCAGGCGGCACCCCCAGAACCTCTGAGAGGCTCTCAAGCATCTCCGTCTCATATCTAAGGCACCCTCCCATCATCTCCGCCCAGCTCCTCATGTCCTCGACGTCCTCGGCCTTCGAGGCAGCCAACCCGATGCAGCGGGCGAAATCGATTAGGTACAGGTAGTCCTGCTTGACGTAGTAGGTAAACTTCTCAAGCGGGAGAGTGCCCGCCCCCAGCTCCAGGACGAATGGGTGCTCCAGTATGGCGTCCCAGATACGCTTGTTCTCATTCCTCAGCTGATCGCTGAAACCCATGTCAGCCGTCTCCGAGCCTCTCCATTACCCTCATGGCCCAGCCAGCCACTTGGGTCGCCGTCTCCCCCACGAGGACCACCATGGGCTCCTTGCCCCAGTCCCCCAGATGATATATGACGTCGGGGGTCTTGCCGGCCCTCTTCACGGCCTCCCCGGCCCCCCACTTGGTCGTCATGCCCTCCATCTTCTTAATCTCCTCGGGTTCCTCCCTCCTGTCGTAGTACGAGACCGTGAGGCCGACTGCTTTACACGCCTCGACTATTTCCGTGCTGTGTTTCAGGTTCAGGGCGGCGCGTTTACGCTTGTCGAACTCCATGACGGCGAGGATGGTGTTGGCTATATGCCTGGACGCCCCGAAGCGCGGGCACCCCGCGGCCCTGACGCCGTCCATGTGCCTCGTGAGCCGCCCATCCACAGCAGCCACGTCCATCGGACCCGCCGCGTAGCTCAACGCCATGCCTATGTTCATCTGGCACTCGGCTACCAGCTCACGCATACTTGGGCTAGCCTCCACCATCACAACGGCCTCGCGCACGTTCTCGATGACGGCGGCCCTCTCCGCCTCGTTGTACAGGTCCGCCATGGGGTTAACTGGGCCTGGGCCCTTCCCGATGTCCAGCCCATGCTTAATGCCCCTGTTTACGAACATCTTCGCCTTGGTCACCGCCTCGACTATCCCGTCCCCCTTAGCTATCTGGGCGGCTATTGCCGAGGATAGGCTGCAGCCCGTGCCGTGGGTGTTCACCGTGTCGTAGAGGGGCGCCTCAAGGACGGTGAACTCGCCGCCGCTGTAAAGGATGTCCACGGCCTTATCCATCGCGAAGTGGCCTCCCTTGACCAGCACCGCCTTAGGCCCCAGAGCGGCGATCCTCTCGGCTGCCTCCTTTGCGTCATCCAGCGATTTGATCTCGATGCCAGACAGTATCTCAGCCTCATGCACGTTTGGCGTGACGACCGTGGCGAGGGGCAGCAGCCTCTCAACGAGGGACGTCTTCGCCTCTGGTTTGAGAAGCTCAGCGCCACTGGTGGCCACCATCACCGGGTCGACGACGACTGTAAGACCGTACTCCTCTATCTTCTCCGCCACGGCCTCGATGACCTCGGCGCTGTGAAGCATGCCGGTTTTCACCGCGTCCACGCCTATGTCAGTGACCACGGCGTCTATCTGAGCCTTGATGATGGACGGATCTATGCCTTGGATGGCCGTCACCCCCAACGTGTTCTGGGCAGTGATTGCCGTCACGGCCGTCATCCCGTAGACTCCGAGGGCGGCGAAGGTCTTCAGGTCCGCCTGTATGCCCGCGCCTCCGCTCGAGTCGGAGCCCGCTATACTCAAAACCTTACGAATAGTCAATTCACGATAACTCCTTTCGGATATGACTTCATCCTTCTCAAAGTCGTATGGACTTCGATCACAGCTCAATCACCCTATCCATTTTTACGGCTAGCTGCCTCATCATGAACTTTTCACGCTCCGAGACCCCTGAGCCGTGGTCCGGCTTCAACGTGGAGCCCATGTAACCGTTGGCGACCACTGTGGAGGCGTTGCTTATGGCGTTCCACAGTTCCCGGAGGTTGCCCTGCTGGAGGTGGATGCTAACGTCGTTAATAAATAAAGTATCTGTGGGCGAGTCGAGGAACTGGGTTATGAGGGACTCGGTTATCTCCCTGTTAAAGTTCGCCATCCTGATGAGCTCGTAGCAATCCTCAGCCGAAAGCCTTGGCGTCTTTATGAGCCTCGAGTACAGGCACTTGACATTGGGGTGGCTGTCATCGAGTAGACATCCCCCGACATCGATACCTTTTACCTTCTGGGCCGGTGGAGCAAAGTCGAGCACCGTGATTAGGCCGCTGACCTGAACCACTGCGTCTAAAAGGAGACGCTTTGTAAGGGCGGTCTTACCCACCCCCACATCCCCAACTATCAGTGTCTTCATTCCTCTAAGCTCGCTAAAGGAGCATTCTCTCAAGACCGAGCCTCCTTAAAGCCTTCAGAACCACATAGCCGAGGAAGGCGCCTGGAATGCTGCTGGCGGCGAAGGCCGCCCAGAAGAAGTACAGCGTGAGGCTGTGGCCCTGCATGGGTGCGAGAACGAGGGCACTGAGTGTAGCCCCCACAGCGACTGTCCCGAGTGGCTCACTCAACGCGGCGACATCGTTTTTCAAGAAGTACCTATGGACGAACCCTACCACGAGAGCCCCCGGTATGCCTCCCGGGAAAGCGTAGAGCGTCCCCAAACCCAGGATGTTTCTGATCGTCCCAGTAGCGACAGCCATGGCGGCGGCGTACCAGGGCCCCAGTAGCACCCCGGCGATCCCGTTCACCATGTGCTGCGCCGGGAAACACTTCGTTGTCCCTAGAGGTATATAGAAGGTGCTCAGCGAAACCGTTAGGGCCGTAAGGACGCCCCCGAGGGCTATTCTTTTTGTGGTCGAGGCTGAGGACGCCTCCCTATCTACCTGGTTTGCCTCAAAGAAGCCTTGAAACAGTTTACCTATCTTCATATTTCTCCCTCCGCCGGTATTACCCGGATCAGGTTCAAAGGGTCGACGCGACTACGTCCTCTCAGCCAGGCTGACGCCCAGCTCCCCTTCGTATAGCCTCCCTGAAAATAGAGATTTAAACTTATTCATCGAGCCCGGTGGAGCATCCCAGGTTTATCGGGAATGTCACTTTTTTCTGGGAATGATCTACTTCTCCGGTAACGCCCTAACAACTATGACCCCCGTTTCAGGGCCCGGCTCCTTCAACTCACCCCCGACCTCTAACTCCTCCGGCCCCGTCGTGAGTGTTCCCACGCATCCCTGTATCACGTAACCCGCCTCAACCAGCATTTCATGCACCTCTGATAGGGAGCGGAGTCTGGCGTACCTGAACACAGGGTCACCCTTGGCGCCGATCCGCCTGTATAGGCTGCCCCACGCGCTGTCGGCGTTGATGAACATAATTACTAGAGGGGCGTCTTTCTTCGTTGTCTCCCAGACTTGTTTGAGCGCCACAACCGGATACTCTAGAAACTCTAGGGTCGTCACCATGTAGGCGAAGCCCACCGCCCCCTCCGTGATGGGGATGTGTTCGCCTACGCCCATTATCGCCGGCATTTTTCTTTCCTTGGCCTTTGCGAGCATGGCCCCTGACGGGTCAAGACAGATTATCTTCCTATCCTCATCTGTGAGGCTCTCCGCGAATACGCCTGTGCCTGCCCCCACCTCCAGGCCGAGCCCCGAGTCCGGGATGAGCGATTCTAACGCCTTGAGCTCTGCCTTGAAGACCTGTATCCCCTGGGGATGGCTGTACCAGTCGTCGTAGAAGCCCGCGACCCGGTCGAACGCCTTCACCGCTTCACGCAACCCTGGCTAACTCCTCGAGTATCTCTACAAGCCTCTCAGGGGATTCGCCTAGGATGGTTGTGGTGGGTTCCACGCCGAAGTCTCCGGGATGAATGTACGCGTCGCGGAGCCCGCCGTGGGATCTGAGGTAGTGGGTCACGGGGCATCCCTCTCCCTCTACCTTGCATGGGATGGTCACGACGCTGAGACCCAGTCTCCTCAGCCCGGTGGTCACGTCTTCCCCTGACCTGATGTTGACGGCGGAGCGGATCTCGCTGACTTTCTTCCCCGCCTCGAGGACGACGGACGCCAGGTGCCGTGAAGCGCCGTAGGCGGTCTCGCCGCACAGTAGGGCCCCGCCGGCGCTCGCTACGACTCTGCCGCTCAGACCAGCCACGTCCATGGTTGTCTCGGCGCCATCTTTTGCGTACACCAGATTGGTGCCTACCTGAGGCAACAACCGATCTATCCCTGGTATCATGGTCAAGCGTTCCAGCGCCGACTGGAGTGACGAAAGCAGTGTGTCCAATGGTTTCAATGAGCCGTATAGCTCGTCGAGCTCGACGCGCTTCTGCTCGGCTACCTCGACTCCGTCTACGAACAGGCCGCGTCCTTCCTCGACTCTACCCGCCGCCGCGAAGGGGATTCCCTGTTCCTCGCATATGCGTTGAACCTCGTCGACTCCTCCGGCGTCGATGACGGCTATCAACGCACCGTACGAGGGGGCTCTCAACGAGTCTCCCCCTGCACCCACTATGCCTTCATGGTAGTTGAGGCTCCCCGAGTCGACGGCTACCCTCACCGTGTAGACGTCCTGCACCTCGTATAGGCCGCCCTTCACGCCCCCCTCCGAGACGTCGTGCATCATCTTTACGTGGAGGCAGCCTTGGAGAGCGAGTATCGCTTGCAGGGGTGTGAAGCTCCGCCAAGCATCGCTTTCCACGCCCTCGCTGACCATCCTGAGCCAGACCCCCTCGCCGCCGACCTCGCCTATTACAGCCACCACGTCTCCGGGTTTGGGCTCCCCCCTGAGCCTCAGGGCCTCCCCGAAGCAGGTCGCCGTGATCAGGGGGATCTCTAACCCATAGTATGTGGCGGTCTGGCCGGCGCTTATCTTCACGCCGTACCTCCTCGCCTCGTCGCCGAGGCTCTTAGCTATCACCTTCAGGTGTTCCTCCGGTGTCCGGAGGGGCAGATATATCCCGGTCACGATGTGCGTCGGCTTACCGAACCTGCTTGCGACGTTGCTCGCCGCGTAGTGGAAGGCGAAGAAGCCCAGCGCCTCGAGGGGGACTCCGATGCTCGGGCTGTGCGCTATCACGGTGTGGTCTGTGAGCTCTATGGTGGCGCCGTCCAGCTCCACTTGGTCCATGGGTATGTACGGTAGGACGCTGCGCCGGAAGACCTCCTTGGTCACCTTGCCGAGCCCTAACTCGCCCATCATCTCCTAACCCTTA
>Ga0209986_10005615_pt1 | contig 10371 bp, 10 predicted proteins | sample BlataG_FD_183168 | JGI IMG/M metagenome (GOLD analysis project Ga0209986, IMG submission 183168) | Deep subsurface microbial communities from Black Sea to uncover new lineages of life (NeLLi) - Black_00105 metaG (SPAdes) (version 2) | ecosystem: Environmental > Aquatic > Marine > Oceanic >...
ATCGCCCAGGGCAGCGCTCAGCTTCTCTCCCAACGCCTTCCCCTTGACTGCTGAGGCCATGACCAGGTCATGCTTTTGCAGATAGCGTAGTACAGCTAGCCCAGCAGCCGCACCCACGGCGTGGTGGGAGAAAGTGCCACCGTGGACGAAATCACCGTGCCCTTTCCTGATGGCCTCCACCAATTCCCCCCGCACACAGGTGATAGATAAAGGGAAGTACCCGCTGGCTGCCCCTTTGGCCATAACCATCACATCCGGCATTGCATCCCAGTGCTGCATGGCGAACCAACGCCCTGTGCGGCCGAAGCCAGTCATCACCTCATCCACGATCAGTAGCAGCCCATAGCGATCGCAAATGCCCCGGACGAGAGGCCAGTATTCTGGTGGGGGTGTAGCCACCCCCAGCGAGGCACCGCTGACTGGTTCTGCAATGAAGGCGGCCACATTCTCCGGCCCCGCCAGTCTCACCGCCGCCTCCAGCGCCTGGGCACAGTTGATGTCACAGCCAGGATAGCTCTTGTCCCAGGGGCAGCGATAGCAGTAGGACGGGGGGATGTGGGGAACGTCCCGCAGCAAAGGCAGGTAGGGTTGCCGTAAATAGGGCCGCCCGGAGACGGCCAGCGCACCCAGGGTGGTTCCATGGTAACTGCGCCAGCGGCTGATGACTATATAGCGCCCCGGTTCGCCCCGGTCCATCTGGGCCTGTCGGGCGAACTTGATAGCAGTCTCCACCGCCTCTGAGCCGCTGGAGAGGAAGAAGAAGCGAGGATGGGGTAACGGGACGATTTCAGCCAGGGCCCTGGCGTACTCCTCCAGCGCCTGCGTGGTGAACATGGTGGCGTGGGCGTAGGCCACCCGGCCAGCCTGCTCGGCGATAGCCCGGACGACCTCTGCTACGCCGTGGCCGATGTTGACTACGGCAGAGCCTCCGGAGGCATCGAGATAGCGCTTGCCATTAGCGTCGTACAGGTAGATTCCTTCGCCCCGCTCCACGGTCGGATAGGCACGGCCAAGGCGGCGGTAGAATACGTGATCCTCCATCAGTCATCGCTCTTGTGCTGCTGGGACGGCGTCAGGTGAAGAATGGCCCGCGCTTCATCGGGTGTGGCTACGGGGCGGCCTAGTTCGTCGGCCAGGCGTACCATCCGTTCCACCTGTTGCTCATTGCTCGCTAGTTCCCCCTTGTGGTAATACAGGTTGTCCTCCAGACCAACGCGTACATGCCCCCCCAGCACCAAGGCCAGCGCGTTCATGGGAAGTTGCCAACGACCCAGGCCGGAGGCGGTCCAGGAGGCATTGGACGGGATCAACTCGCTGAGGTGGAGCAGTATCTTCGGGGTGGCTGGCAACGAGCCGCGCGAGCCCAGCACAAAGTTATAATGAAGCGGTTCAGTCGCTAACCCCCGCTCCACCAGAAGCTGGGTATTAGCGATCATGCCGGCCTCGAAGATTTCCATCTCTGGCTTGGTTCCGGCCTCCTGCATAGCCTGGGCCAGGTATTCAATAGTGGTAAAAGGGTTCTCATAGACGCGGTGGGGAAAGTTCATCGAGCCAGTGGTCAAGGAGGCCATCTCAGGGCGGAGGCGACGCACGCCTGCGGCCCGTGCTTCCAGGTCCATGCCGGCCCGGCCACCGGTGGAGATTTGGATAATTATATCGCAGCGGCCGCTGGTGAGTTCATAGATGCGAGCGAACACGTCCGGGTCGAGGGCGGGCCGGCCTCGGTCATCGCGAGCGTGGACGTGGACGATTGATGCCCCCATTTGCCAGCAGCGATAGGCGGTTTCGGCTATCTCCTCCGGCGTCACTGGCAGGTGCGGGTTTTGGGCCTTGGTAGGCACACTCCCCGTAGGGGCGACAGTGATAATGAGTTTGTCCATCCCCTCATCTGCTTCAAACACGGTTCTCTTGAGTATAAGAGCGTGTCTGAACGTTCACGCACTCAGGTGCCCGGCACTTGAACATTGGTTCAAGACAGCACTTTTTCACGAGAAACTCGCTTGGATCACACCCAAAAGTGCCGGGCACCTTAACTACTTCATTTGCCTCAAACAGCGACCCTCTCGGATATAAGATTGCGAAGCTTGGTGATGGCTTTACGTGGTTTGACGTAACGCCGCCAGTAATACCTGAGCGCCCGCTTGAGTTGGTTAAACGGCTTGCGGCGCTGGGATTCCGCGAGGGCCCAGTTCAGAAACTCAGGATCCTGGCCCTTGATCTTTGTCTCGGTGGGGTTGCGGCGATATTGGTCGTGGCTGGTGATGAGGGAGAGGTCGTTCTCGATGCAGTAGGTGTAAAGGTCACTGCCAGGATGGGGGGTGTAGAAGGCCGGGCTGTAGTAGTCGGGGTCAATCTCCTTGAGCATGGAGATGGTGTCCATCATCTCTTTTTTGGTCTCGGTGGGGAGGCCCAACATATAGTTTGCCCAGATGGAGATGCCGTACTTCCTGCAGACTTTGGCCGCTTTCAGGTTCACTTCTCTGGTGGTACCCTTGCGCAAGAAGCGCAGCACTCTGTCGCTCCCGCTTTCGAAGCCGATGAAGTAGCCTCGACACCCGGCGTCGGCCATCAGCTCGACCAGCTCCCCGTGGCGGACGATGATGTCTGCCCGGCTTTGGCAGAAGAAGGGCTGCGTGAACCCCTCCCGCTTATAAACCTCACAGAACTCTGTCACCCATCCCCTGTCGTTGGTCAGACAGTCGTCGTGAAACATGAAGCTGGCGAAGTGATACTTTTCCTGCAGGAGTTTCAATTCCTCAATGACGTTGGGCACGCTCCGCTGGCGGAACCTGCCGAAGATGATGCGTTCGGCTGGCTGGCAAAAGTTGCAGTTGTAAACGCAGCCGCGTCCAGCGGTAATGGTCAGAAAGGGCGGCGGCAGCTCCGGCACGAAGGGCACCTCAGGGGAATCGAGGTCGTAGCCGCACTTGCGCCACTCATCTAAGAACAGGTCCCGATCCACGAAGGGTATGGCGTCCAGGTCGGGCCTTTCTCCGACCAACACCCGCTCCTTCGGCAGCTCGCCTCTCTCGATAGCAGACAGCAGATTGGGGAAGGTGATCTCTGCCTCGTGGGTGACGATGTAGTCAATCTTGGGGTTGGCGCTCACCTCTTCAAGAACCAACGTTGGATGGGGGCCACCAACGACGGTGACGATGGAGGGGTCCACATCCTTGATTACGTCTATGGCCCTCATCACCGGGTTGTAGTCCACGCTCATCATCGTCAGGCCCGTGACATCGGGGCGACGCTGCTTTACCTCGGCACGGAACTCGTCCCAGCCTTTGAGGCCTCTCAGGTCAATGAGGTCCACATCGAATCCCTCGGCCTTGGCGCAGGCAGCCAGTTGGGCCAGGCCATGGTTTATCCAGCCCGCCTCCATCCCCTTGCCCAGGCTCTCGAAGCCGTAGCCGGCTGTGCCAGCGTAGATTAGCGTCGTTTTCACCTTTTACCTCTCTAGAGTATTCCCACCTTGCTGTGATCCCCCAACACCATCTTGTAGGCCCGAGGCTTGACGGGCGAGCGGACTATCTCTACGTTGCGCCCGACTAAGCTGTCCTCAATGCGGTGGTGGATGTCCGCGATCTTGCAGTTCTCCATAATAATGGAGTGCTCGATCTCGCAGTCGGCGATGAGGCAGTCGTGGTAGATGGAGGTGAAGGGCCCGATGTAGGCGTTGACCACCCTGGTTCGTTCCCCGATGATGGCCGGACCGCGCACGGTGCTGTTGATAATCTCGGCATCCTTCTCGATAACAACCTTGCCGTTGACCTTAGAGCCGGCATCAACAAGACCCTCCGTCCGAGGCTTCATGGTCTCCAAAACCAGGCGGTTGGCCTCCAGCATGTCCTCCATCTTGCCGGTGTCAATCCACCAACCCTCATGAATGTAGGGATAGACCTGGTAGCCCTGGTCGGTCAGGTACTGGATGGCATCGGTTATCTCTAACTCACCTCGCCAAGAGGGCTTGATTGTCTTGACAGCCTCAAAGACATGATGATCGAACATGTAGATGCCCACGAGGGCCAGGTCGCTGGGAGGGTCCTTTGGTTTCTCCACCAGGCGGACCACCTGCCCATCCCGTAGCTCGGCTACACCGAACTGTTGTGGATTATCTACCCGCTTGAGGACGATTTGAGCGTTCCAGTTGCTGGCAGCGAACTGCTTCACCAAGGAGGTGATACCACCCTCGATGACATTGTCTCCTAGGAACATCACGAAGCGATCATCTATGAGGTAGTCCTCGGATATCTTGACGGCATGGGCCAGGCCCAAAGGTGCCTCCTGGCGAATGTAGGTCACTTTGGCTCCCCAGGCGGAGCCGTCGCCCACGGCAGCCTCAATCACTGGTGCTGTGTCGCCCACCACGATGCCGATATCGGTGATGCCTGCCTCCACCATGGCATCGAGGACGCGAAACAGCACCGGCCGATTAGCCACCGGCACCAGTTGCTTGGCACTGGTGTAGGTAATGGGCCTGAGACGCTTGCCCTTGCCCCCGCTGAGAATCAAACCCTTCATTACAACCCCCACATCTAAGCACGGGGATGGAAATCCCCATGCTGAAAGCTCAAGTGCGTCCAGGCGCACTTCAAGGGTAGAAGCAAACGGGCGTTTGCCCCTACCCCTCAGCCAACTTTGGCTTTTGGCTCTCGTCTGCCAGAGTGATCTACTCGTTACCTGTCACTCGTTACTCGTTACTTCCTGCGTCTCTGCCAACGAGTTCTTTTCAATCGCTTCTTGTGCTTATGTTTGGCTATCTTTTTCTTTCGCCATTTCTTGACAGAACCCACACAAATTCCTCCTTTACGGTGCTAATATCTGGCCGAACTACGCTGAACACCTCGTCCGTTGTAGACCTGAGATTATAGTGCCACTGGTCGTCAACCTCGGCCACGTTCAAAAGCTCAAACCTGCCAGCCTTGGAGTTCAGAAAGAGCTTTTGTCTATTTTGACCATTGGCCGACGCTGTTTTGTCTTCAACACTTAGAAGAGCCTCATCTGCCGTTCTTCTAAGAGTACGTCTCTTGGATTCTGCTGTGTCCAGACCCTCTCAACAACTGCACCCATCTCCTTTTCGGCAGAACTCAAGTGACTGAGAAGCTTTTCCAAGTGGCGTGATCGGGACAAAGTTGTTATCAGGCGGGCCATCATGATGACGGTTATGTCGCTGCGGCTCAACCTCCTGTTCGACCTGTTGAACGCTTCAACAATCTCGCCGGCTTCCTTGACACACTCGCTGAAAAGGTCTAGTGGAACCTCGGGGAAGGGCTCTATCAAAGCGAGTTTGCGGACAACGATGATGATGTCAATGTCTATCGGGCTTTTGGCCTGCTGCTTTGGTATTGATGCCGACATTTCCGATTTCACGGGATGGGTGGCCTCAACATAAAATCCCGCTTCGTGGATGGCTTCCAGGATCGCCGACCAGCCTTCCGGTCGCGAGTGGTGATAAGTAAAGATAAGCAGCCCGTCGTCTTTCAGCACCCGGTGGCAGTCCTTGAATACGGCGATCAGGTTGTCTGTGAAGCGTCGGGAGTCTGTTTGCTGGACTTCGTCAGTCGAGCGGGTGGTTTCTCTTTGAAAGACACCCTCACGGCCCATCATGTCTCGTATCCAGACGTAAAAGAAATCGGCCAACTGGGAATAGTGCACGTTGTCAAAGAATGGCGGGTCCGTTATGACGGCATCAACGACACTATCCTTAATATCCGTCTGGCTGGAACTTCCACACGATAGATATATGTCGAAGTCGCCTCTTTGAAAATCTTCGTAAGCTGACGCTATCTCGCCTCCCATCTTCCGATTCATGTTGAACACCTTCCTACTCTGTCTTCTCCCATCCACCCTATCAGAAAGTTGCAATTCAAAAGGGTTATCCTTGTATTCGAGGGCTCGAAGAATACGCCGCTCGAACAAGGTCGAAAACGAGCCTGAAGATTCAGGCATTCCCCATAGGTTCGCCTCCAGCGGCGTGCGTTCGGGTTTTAGAATATGATGGGAAAAGGTGTGTCGCACCGCCCCCGTTCCTTCTCCCTTGAAGGAACAGAACATGCTGTTGAACTCAAGACATCCCGACAGCAGACAGGCAAACAGAGCGCGAAATGAGGCTTTCTCGATATTACGAATCCGCTCGCTCAGAATACTCAGGCATAGCAGTTGGCGGTCGTTGAACATCTGATGCCACTGGGTGTAATTGTAATTCAGCACTTGATCTGTATTGTAGCCCGGTTCAATCGTCATTTGGGGATATGCAAAGTTACCTGTTCGGAGTTCCGCAGATGCTTTCCCGTAGAGCACCCGATCGTACTCGTTAATCGAGAGATATTCTTTACCCCCATCGGGCTTGAGAATCATCTTGGCATACATACGGTGATAGGGGGGATGATCCAAGGTCCTTATGGCTTCAATGATCGGGAACGTGCTGTGACAATCAGGGCACGTCGCATTTGTCCGGCCCGCTGAACCTTTCTGGGGATTGTAAGATGTGCCGCATTGGTCACACTTGACTTCCGTTTGATATATTATTATGGAATTAATCGCCTCGCAAGTGGGGCACAAGGATTTTGCCTCCGGATGTTTGCCAGGGTGAGCGTGCTTGGCAAAGATGTGGCTATTGAATAAATCAACTTGTGCGCCGCAGCAGGGACAGGGAACGAACTTCACCCAAAAGTAATAGAGCACATCTACAAGACCGTGATGCTCAGTCGGTGCTTTGTAGTAGGCCTTGATTCTGTGACTCACGTTCCTTTCAATCGCCTTGAAAGTGTGACGCACTTCGGAGATGTCGTGCGTGCTCAACGCATTCTTGACCATGAAGTAGGAAACCGGATTGATGTCCTGCCCAATGACGCGGCATCCTAGTTTGTGCGCTTCCCCAACCGTCGTTCCGCTTCCCATGAATGGATCGTAGATGAGCACGTCTGGAAACTGGACAGGTTTGTAGAACAAGTCGAGCATACCGTCTGACCCTCTGTCAGTAACGCCCTCAGCAGGGGCACAGGTCCCCAACACAATGGCGCGAAACACGCTGCTGAGACGTCTAGCCCACCACTTGTGAATGTAGTAAACGGGTTGGTAAACATCTTTACGCCATGACTGCCGCTCGGCAATCTCGCTGATTTCCACGAACGGAAAGGAACGCTCAATGGCTTTTCGCTGTTTGGGTGGATCGTCACTGGCGTAAACAGGACGCACCTCAGCCACTTTTTGCGTCAGTGTACTCATTGCCCAACCTCATCCTGCAAGGGCTCAATCGGGAGCCTGAACCTGCCTCTACTCTGTGTGAGGGTACTGCGAGATAATGGTGTGGAAAAAGGATTCTCCAAGTCGGCTATGGAATGGCCTGTTTCAATATCCGCAGCCAGGCGATAACAGTAGAAAACCCGCTCTCCATCCTTGGCCATCCGGATCAGCCGGTAGGCCATTCGCAAACTCGTCTCCGATTCCACTATGGTTGCATCTGGATGGATGAGAGTAGCCGCGTTATCCAACTCGGGTATGCCCAGCGGATTGGCAAAAATGAACATCGGTCTGTGCCTATTCGCTCCATTCCCATACGTTCCTAGCCCGATTTCCTTTTCCCGCTGGCCGACGGCTGAGAGATTCAGATCAAAGTCTTCGTTCAGCACATTGCCGTCGCAGAGTGCCAGAGCGCTGAGCTTGTAAGTGTTCTCTGCGCCCGGCTCTTGCTCCTGACAGACGAAGAGATAGAAACCGCGTATGTCGAGGGGATTGTCATTCGCATCGTACACGCGAATCGTTCCACAAGGAGGTGTCGTGTTGTAGTCCAGGCCGGATCGTCTCGCCACTGGACCTGATTTTGTGCGCTCCAGTTTCTTAACCTCGATCCCAACAATTCTCGTCAAATCGTCCTGCAAGACTGCTTTGGAAACGCCATTGCACCGATCTGGACAAAGCAGCACCAGATCAGGGCTTATCAACGGGCCAGGAGAGGGCACACATTCGCTGTCCCGTAAACGATTGCGCAACACGCCACAGATGTACTCGTCCAGCGGATTGTCCTGCGTGTTTCGCTTTTCCCGCAGCGGAAATGGTTTTGGCACGCTGTTCTGGTCGAAGAAGTGCTCACGGAGAATTGTGAATCCTTCGAGAGTCAAGTCAGCATTGCCGGCCATAGATACCACACTCCTGTCCTCTACTTGCTCATACAACCACCGTCAGAAGTTCAAACCGTTCCTCAGGGAACCGGCAGGCCATGCCATCCCTCTTCAAGCGCGGCGATATACGCCTGGGGCAAATAGCGCCTCTTCACGCTCACATTCTGTCGCAAAGGCAAACACTGCCCGCAGGCTTTGCGGCGTGAGAGTGGGATAATTGTCCAGAACTTCTCTCTCGGTCCACCCGGCAGCAAATAGGCCAAGAAGAAACTCAACGGAAAGCCGTGTGCCTTTGACCACTGGTTTGCCCAACAACACTTCCGGGTCAGAGTGAATGTACTCTCTCCAGTCCATCGCCTCTCCCTTTCTCTGCAGGCTTACCCTTGTTCAGCATAGTAGCGATGCAGGCTGACGTGGACTGCTGGCGTCAACAAGTTCGACCGTTTGCACTCTACGCAGACGTCTCGGGCCAGACCAGTCTGTACAATTGCTCATCACCCAGTTCCCAGTATTCGATATGAGTCGGGCTGACCTGCACTACTTTGCCCATGCGGGCTCTCTTGGTGCGGAACTCAGGTAATCACAGCAAGCGCCGGAGCAACCCTGGCAACTTGTACTGCTCATCGTTGCGTAAAGGAAAACAGAAAATGCAATACTTGGCATCTCGCAACCCCCGATCCCAGAATCCCATGTCTATCGTCACAAAGGTGGGTTGACGCAACTGTCGCAGTAGAACTGGCACGCGGTCGTCCTTGATGACCTCGCCTGGACGCAGGTCACGCAGGCGCTGGACAGTGATCCAGCGTGCAATAGGAACCAGTACTTCCAGGTCGAAGAGTTGATCGTCCAGAATGATCTGGCTCATGCGATGACCTCGGTGGCGACCTGACGGAGCTCGGAATAGCGTGTCTGTAGCGATTGCGAGGCCAGAGAGATTGCCTCCTCAATCGCCGGCCGGGTGAGTTCGGGCCAGCTTCTGAGCAGTTGATCCACCGAATAGCCTTTTGCCAAAAAGGTCAATACCGTGTCTACTGGCACGCGCGTGCCTTTGAAGGTCATCTGGCCATGACAAATCTCCGGGTCAATTACCAAGTAACTGCCGATTTCAACTTTTCGCATTGTTCCCCTTTCACTCCTCTCAACCAAAGTTGAGTTACTGATCCTCACAAGCTCATTCTTGTTCGGCGTAGTAGCGATGCAGGCTGATGTCGAAAGGAACGTTGTTGAGGATGGCTCCCACCAGGCGGGCGTTGACTTTTTCCAGCAGGGCTTTGGCCCGCTGAGCGTGATCCCTTTTGGTGCCGCCAGCTTTGAAGACCAGTAGCACTCCATCAACCTTGGAAGCTAACACGGCCGCATCGGTCACGGCAATAATGGGGGGGACATCGAAGAGGATCATGTCGGCTCGCTCTAGCAAAGTAGCGATGATTTCCTCCATGCGGCGCGAGCCCAGGAGCTCCGAAGGATTGGGCGGCAAGGGGCCGCTGGGAAGGAGCCAAAAGTCGGGGACACCAATCTCCTGTAGAGGGGGCTCCTTCATGGCCCGATCTTCAACGACCATTGTTGTGAGCCCTGCCCCGTTTGGAACACCGAAGATTGTGTGCTGGGAGGGACGCCGCAAATCGCAATCAACAAGGATCACCCTCTTGCCCCCCTGGGCTATGGTGATAGCCAGGTTGGCCAGGGTCGTGGATTTGCCCTCCTCAGGGCCTGGGGAAGTGACCACCATGGTCCTGACGGGCTTATCCAGGCTGGAGAATTCCAGATTGGTGCGCAGCGTGCGGTATGCCTCGCTGGCGGGTGAGCGGGGATTGGCTATAGTGATTAGACTCTCTTTGCGGTCAGTTGTCATTGTAAATCTATCCTCCTACGTTCGGTGGATCCAAAACTGCTCTGAGGGGATTGCCAAATCCCCGCTTTGGGCCTGGATCTGGCGATCCAGGCCCAGCAAGATTTGATCTGTAGAACTGTTTCACAATTTGAAACTCTTCAAGAAAGCCCAACGGCGCTTTCGCCGGGCCCCGACGGGCACCACCTCCTCCGAAGAGATGGCGGGGATGGAACCCAGCAAGGCGACGCCGACGTGGCGCTCCACGTCCTCGGCCGTCCGCACGATGTCCGACTCCAGCCACTCCAGGAAGAAGACTATCACCATCCCCAGCATTGCGCCGAAGATGCCCCCAGCGAGGGTGTTTACCTTAGTCCTGGGCCGGTGGAGAGCCGACTGCGGCTCGTTGCGAATATAGGCGTA
>Ga0209986_10005616_pt1 | contig 10371 bp, 8 predicted proteins | sample BlataG_FD_183168 | JGI IMG/M metagenome (GOLD analysis project Ga0209986, IMG submission 183168) | Deep subsurface microbial communities from Black Sea to uncover new lineages of life (NeLLi) - Black_00105 metaG (SPAdes) (version 2) | ecosystem: Environmental > Aquatic > Marine > Oceanic >...
AGTTGCTCAGCATTTGAAGCGAAATGGAAAGATGACCTTCCCGATGTTGAGGGAGGTCACTGGTGCCTCTGATGACAAGCTCTTCGGTGTGATTGAGAACATGGAAAACATGGGCCTGATCCAAAGCATAGGTGGCAAATACACGCTGACCAAACGCGGTCAACGCTGGTACAGGCAGAGACTCGGGCAGGAATGGGGCTACTAGTGTCCTTCGGGATACCGCCTCGCGCTGTTAATTGACACGCCGTTAACGAGATTGATGTCGTAGGCTACGTTTCTTTGCGTGCACCTATCTCAACCGTTCATTGTATGTTGTACAAAGTTGAACACCGAAGTCTAGTACGTCCAAAAACGGCGCTGGACTACTCCGTGAGGAACCTTCACAGGCATGTCATATTCCTCAGAGATCAATGTCGTATTGGTCTATATAAAGCCCACAATCGAATTGTCCAAGTATGTCCAACTTTACAACAGCTATTTGCAACCCTTAATATAATGTGAAAATTATCTAACGAAGGGGTCCGGATGCAGAAGGGCTTCGTACTCTCCCCCTCCTAACCACGCGAATACCTGCTTTCTCTTTTCCTTCTGCGTCCGGAAACCCTACCTATTCTACGACTCTAACCAGTTAGGTTAGAAAGCTGACAACCTTTTCAAGTTTCATAGTTATCAAGCGCTTGTAGGGTTTTATCTAACGAGCGTGCTGAAATAAGATCCAAAACAAGAGATGTGCTGAATCCTTGGTCGAGAGTAAACAGCCAAGACCCGTCTCCAACAAGCCTTACAAGCACGTGGTTATCCCGCCGCAGTTTTCGAACAAGGTTTAAAGCAATCCTGACTCCCCGCGGATTCTCTACCAGCTTGTAGACATGACCATTGATAATCTGCCACTTGTCAGCTATCATATACTCTGGTGTCTGCTTTGCCTAATAACCCCGTCTGATAGGATTGCAACACGAATTCACTTGCGGATTACAATGTTCTCGCCATCAATCCGAACAAGCGGAAACTCATCTGACAGCTCAAGTAGCCAATCCTCCAGTTCCTCAACACTACTGAAGCGGAGCAACGTGGCTAGGCGATTCATAGGTAGGGTTTCATACCTCCCCATTATCTTCCGGAGCTGCATCATCCTGAAGGCTGCAATCTCTACTTTTTCTTCCTCAGTACGCGGCGCGATCTTGTCAATCCACGGACTGCCCAGCGGAAAGTCCCACACATAGATCTCGCCCTCAAGGGTACCAGCAACAAGCTGACGACCATCGCTACTCATCGCTAAGGAGTGCACGTTCTCCGTGTGGTCAAGGGTCCTCAACAGAACACCTCCGTGCATTTGCCACACTCTGATTGTGCCGTCATTGGCGCCGGTCACGAGGTATCGTCCATCTTGTGACACCCATAGTAGCAGGACTGCTGAGGTGTGACCGGACAAGGTGTTCAGGAGCATTCCAGAATCTACATCCCAGATATGCACGTCGCCATCCTGACCGCCTGAAATCATGAAACGTGATTCAGGTGTGAATACGAGCCGTGTTACGTTCCCTTTGTGCCCATGAAGTGTATTGAGTAAAGCTCCCGTATCAAGTTCTCGCAGCCATAGAATGCCTGTGGGATCCCTGCCGAGTGTCCTCTTTGAGCCAGACACAAGATAAGCCCCATCTGGACTGACAGCAATTGAATAAACTCCTGCGCCTTGTTCCCGGATGCGGGCTATAGCTGAATGACCAATGTCCCACACGCGCTCCTTGCCATCGTCCCCACCAGTGATAACATAGCAGTCATCGGGGGTGATGGCGATTGCAATGGCATGCAGTGAGTTAGGTGTGAGTGTATTCAGTGCAGTGCCAGCCTCGACGTCCCAGACGCGCACTGTAGGGTCCCTATCTGCCACCGAAAAAATGCGGCGTCCGTCAGAAGTCGCGACCAGTCCGTAGACAGGGCCCTCGTGACCAACGAAAGTATGCACAAGCTTGCCCGTCTGTATGTCCCAGAGCCGGACTGTAGCGTCTTGACCACCTGAAACGACATGGCGCCCGTCCTGGGTCACAATCACCGACCAGACTGTGAACTCGTGTCCCTCAAGCAAGACTGTGGGTTCGAGATTTCCTTCCACCAGTGATCACTCCCATTTTCTACTGTGTAGCAGCGCGCCTTAAGTCCTATAAGTAGGGGTATGAGCGAAGAAAAGTTTGCCGATTTCCTGTGTAATGCGTTGGCGGAAGCCAAAGTTTCCCGCATTCAGACGACTTCAAAGGAGGAAAACAAGATGGAGAGGTGGTCGTCTATCAGACAGATGTTGACATGCAAGAGAATGTAGGCTGGCTATACCAAGGACTCTCAACCTATAGTACCGAACCGTTCGAATCTTCAGTGCTATTACATAGTGACCTCTATTCCAGATCTGCAATAGCATGCCTAATGGCATAGAAGCCCAAGTAGTCTGATTCTTAGTCTAGGCCCAGTTGCTGGCGAATGTCTTCTGTGTCTTCATACACACGCCACTCAGCCACAAGACCATTCCGTATCATTGCAGTCCAGATTGCGGGGCCATCCAGTGGATCATAGGAACACTCCGAATGTCCAAGCATGATGACTAGGTCATTTTTGGACTCAACACTAGTGAAGATGTTCCTATAGTCTGGGTGTATTCTGAAAAACTTGGTCCAGCCCTTGATCATGGTTTCGCGACCTTGGCTGATTTCTCCGGGTATGTCAATGAAAGTATGGTCCTCTGTCATCAACTGACCGAGTCCGACAATATCCCGGGCATTGATTCTATCATTGAATGCGAGCGCAACGGTCTTGGGATTGGTGTTGCTCATCGTGGACTGTCCTCATTCTCCCTATCATATGCATTACGATAAGAACTTTCGCTGAAGATGCAATGTAGAAGAAGAGCAAGTGGTGGACCGGGTGGGATTTGAACCCACGACCTTCTGGAGTTTTGATCTCCTGAGAGATCCAGAAGGATTGCAAACCAGACGATCTGCCGGGCTAATCTACCGGCCCACAGTTGCAGGTCTTTCCGTGCCAAGAGCGTTTTAACCCTTATGCTCTTGATACTCCTCGCGCACAACATCCAGCCAGAAGGGTGCGCCCTTGAGCGTGGAGGCTTCTTCAGTTGTAAGCTCCTTGTACTCCACCAGACTCATGTCTTCCGGAATAATGCCACTGACTCCGGCAGGATCTTCCATAATCAATGTGAAATCAAGGTCCCCTGCAATAGCTCTGTCCATCATATCGAGAACTTCTTGTCCTTTCTCCTTCTGCTCCTTGCTCTCAGCGAATCTGATTGCTGTCGTAACAACATCTCGAGTGCGTTGAAGCAGGCCTTCGACGTTGGTGATGAATGACTCTGCGGTGGGGCCGGGCTCGATATCAATGCCAAACTCGGGCAGTCGGATAGTGCCGGATCCAGATCTCACAACTCGCGCGTAGAGGAGCGCGGAATCGCCTACTTTGAGTGTCCATCTGCTGGGTGCTCTCTGCTCAGCTGAAAAAACATCACTATGGTGAAAGTTGCATTTAGGGCACTCCATGGTGAACATGGCTAGTTCGTTGAAGAAGGGTATACTGTAGAGTATCGACCTCACCTTCAGGTCGTCTTCATCACATGAGGGGCATCTGAGCTTGATGCCTTCAGTTTTGGACATGGAATCGCTTGTGAGTCCGGGTGCTTATAGTCCTATGCTCGCAGATAATGGGATAACGGTTAACAGATAACTTGTCAGCATGGCAAAGATACCACATAGCTATTTCTGCTACTGAAAAGAGAAAAGAAGGAACTGGAGGTTCGCGAGAGAACAGTAACGCTGCAAAATGAGGAAGAGGAACAACTCACATGGAAATCAACAGCCTCTACATCATCAAACGCGATACAGGGGTTTGCATGTATCACAAGGATTTCCAAGAAGAGGTTTTCGACCCTCAACTTCTATCCTCATTTGTCGTCGCCATGACTACCTTCTTTGACGAAGTCACTCGGTCCACCAGACCTCAAGCAAGAGCGTTCGAAGGCGCAGATTACACTCTTATCGTTGAGTTTGGAGAATGGATAGTTGGAGCCGTGTCTGCTGACAAGGAGTCACGGCGCCTCAGGGAGAAGCTCAAGAGCGTCATAGCAAAATTCGAGAACCAGTTTAGCCTTTTAAGGTGGGTAGACCTGGATCTGGCGGTCTACACCAGATTCGAGCGACATGTTATTGAAGAGTTCATCCGCGATCAGATAGAGCCTGACAGCCAAATCACAGTGAAGCCACACTGGGAGTTCTACACAAAGAACCCAGACGTGGTATCGTTTCTTAGATTGGTGCCACAAATATGCACTGTTAAGGACGCCGCAGGCTTCCTGGAGATACCGGTAGAAATCGCGCTGAATCTTGCAGCTGAGGCACTATGGGATAAGGCAATCATAGTCAAGGCAGCCATAAGAGAGGATGACATTTACGAGGCAACCGCACTCACGGGTTCAAGGGGGTCAGCCAAAGTGGTTCCCCCGGAAGTAACTAGAGTCCTCTCTCAACTAGATGGCGAAACACCGCTCACAATTGCCGCTGAGAGAGTTAAGACCGCCGACCTCAAACGATTTCTAAGTGACATAGCAGTATTGGCAGAGAAGCACGAGGTTGAACTTGTTTCTCCAGCTCAAGCTATTGTGGTTCTGTTCTCGTCAGCGCTTCAAGAATTGATGAATAAATGTGCAAGAATTTTGGGCCGGAGAATTACTCATAAGATGTTCTTTGATTCAAGGGAAACTCAAGCACATACCTATCCGTGGCTTGTCTTTGTGGATTCTGATGAGAGTCTAGATGTAGAAATCAAGAGCTCTCTCATGTCAGCCGCAGGCAAGAGAAAAATCAATACTGAAATACTCAATGACGGGTTCAGGACATTCCTTCACGAGCTCGTGAGAAATATCCGTTCCTATTTGGGCGTCAAGCCTGCCAACATTATCCTTGAGAGAACTCAGGAAGAGATGGGGAAGCAGTTCCCGCGACGCTATTTGGACATAGAATGGGAATTGCTGAGTGTTTAACGAGATACTTCGCCAACACCAACAAGACTTACAAGCTAAAAAAGATTGAATCATTCTACACGAAGAGCTTGGAGAGGACCACTCGAGTGACCATGTCGAAAACGAGCCGGGCATTGCCATTCCTCCTTAGCGGCATTCTAATTGCAATGATTTGGGCAATTCTATGGTTCTTAGGCCTTGACGACAGCTTGCTTCTGATGGCTATTTTCCTCCCGCCGTTTAGCGCATTAGCATGTGGAATCATTGGCGTCGCGTACTTCGGTCAAGAGGGCTTCATGCGGGAGGATAGGTTCCATATGATGAACCTGATGTTGGCTCTTGCGTTGGTTGTGTTCGCGATAGCCGAAACTGCAACCGGTGTTATTGGCAGTAGCGAAACCGGCTACTTGGCAATCATTCTAATGCAGCTTCCTGGACTGCTACTTGTAGCTCTTGGCGTAACGAGCTACCTAAGAGCCGTCACCGAGGTCTTGAATTACAGGAATAACAAAACGATAGCAGGAGTCATAATCTGCATTCCATTTGGTTTCTCTGCTGTTGCTGCTGCAATCATTGTAATTGCAATTCCCGGAGCAATGACAGTTGAATCTCTCGTCAACATAATAGTGACGGCGGGGATTGGAACTCTCGTACTAGCTCTTGGAATGCTAGTATCGATTTTTCGACAAGGAGAACTCGCAGCACCTCTAGGTCTTGCATTTCTCGCAATGCTGCTGTATCTTACCAGAAGCATTCTTTGGTGCTGCTTCGGTTTCACTCCTCTCGAGCCGCTGTTCCAAATTCTTGTCGTGGAGTCGTACATACTGTTGGGATCATCTATCTCGGTGGCAAGAAGACTACAGGATCGCAAGGCTGAAATTGTGACTTAGCGATTTCGGTTTCATTGAACTGGATTCATCCTAGTCATGAGATTGTCGCTGCATCCGCTTCCTGAGCTTCTCCCTCATCTCAGGAGAAATATCGGGACTATCGGACATCATCTTCCCCAGGGTTTCAGGAGGAATCCGTTCGGTCATCTTCTTCATAAGCTCGGGAGTTGGGGCCCCACTCTTGAGCATGTGATTGAACATCTGCACTTCCTTTGAATCTGCTTCTTTGGTTGTGCGAGAAACCTCTTCACGAGCCACTTCTGCCACTTCTTCCGTGAGTTCTTCAACACCTTGGTGTGCATAGTACGTGTCGTACAATGCTTTGAAAACACCTCCGCAAGCAAGCAACTCCTCGTGGGAACCCTCCTCTATGAGTTCTCCGTGATCAAAAACGAGAATGCGAGATGCATCTGCAATAGTCGTGAGCCGGTGCGCAATGACTACTGTTGTTCGGTCTGCGAAAAGCAATGCCTGTGCGTCTTGAACCAACGCCTCGCTGTAGGCATCAAGCCGAGATGTGGCTTCGTCAAGAATCAATATGCGAGGATTGGCCAGCATCGTTCGAGCTATTGTAATCATCTGTTTCTGACCAGCACTGAGGTTCTTCCCATTCTCCAGGATGAGTGTATCATAACCGTCAGCCAAGACCTCAATGAATTCATTTGCACCAATAATCTTGGAAAGGTTATAGATTTCTTTGTCCGTCGCTTCAGGTCGACCATATCTGATGTTCTCCATGATAGTACCATCAAAGAGGTACGGTTCTTGCGGTATCAACGACACTACATTGTGGAGAGATTCCAGAGTCACCTTGCGAAGGTCTTGGCTCCCGATGAGAACCCGTCCCTCTTGAGGGTCATAGAACCTGTTGATCAATGCAGCTAGAGTTGTCTTTCCAGCTCCGGTGTGCCCCACTACGGCTACCATCTCACCCGGATTAATCTTGAAATCAACGACCTTGAGCACTGGGGTATCAGGCACGTAAGAGAAAGTGATATTCTCAAAGGTGATACCGTCGCTTTCATCCGCAAGAATTTCAGCACTTGGCAAATCAGCTATGGCACGCCTGGCGTCGATGACATCCGAGATTCGGTCCATTGCGGCCAGTGAAGCTTGGATTTGGGTGCCACTCATAGCTAAGCCAAGGAGCGGCCACATGAAGCGTCCAATGAGCATAATACCTAGAAAGACTTCACCAATAGTCAAGGCTGGAAGGGTACCAACAGCGAGACTTCCGCCTACAAAGAGGACAGCTGCTATTGCGAATTGGCCAATGGATCTGACAAGAGGCTGCATTAGGCTCATCAGCACCATGAATCTCATACCATGATGATAGGCCTTCTGATTGAGCTTAGACATATCCGCAGCTATTTCGTCCTCGCGATTGAAGGATTTCGCGATGTGAACTCCGCTAAGATCCTCAGCTATTTGACCTGAAACCTTACCATAAGCTCTCTGCGAGGCGAGCATAATCCTCTGCCCGACAGTTCCAAAAAGGATCATGAGGAACGCAACACCAGGCACAACAACCAACGATGTCAAGGCTAGCAGTTCGGATGCAGACCATAGAAGATAAAGCGAAGATACTAGCATCAATGCTTGACTTGCGAAATCAATCATCACCTGGACACCAGTTGCCAACGAAACTGTGTCAGTCGTTACTCTAGATGTCACATTCCCACTCTGCTCTGACTTATGATATGACAAGTCCGCGTTGACGAGATGGCCATAGACATCTGATTGAACTCTCTGTACAAAACCAGCCTGCGCGCCGGAAAGAATCCATGTGTTGATGCCACTCAAGGTCCAAGAAGTGACCTTGAGTACTACATATACAACGACCAAGAGGAGTAGCGTATTGAATGTGCCGCCAGCGCCGAACACAACATCAATCCCCATTGTGAGGACAAGGGGTTCGAACACTGACACCAATGTTCCAATAATGGCGAATACAGCTCCCACGGCCATAATGCGCTTGAATGGTCCAAGATAGCCAAACATGCGCCCTAAAAGGAGCCGAACAGGGCGACTACGCTTCTCACGTTTGCCTGTTAGGCGTCTAGGTCCACCGCCTGCATGCATTCCCACTACGCAGCACCCCCTTGTGCCGGCAAGCCCTTGAGAAGGCCCTTAGCACCCGGTAAGCGCTCAAAGATATGCCTATAGTGCTCACAAGTTTCGAGTAGGTCATCATGACACCCCGCAGCCACAAGGCGACCCTTGTCAACGATGATTACCATATCTGACTCCATTAGCGTACGAAGCCTCTGTGTTACAGTAATGCTAGTTCGTCCTGCCATGACCTCATCCAATGCCTTCCTCATCAAGAACTCTGTCTGAGCATCGACTGCACTCACTGAGTCATCGAGTAACAGAATCTTTGGATCTTGGATTATTGCACGAGCTATTGCCAGACGTTGCCGCTGACCTCCACTTAGCGTCATGCCGCGCTCTCCCACCATAGAGTCATATCCTTCAGAAAGCTCGATTATGAACTCATCAGCTTGAGCCCTCTTGGCTGCCTCAACGACTTCATCTTTAGTCGCATTCTTTCTTCCAAATGAAATATTGTCTCGAACACTCATCCTAAACAGAAAGATATCTTGCTCAACGGAGCTAACCATATCCCGAACTGTGGTGGTTCTCACATCTTGAAGATTCACTCCGCCCACGCGAACCTCGCCTTCAGTGGGATCGTATAACCTCAGCAATAGTTTGAGGATCGTGCTCTTACCCCCGCCGGGCCCGCCAACAAGAGCAACTCTTGATCCGCCAGGAATTCGTATGCTATAGTCCCTGAGCGCATAGTGTTCATTGTGACTGTTGTTTGAACTATACTTGAAACTAACATTGTCGAAGACGATTTCTCCTGACCAATCGACGTCCAAGGTTTCTTCCTCTGGTTCAACCATCGGATCGTCCCAGTTCAAGATGTCGACAATTCTCTGTGAATTCACATAACCACCGCGAAGCATCAGCAGCATCCGTGGAAAATGAAAGTTGAGAAACTCTAGGGATACTAGAAGTGTGAGCACCTGCATAAGATTGCCAATAGTCAAAACACCTGATAGGACTGCAAACCCACCGTAGAGGAATGCGATGGCCGTCACACCAACAAGTATCAGAGCTGGTATGTAAAAGGCCGCTAGACGTCCCTCTTGGGCTACGAGTTTCTCATATTCCTTGCTTGCTTCCTGGAATTTCTCCTCTTCTCGGGTTTCTGCGCCAAATGCTCTCACAACCTCTATCCCTTGAAACACACCTTGTGAGATTGAGGTGAGTCGTTCCATGTCCTCAGATCGTTTCCTGCGCACAGGCTCAACTGCATTAGCATATCTGTAAGCATAAACAAGATAGAGTGGCGTTCCAATCAACATGATTACCGTGAACATGGGAATTGGAATTCCAGAGATGGTCACAAGACCAAGCAATCCCGGGGTCCAATCTATAATGGAAAGGAAGATAGCGGTGATTACGAAGGAAGTCAGTCCGCCAATGATGTTGCGCATAGCCGGATTCAGGGACATGCGGACCCATGTGATGTCTTGCATTGCTACTGAGAGTAGTCGCTTGCTATCAACTTCATCATGGAAAGTCATGCTGAACTCCTGAAGAGATTCAAAGAACTCCTGTCTTGCATCTCGTTCCCATCTGAGAGTAACGATAGCCCAGACATAGCCGACGCCGAAGTAGAGGACCATATAGACAACAGTAAGTCCTACGATGAGCCATACATAGAATGTGAACTGAGCGGTATACCCTGCAACTGTAAGCTCATCAATCGCAAGCCCAATAATCACAGCTGGCAGAACCAGAAGTAATGTCGATATCACAGTGAAGAGAGTTGCCACAGCCATAGGCCCGGGATGCTTGAGTAGGCCACCCATCATGTAACGTGTAGCACTCTTGTGTTTGGTTGTTGATTTACTGGTCATTGGTTTGGTCACTCTTCTACAACATCTTCACTATCTTCGCTAGTTTATCGCGAATCTCTTTGATCTGAGTCAGGAGTGGCTTCTTCTCACTGTCTGAAAGCAAGACCGCTGTTTCCATCAATGAATCCGCACCAGACACTAGGTTATGGACTAGGTGCCTCGCCCGGTGTGTAGGATTCATGAAGGAGAACCATATCAACGAAATCATTCGCATCTTGGGCGCAGGGGGCATGCGCTTCAGCAGTATCTTAACATGCTTTCCACCAGCTTTAGTCAGACGGTAAGGAGTTCGTCGTCCTTGAACCTCAATCTTCTCGATTAGACCGCACGCCTCCAGCTCCGCTAGATTGGGATACACAGATCCCGGACCGGGACTCCAAGCACCTTTTGTTCTGCGTTCGAACTCTTGCTTGATCTCCGTTCCTGTCATCTCATTGGTCTTGAGCAACAACAGCATGAAATGACGGAGCATTCCTCTAGGAATTGATTGAGGAGGACGGAATTCTTCAGGGTCGCCACACTCAGAGTGCTT
>Ga0209986_10005617_pt1 | contig 10370 bp, 13 predicted proteins | sample BlataG_FD_183168 | JGI IMG/M metagenome (GOLD analysis project Ga0209986, IMG submission 183168) | Deep subsurface microbial communities from Black Sea to uncover new lineages of life (NeLLi) - Black_00105 metaG (SPAdes) (version 2) | ecosystem: Environmental > Aquatic > Marine > Oceanic >...
CTTCCAACGCGGTGGAAGTATATGCTTTTGAAGGATTCTATTCGAGCTATAATGAAAGACTCAAGCGCGGAAAGTGCTCCTAGATCCACCGCTAAGTCTTCATCTAAAACGTCTAAGGCTTGTATTAAACGGAACGCGTCTATGTAGCCGTATTCTGCGCCAGTGTGATATGTGTCCCGCACAACAAAGTCCAACTTGTCAACATCAACAGAGCTGCTTATTATCTGATCTAAAAACATCTTCATAGGCTTGTGGAGACGGCCTACCGCCAACTTTCCGATTTCTTCTGCATCATAACCCTGCTTGCTAAGTATGTCTTCTAGTTCGCTGTTTTCAATTATCCATAGAGTCATGTCCTCATGCGTCTTGTTAAGCTCTTTATCAAGTAAGTGTTCAAAAACATGCGAGAAGGGTCCATGTCCAACGTCATGAAGCAAAGCTGCAATTCTAACTTTTTCAGCTTCATCTTCGTTTATGTGTTGGGAAATGTTAGGATTTTTCACGGCTCTACCCGCTAAGTACATGACGCCGATAGAGTGTTCAAAACGTGTATGATTCGCTCCTGGATAAACATATTCTGAGCCTGCAAGCTGACGTAGTCTACGTAATCTTTGAACAGGGTAAGAGTCGATTATTTCCTTTTCTTGTGCAGTTATGTAGACGTATCCGTGAACAGGATCTTTTATCTCACCCCAATAATTTCGCGGCATCAAAGCTTTCTCCTAGCTGCTGTTAAACAATTATTAATGCATCCGGCTCTTATAATGCCTAGTGCTTAGAGTCTTAGGAGATGACGAAGATGGGAAGGAGAGGCTTTTTCATATGCATTGAAGGGTTAGATGGCTGTGGAAAAACAACTCAAACAAGAATTCTAGTTGAAAGACTTAAGCAAAAAGGTTATGATGGAATATACACTGCTGAACCAAGCTACGGAAAAATCGGAGTGCTCATTAGACAATACTGTTTGCATGGCGAAAAACGTGTTTCAGGCATCGTGGAAACCTTGCTGTTTGCTGCTGACCGTTTCGAACATTTGGAAAAGGAGGTTCTTCCTGCCTTGAATGAAGGAAAACTTGTGGTTTCCGATCGCTATGTATATTCCTCATTGGCTTATCAAGGAGCAGCTGGGCTTGATTTGAAATGGGTTGAAAAGGTAAATGAACATGCAATACAGCCAGACCTAGCAGTCTTCATTGATGTTAAGCCGGAAACCGTGATTCAAAGGATGAAGCCTCAAAAATCCGTCATGGAGAACCTGGAAACTCAGCGGAAAGTGCGAGAAGTTTACATGAAACTTGTTGAAAAGGGCGAGCTTATCAAAATCGACGGGAACACATCCAAACAGGAAGTTGCAGATTCAATTCAGGCTGTTGCTCTCAAGCTTTTGAAAAAGACGGTTTAAGACGTGGGAGATGCTTTTAATATTTTCTTTGGGAATGTTTCGTTGATTTTGTTGGCAACGAAACTGGCGATTTCCCCAGGAGATACATGTCTGGGGCCTCTTTCGTGAAACACTTGAATTTCCATTGATTTTTTGTTGAATGAGAAACGCAGCATATAATAATCAAATTTCAATGCTTTCTTCTTTTCACCTTGCGTTCTATAGTAGCATATTGCGCAAAAGAAGTCCATGAGTTGAAAGGGGTTCTTGTTTATGATTTTCAATACGCGATCTGTTTCTTCATTGTTCAAATAGTTGAAATTGTTCGTTTCGGCTATTCCGAACTCGAAAACGACTGTGCATTGGGGAACTGATGGATGTCCAACATCTTCTAAACCGAAAGTTTGATTGTTTAACTTGTGAAGGGCTTGAATTATGGCTTGTTGCGTTCTTTTTTTTGAAGCTGAAGCTTTGAAATGTGCTGTTTTATGGATGTTTGTGGGGAAATTTCCGTAAATTCCCAACATTGCCAGTTTTCGCCTAGCTTCTTTTTGTTTTTCTTATTTTCTCAAGGTTTTCCAGCAGGCCAGAAAGCACTGTGCCTAGTTTCTGTAGCTCTTCCATGTTTTCTTCATGTTGCATTCTGTTTTGGATTTCTTGGATTTTCGTTAGAAGCGTTGTTTCAAGCTTGTTAAGGATGATAGTGCCCATTATTTTTGACGGGTCTTCGCCTTCTTTGAGTATTATGACTTTCTTTTCGCATCTTGCACACCAGACATCTCCATTTCTTAACCTGAAAAGTGGAGAAGCACAGGAGGGACAAGCTAGTTTCGTTAGGGTTGCTCCTTCACGTAGAAGGTTAGCCATTCGTTTTATGTGTTGTTCTTCGATTTCTCCTTGCGACAAGCTTTAAAACCTCCGAAGTAGATAGGTATAAAAGCCTATATAACTTGGTTATTAAGAAATTGCTTGAGGTGGCAACTTATGGTTAGGAAGAAGAAACTGCAGGAGTATGAAGAGAGAGTAAAACAAGCATTGTTTGTGTTGGGAGAGGTCTCAGAAGACACTACTACCCCTAGAAACATCAGAAGAGCAGCAAAAAACTCCATGAAAGTTCTGCAAACAACAGAGTATACACCTGCCGTTAGAGCATCAAACGCCATATCAACTCTAGATGAAATTCTGCAGGATCCGAATATGCCACCTTATACACGGGTAAAACTATGGAACGTAATGAGCCTTCTAGAAGCAATAAAAGACTAACTAGCTACTTGTTTTCTTCCAGCCATGGTGGAGGGGGTATTTTGATAGACTTGCAGCATTTTCGTTGGAGATGCACCATCATGCAGATGCCTGCTTTTGCTCGCTCTTTCTCCTCCTGTAAGTGTTTTTCTAAACCCACTTTTTGAACGCGGTGATAAGCATCAATCACGAATGGATATGTCTCTCGTACGTATTTCATTTTCCCACATGTAAGATACTCCCGACATTCCAGACAACTTTTCAATCCTTTTTCTTGGGCGCATTTTCCATATCCAAAGGGGCATTTCTCTTCAGCACATTTGCAGTTTCCATACTGATGGAACCATTCAAGCCCTTTCCTGAAATTGTCAAAATCAAACGGGATTTCAGGTATATTTTTCAAATATTCAAACCTAACTATATCAATCAGCCGTTTCAATTCTCCCGCGAAAAGAGAAACTCTACCATTTCCACGTGGACATTGACCGCAATATACGCCGCAAATACCATAATTATAGCTTGAATTATCCATTCTTCATCATCCAAACCAAAGGTCTATCACAGATTATTCATGTGCTGCATAAAATAAAATTGTTGGGACGCATATTTAGGGTTTGCAGCTCAACATTATCATAGGAAGGTCGTGCATGTCGAGATTAAAGATAAAAATGGGAGTGTCGGGAGACATCTCCACTGGGTGTTAGTCCATACTAGACCACGGGCCTTTGGGACGAACTACGACGGAATATGACAGTTCGCGCCCACATTTGTACGAAGCTCCAGATTTCTTACTTCCGGGTTCTCAATCGCCTTTCTGATCTCATCTGCAAAGTCCCTTGCTCGTATTACATAGTATGGTCTATTGTAGAATCTTGACACTTTGCCTCTCATATGTTTAGTGATATTGAGTGTGTTATGCAGCTTAGCAGCTTCTTCATAGGGCTTGTGAGAGATGTTGTTCTCGCTCTCTCCATATTTCAGCTGTTAAAACCTTGTCGAGGATCGGCTTCAGCTTCTTTGAAGACTTTAATCTGGAGAATGCTGACTCAAACCATTTACTATAAGGCGCATACTCTTTCTCCATCACGAAACATAGCTTCATCAGTCGTTCTACTATTCTTGTAGCAATTATCTTTGAGCTTAGCTCATCGCCAACATCCCCACAACGACCCACAAAAGCTTCTTCCTGTGAGATTTCATGCCACTGTGCTGCGAGTAGATAGAGCCATAGGTCTCTTGGATAGTATTGGAACTTCTTCCTAATTCTCCCTAAACCAAGATCATCATGAAAGATTCTGCCTTTCACAATTGACAACAATTTATGCTCTGGGAATCTCAGCCAATCCGAGATTTTGATATCTCGGTAAGGATCAAAATTAAGATATTTCTTGAAGAAGGATCTTATTGTGAACATCTATACAAGATGATTAACCGGCCCACTCTTGATCTCTTGGGGAAGCCGAACACCGAACTTGTCAGGCTTTCCAAAACTAGTAGGATATCCTCTGAACTCATACGGCAACTCCTCACTCAAGACTTTCCAGACTCTGTCTTTGCTACTCTTGCAATCACTTTCAGACAAGAACAGTAACATTCTTGGTCCCCAATCATGATCTGTCGATTGGGGTGTGTCAAAACCAAGGACTTCTGACCCAGAACCGATAAGACCCGCTGAATATTTCAAGCTTGGGGATTCAGCATCTAAAATCGGCTTCACAACTTCTCTGTAGAATAATTCACTCAACTTCAGTCCTGGAATAAACTCAGACATGCACTTAGCTTCTCAACCCACAAAATAAAAACTTTCGTTCACAGCATACATTAGAAAAAAGGGTGTTTGCGGGAGATGCCTCCAACAGTGTAGCTAAAAACCTTTCGTATAAAAAACTCGCTTTTGTTTCAAGTTGTAGACTACGGGTCTATGTTCTCTTTGTGCCGAACTTTGGGAAATCGAAATAGACCTGAAAGACATGAAAGTGGAAAATGTTGTTGTTGGTTGCCTAGGGATGGCTACAACAACAATAGCCAACCAAATAACCGAAGTAATTTTCAGAATTTTTAATGCAATATGCCAATTTTCGGGTAACTGTGTTAAATTTTGCAAGAGCTTACAAATAGCAATTTTTAAATATTTAATGTTGTATGCCATAAAAGGGGTAACTGCTTTAAAAAATGTGAAAAGGCATGGTTACGAAAACTGAGGCCTTATACAGTGCTCTTCTAAGAATGAAAGTTGTGAGTTTTGACGATATCGTAGAAAAGGCCTCAGGGATCATCAAAGCTGCTCCAAACCGCAGATACATTTACCGTAAGTACGTAAACAGACTGGTTAAAAACGGCAAGCTTCAGAGAATCCGAAAGGGATTGTACATGGTTTTGTCGCCTCTTGAAGAACCCAAAAGACATATAGTGGATAAACTTCTGATCGCCTCCAAAATCAGAGATAAATACTACTTAGGCTTCCACACAGCACTAGAGTACTATGGCTGCGCCAGCTCCTTCTACAATGAAGCTTACATATGCGTGAAAGCAAAAGACAGATTCGACTCGTTCCAGTATAAACGTTTCAGCTTTAGACCAGTATTTGTCGAGGATGTCACTGTGGAGGTAGAAGAGAAACACTACCGAGGAAACATCTTAAAAGTTAGCAGTAAGGAAAGAACATTCATCGAATGCATCCGCAGGGTCCAGTACGCTGGAGGATGGGAAGAATGCATCAAAAGCCTAGAAGGACTTAGAGGTCTAAACTTCGAAAAACTGCCAAGTCTACTACATAAGTACAGAAACGATATCCTGTTTAGACGAGTAGGCTACGTCCTTGAATTCCTAAAAAAACGTTCACCATTCTACGAACATGTAAACGTCCACCTACTAAATGAAATGGAGAAGCAGATAATAGGACCACCACGATACCTAACATGCCGAGAGAAGGGCCCCCTCAACAGAAGGTGGAAACTGTACATCCCCAAAGGTTTTGAGGAAAAATTGAGATGCATCTAAATTGAAAAGAATGTACAACTTTGAAGAACTTGCCCACAAATACGGCTTTAACGTACGAGAAATAGAAAAAGTCTGCAGAATCTCTGACGTACTAGGGGATATCTCAGCCATAAAGTTCCTTAGAGACCATCTCTCCCTCTATGGCGGAACAGCCCTCACATTTATCTACTCAAAGGAAATCTTACGTCTCTCCACTGATTTAGACCTAAACTACCGCCACTTAGATACAAAAGACTGGGGAGAAGTAAGAAGCGAAATTGACGAGAGAATAAAAGCCTTACTTTACAGACAAGGATATGAAAAATCCGAAATAGCCATAAGCCCAAGTTACCCATTGGCTAGAATCACAGTACAATACACGAATACTTTGGGATCAAAGGATAACTTCAACATCGAGATAGGGTACATGAGAAGAATTCCAATTCTCAAAACAGACACATTAGCAGCTTTCAAACATATAGGCACACAGGAGACCTTCCCAATAAAAACTCCAATAAACGAAGAACTCTTCGCGAACAAATGGTGTGTCCTTCTCTATCGAGGAACACCAAGAGACCTCTTCGACGTTTATCAAATAACAAAAATGAGCATAGATTTTGAAGTATTCCGAAAATGCGCAATAGTTGACAGTCTAATGCGGGAAAAACCAAAACTCTACGAGATTGACATTAAAGAAACAATCAGCGAAATTCCTATAGACTTCAGTTTGAGAAATCTATTACAAGCTGACAAGTTTTCAAAATTCAACTTCAAAGAGATGACAGAACAAACCATAAATTTCAGCAGAGAAATAATGGAAAATCTAACAGAGAATGAGATCGAAGCAATTGACCAATTCTTTGAACTTAAATCATTCAAGCCAAATCTAATTGATGAAAAAGGAATTTTCCATGAAAAAATAAAAGAACACCCCGCTATCCAATGGGTGCTAACTAAATTAACCTGACACACCCTTGCTATTGCGATTTAGCAGATAAAAGATCGCTACTCGCCGAACTTTTCATTGTTTACGAACTTCCAATACAAACAGGTCATCACCAATTCTCAATTTCCCGAAATTCCATTTATCCTTCATTGAATAAAAAAAAAGGGAAGTTGCGGGAGATATCTCCATCGTAACCTTTTAGAAGCAATAAAAGACTAACCTAGCGAAAAGACTACTTTTTGCTTTCATCATTCTCTGTGTTAAAGTAGATTTCGTTGGTTTCAAGGGTTTGACATGCGCGCGTACATTAGGTAATCATAAGGTTTAATTCGAATTTCTTACTTGTATTGCTGGGGAGTTAATATGAAGAATGTTGTGTACGTGGAATGGGTTCCAGCCGGCGCATTGATGAAGGCTCTGGTTGCATTTTTTTCTTTACTTATCTTATGCGTGTTATTGATAACGATCGCGGTTGGCGTTGCTTTTGAAAATCCTTTTTTTATTGTTTTATTAGTGTCTCCTCTCGCGTTTGTGTTGTTTTCATTTTGGAATTATCGAGGCTTACAGATACAAGTGACCAATAAGGAACTTTTAACTAATTACGGGTTTTTCAACCGCAAACGCATTCTAATAGGAGACATAGTATCGTGTGAACCAACTAAAGCCTCTTTTAGAAGGTATGGCGGCATAGGCATTAGATATGGCACTGATGCCTCTTGGGCTTACACAACATCACTTGGCAATGCTGTGAAAATAATCCCAAGGAGAGGAAAGCCTTTCGTCTTTTCTTCAAATAATCCTGAAAAAATCTGCAGCATCATTAATCAGATGAAAAGTGTATGATAGGCCGTTCATTGCATTGACAAAGCCAATATAAAGCGTGTGCTGTTGAGAAAAAAAGGGATTTATTGGTTGAGGTATTTTCAATGTGTGAAAGGGTGCGTTTTGAAGCTTTAAAGCATTAAAGGCTTGCTGTATTTTTCGTTGAAGAAGATTTTAGTGAAATCTTTTCTTGGTTTCGGCTGTGGTTTTTCATCTGGCACTCCTATCGGTAGTAAAGCTACAACCGTTATTCTTTCTGGGATTTCAAGTAGTTGTTTGATCCTTTCTTCTTTGAAGGCTCCTATCCAGCAAGTGCCATACCCTAAATCTGTGGAAGCCAGAACCATATGTTCCATGGCTATCATAACATCCTGTTTGCACCATTTAGGTGAAGCTTCAGTGTCCGCTAAAGCTACGATTATGGCTCCAGCGTCTGCCAAGAACATCTGGTTCCGTGCGGACTCTGCTAAAAGCTTCTTTCGTTCAGAGTTTCGAACAATTATGAACTGCCAAGGCTGACGGTTTGCAGCTGAAGGTGCTAAACGAGCTGCTTCCAGAATCCTCTTCAAATGTTCATCTGGTACAGTTGAAGGCTTATACTTTCTGATACTCCTCCTATTCTTTATAGCCTCAAAAACTTCCATACTTTCTGTCTCCTTTTTCACTTCTAGTACAATGGGGAACTGGATGTTTTTATGTTTTTGCGATTACGAACGTTAATTTGAAACCAAATATGTTTCTCTGTAAAAACCCATGGGTTTTTAAGCGTAGAAATAAGATTTGTTTGATGGTGATTTGCATGTCGTATGTTATTGAAGTTACTGTGAAGAGTCAGAAAGGAAAGTGTGCATTTGGACATGAGGTGGGCGATAAAATAGTTTTCGACGGTATATCTATAAAAGGCAATATCTGCTACAGTGCACTTATGGTCTTGCTTCCAAAGGTTTATGCTATGCGTTACGGCGTAGAGTTTCCATGGACTGAAGATAAAGACGTAACGTTCAATGCTTGCCCAGACGCTGAGAATCCAGTTGTATTTGAAATTCGTCGTGTCAGAAAATAGCTGAAGACAGTAGACACATGCTAAAAGTATTAAACTATTTTTTTTATAGAAAGGCAAGTTCCAGGATGGTTAACGCGTTAAGCTTAATTAAGCTAATATACCGTCAATGAGCACATAGTTGTTACCTTTGAGGTTGTTTCGAATGAAGAAGGTAGCTTCTATTCGTGATGGGTTAAGGCAATTACCTATTAAACCTGTTTATCTGGTGTCAGTTGCACATGAAGGAAAAAAGAACATTATAAGCATCGGCATGTTTGCTTTCTTTTCCGGAAAACCAACTCTAGTAGGCGTTGGCATAGCACCTTCCAGATACTCCTTTGAGTTAGTTCGTAAAAGCGGAGAATACGTTGTTAACGTGGTTGATGAGAAGCTTATGGAAGCCGTGCGAATTTGTGGAAGGAAGTCGGGTCGGGAAGTTGACAAGTTTAAACTGGTGAAGCTTACTCCCGTGAAGGGCGTTGAAGTGAAGGCTCCACTCATCCAAGAAAGCCCAGTTAATATAGAATGCAAGGTTGTTAAAGAAGTGGAGGCAGGTGATCACGTTTGGTTCATAGGCGAGGTGCTGGCTGTTCATGTTCGTGAAGGCTACAACTGGAAAGACGGTTTACTATTCAAATGGATAGGGGAAGAAGGGTTCTATTATAAGGTAGGAGAAAAAACAGGTAAATTCTAAAACGTTTCATAGATGTAGTCTTATTTATAGAAAGCGCGCGCGCGCTGAACCTTTTAGAGGAAATAAACGATCAATTTCAGGATAATTCGCCTGATCTGAACTATCTGCTTCTGAGCAAATTTAATAATACAATGTTCCTAATTAATTTGGATAGGTGAGTTGAATGAAAGTTTTTCATTACAAAGAGGTTGAAGCAAAGGATGCAGGGAAAGGAACCTCGAGATTAAGTGTTAGGTGGCTTATCACAAAGGAGACGGGAGCTGAAAACTTTGCGATGAGATTGTTTGAGATGGAGCCTGGAGGCAGCAGTCCTTTCCACAGTCATCATTGGGAACATGAGGTCTTCATTTTAGAAGGCGAAGGCATTGTGGTTGGTGGAGGAGAGAAAAGAGAGTTCAGGGCTGGCGATGTCATCTTCATTCCTCCAAATGAGGAACATCAATTCGAAAACAACAGCGAAAAAACTGTGAAGTTCCTATGCTTAATACCCTACATGTAAGAGTGAGGAAGGTACATGAACACAGAATCTAATTGTTGCTGGCTTTTATGGTTTTAAACATCAATTTGCTCGTTAAAAATATATGCTAGTTGCTACATGTAGCTTTGGGTTTCAGGAGATAGGTCCTATGAAGTATGATGTAATAATTGTTGGAGCAGGCCCCGCAGGTATCCTTTTAGCTCTTGAGTTGACAGAAAAAACCAATCTCAATGTTTTGATGCTTGATAAAGGACCAGATATACATAAACGTAAATGCCCGGCGAGTCGCGGGTTCGAGTGTATCCATTGCGACCCATGCTTATTGTTATCTGGGTGGGGTGGAGCAGGAGCTTTCAGCGACGGGAAACTTACGCTGTCCACTGAGGTTGGTGGCTGGCTGAGCCAGTACATGTCGAAAGGAGAGCTTCGCAATCTCATAAGCTATGTGGATAGTGTTTACCTGAAGTATGGAGCAACCGAGTACGTTTATGGAGAAGACACTGAGAAGGTGGAGGAGATTGAGCGAAAAGCTTCGTTAGTCGGGTTGAAACTTATCCGCCAGAAAATTAGGCACATGGGCACGGAGAGATGTGCCCAAACCCTTCGGAAGATGCGTCAAGAACTGAATGATAAATGTGAGGTTAAGCTTAAAAAGGATGTTAAAGGGCTCATAGTGAAAAACAATGTTGTTGAAGGCGTCGAAACGGTTGATGGCGAAAAATTCCTTGCAAAATACGTTACTGTTGCTCCTGGACGAAGCGGAGCTGAATGGCTTCAGGCGGAGGC
>Ga0209986_10005618_pt1 | contig 10366 bp, 4 predicted proteins | sample BlataG_FD_183168 | JGI IMG/M metagenome (GOLD analysis project Ga0209986, IMG submission 183168) | Deep subsurface microbial communities from Black Sea to uncover new lineages of life (NeLLi) - Black_00105 metaG (SPAdes) (version 2) | ecosystem: Environmental > Aquatic > Marine > Oceanic >...
GTGGTCGTCGGATGTTTTCTAATCGATGCTTGGTAAAAATGGATAGATCATAACATACTGGTGCTGATCGCTTAATTTTTGCCTTTGAACCCTTCAGAGTGTTATCGAGATTCGAGAGTATACATTAAAGCCAGCTTCAGTGAAGGAATTCCTGGCGTTGACAGGGGACTTTTTCCCTAAACGTCAGTCCTTGATGCCTATCGTTGGGTGAGTCACACGCAAATCACACACCTCCCCCCGTCCATCTCTCCTTCTCCCTCTGTTGTTGTCCCCCAACACCCTCCCCCCCTCTCTCTTGCAGCATGTTCAACACTGATGTCGGTATGCTCAACAAGATTGTCCATATCTACTCCTACGATGACTTTGACCACCGTGATGCATGCAGAAAAGCTGCTGCTAACGACAAAGACTGGCAACAGAATTATCTTGGCAAGAGTAAACTATGCATGAGAACACAGGTATGTTACGCTTATTAGTGGTGATTGTGTCCGCCGCCTTTACTGTGTTTATCCAGGAGGTTGATCTATAGTAAGCCACCCATCATGACTTGAGCCTAACTCAAGCACATGCTCTCTCTCTTCTTCTATCTATCTCTCTTTTTTCCTCTATATGAAACACTTTTTACAGGAAAATGCAATTTATGAGCCTGCAACTGAAGTTCTGGAGAATGCCGGCTGGCAAGGCTTCCAAGCCCTTCAATCCCTCTCCAAAGGAGCCTCCCAGCCAATCTACGAGATCCGCCGCTACATCCTGGCCTCTGGATCCAGCACAAAGTTCTTTCTAGCCATGGCAGGTGGAATTAAAGAGAGATGCAGTGTGCCTGATGCTGGTACACTTGTGTTTGTAGGCCAATGTGAAATGGGCCAAAAGATGACAGTTGCTGTAATCTGGAGGTATTCATCTGCACAAAACAGGAAGGAAGCTAGGGATAAGGTGAAAGGGCTTAATACATGGGTGAGTTCTATGAAGGATACTGCTCCTTTGGTGTTGGAGTCGAGTGTGGAGATAGTGCAGCCAACTGGGTTTTCACCTATGCAGTGAGGTGAGGTGAGAGGTTGCCAGCTGGCAGGAGAGGTTTGAATAGGACAAAAAGGGAGGGTGAGTTACGTTTCTGTAATGTTTTTAATTATGATACTCTTTGGTAATGTCATAAATCTGTGATCTCGCTCCTATTCGTACTGAATATGTCTAATAATAAAGGGAATCTTAATAAATGGATTCTCCAAAAACCTACAATTGTCCAGACTCCAAGTAAAATGCGTTTATTCTGTTTTCCGCCAGCAGGGAGTGGATCTTGGGTGTTTATGGAATGGAGCAAGCACCTCCCTGCTTCTGTTGAGGTTGGTTACCACCAATGGATCACAGATCAGACGCTCCTCTCACGTCTTTCATTTCCTTCATTACTCACCCCCAACCTCTCTCTTTCCCAGGTCTGCCCAGTTGAACTCCCAGGTCGCAACACCAGAATGGGAGAACAACCTTACCACTCAATGGACGATCTCGTCAAGAATGCCGTCGATGCCTTGTCCCCCATCCTCCTCTCCGACACCTCCAAGCCCTACTCCCTGTTTGGCCACTCCCTCGGAGCTTGGATGGCCTTTGAAATCTCCAGAGAGATAGCAAGACGCGGCAACCTCCCCCTCCCTCTCCGTCTCTATGCCTCCGCCAACAGAGCTCCCAGTCTTGGCACTACAGTTAACCCCTTGGATTGTGAAGAGACCCGGGGAGCCAAACTGGCAGACATGCCTGAAAAGGAGTTCTGGAGACATTGGGAGCTGCGTTATGGGGAGCATCAAGCTGTTAAAACTGGGGATCCATTCTTTAGTAATATGTTTTACAAGCTATTGCAAGCTGATATTAAGATGGCGGAGACTTATAAGGCTGAGGAAGATGCGTGTGCTCCTTGTCCTATTGTCTCCATGATGGCTGCAGATGAATCTAGGTAGGTATTTAGTATTAGTAGTAATGTGGGATTTGTGTATGTGTATTTTAGGTGCTATTACCTTTTACCTAACCCACCTTTCTGTTTCTTCTCCCATTCTCCCTTTTCTTCTCTCTTCACCAGGTTCCCTCCTGAGCACTTTGTAGATTGGAAGAAACATTGTCCAGAAGGCACTCATGTAGAGAAGACATTCAGGTGAGTATCACTTTTTTTTTTAAGATCTACATATCTATCTATGTGTCTATTTATATCAAGATGGTAAATCCTTATTATAACCTCAATCCTTTCCCAATCCCCCCCTAATTTGTAGAGAGGGAGGACATTTTTATATCATGGATGAGAAGAGCCCTAGTCGTATAGAGGCATTGACATTCATAGCAGAAGATTTGAAGAGCTTGGAGGTTTAGTGAAGATCTATGGTTTTAAATGTAACAAGAAGATTTGATATTTTGTAGCTGTTGTTTTATGTAAGAAGAAGAAATAGCCAAATTACGTGTTGTTGTATAGAATAAACTGAATAGACAGATAGTCTCTTCCTCTGTTTGGAGGGTGGGGAGAGAGAGGAGGTGTTGGAGACTGCCAGGTGGCGCGCCGGATCCGGATCGCCTGAGCTCCAAGCTATAAGTGGAGCACCCGTCCATCCAAACCCTGTATAAATTGAAACATCATACATCCAACAAATCAAATTAATTACTAATCATTGAAAATCAACTCTTTTTTAATCTGTCGTGCCTTAAGTACTCGTGAAAAAGTTTCAGATGGTGCTTCCAAAGATTGGTGAAGACGTCGAGGTGAGTAGTACATTCGTATAAATCCTGAAACACGGTGCTCAAGGTGTTATTTCTAGCCTGATAATGAAATTGGAGGCCGGTCAGAGGCAAGAATCACCATGATGGATTACCCTGATAATTTATTATCGTGCCTCAAGTTGATAACCAACCGGATATCCAACATTTTCAACAATCGAGCGATCATCATATCAGCATTAAGCCTATACGAAAACCTACATTTTTTCCCACCACGCATTATTATACCATATCCTCACCCAAAACCCACCCTCCGCTCTCCCTCTCACTCCTCCCCTTCTCTCCTTTGTAGCTCGACCTCCGTCTCCCCACTTTGAGACAAATCCTGAGCACCAACGGATCCAACGATGGTCCAGCTCTCCATCTCCCAGCATACGACGCCACTCTCTCTCGTGGTGAATTGGAAAGACTCGTCACCAAGTGCGCTCGCTCCCTCATTGCGTCAGGCATCAAACGCGGTGATGTCGTCGCCTTGGCCGAAGTCAATTCCGTCGAGTTTGTCATCGGCTTCCTAGCCATCACCTGGGCTTCAGCTGTAGCACTCCCCCTCAACCCCAACAACAAGAAGGATGAGTTTTATCTCTTCCTTGAAGATGCAAAAGCCAAAATGGTCTTAATCTCCGCAAACGGCCGCCCTGAGGCCGAGGCAGCTGCCGCAACTTTGAACATCCCTATCATCGCTCTTCAGGTCACTGAAGACATATCCTTCTCTCTCACCATGACCTCCTCCACCCCCGGGTTTGAAATCAAATCTGGAAATGATGATGTCAGTATTACACTAGATCCCAACCCTGAAGACCAAGTTTTGATTCTACATACCAGTGGTACTACTGGCAGACCCAAATGTGTCCCTCACCGTCATCGCAACCTATGTGCAGCGTTGAGGAATGTCGCCTGGACGTATGATATGTCTGATGAAGTCTCCATGCATGTTATGCCTCTATTTCATCCTCATGGATTGACCCAGGGTCTCCTCACTCCTCTGGCTACTGGTGGGTCGGTGATTCTGCCCACAGCAGGAAAATTTGACCCCGTCACGTTCTGGCAAGATGCGGCCAAGTACAAGGCTACATACTACACTGCAGTGCCAACTATTCACTTGATGTTGTTAGCACGTGCAGCTGAAGACTATCCAGCTGATAACCCTCCTCCATTGAAGTTTATTAGATCCTGCTCTGCTCCACTGGCTCCAGCAACTCTTCACAAGCTTGAAACGATGTTTGGCGTACCAGTGTTGGAAGCCTACGCCATGAGTGAATGCAATCAGATGTGTTCGTCTCCTTTACCAAGGAGAGGAGGACGTAAAGCTGGTACTGTTGGTCCAGCTGCTGGTGACATTGAGGTGGCCATTATCGCTCCAGATGGGAAGATCCTGCCGAATGGGCAGCGTGGAGAGGTGTGTGTTAAAGGCCCCAGCGTGACAGATGGCTATATGGAAAACCCAGCTGCAAATGCAGAGTCATTTATTGATGGCTGGTTCCACACTGGAGATGAAGGAGTGTTGGACCAAGATAATTATCTCACAGTGACTGGTAGAATTAAAGAGAGAATCAACAGAGGAGGAGAGAAGATCAGTCCAAATGAAATTGACAGTTGCCTGATGGCTCACCCAGACGTGGCTGAAGCGGTCTCTTTTGCTGCTCCCGATGAGCTCTATGGCCAAGTAGTGGCATGTGCAGTTCGGCTCACTCCAGAAGGAGCTAAAAAACACAAAGACGACATTGCTGTTGCTGCTTCTATTCGTAAACATGTGGGAGAGAAGCTGGCTGATTTCAAGGTACCTGCATTTGTATTTGTCACTGATTCTATTCCCAAGAATGCAACTGGCAAAGTTCAACGTCGTCATGTTGCAGATCATTTCCTTGCAAAGGTGTCAGAACTGAGATCTCTGGCTGCCATTGCAGCAGCTGGACAAGATACATCTGCAATTGTCGCTGCTGTCTGGCGTGAAGTGCTGGGAGAACGTTTCACTGACTCTGACATACCAGAAGATGCAGCCGATTTCTTCTTGAGTGGGGGTAACTCTGTTCGTGCCATGCAAGCAGTGTCTCGTCTGAGAGAAAGCACTGGCCTTGACTTGCCAGCTGCCTTTGTCTTCATGCACAGAACTTTCATACAAATGGTCGATGCAGTCAATGCGGCTCGGAACAACACAGTTGGCACAGACGGCATCAATCAAAACGTCCTCAAGGCCATGCACGACTTGCCAAGATACGATGGTGTCCCTGTCTCCCTCAGTCAAGAGCAGCTGCTGTTGTTGTACGAGCAAGATCCAGACCGTACTGACTACCTGGTGGTGGAAGCTGACTGGATCCAAGGCAGCTTGGATACCGCAGTGCTCAAGACCGCTTATGAGTACTTAATCCAACGCCACGAGGCTCTTCGTACCTTGTTTGCAGCCAAAGGGAGCACTATGGTCCAGAAAGTCATCCCCGCTGATAAAGTGGTACCATCCTGGATTGAAGAAGACATTTCCAGCGACCCAGGTTCTGAAGAAATTGCCCTGAGGATTCTCCAAGAGGAAATGCAAGCACCGTTCAATTTGTACAAAGTACCACCATGCAAAGCAGTCCTCCTCCGCTGTGAGGCAGATTTGCACCTCTTCTTCATCAAGGTGCACCACATCTGCTTTGACGGCTGGTCTCGTGGTGTCATGGTGAAGGAACTATCTCAATTGTATGCTGGAATCAAAGCAGGAAAGAAGCCAGAAGACGTGCTCACCCCTGCTGCTCTTCCCCTCCAATATGCCGACTACAGTCAGTGGCAACGCAAACAAGTTGACACCCCAGAAGCAGAAGCCATGCTGGAGTACTGGAAGAAACATCTGGATGGAGCTCCTCCTCTTCTAGCTCTCCCAACCGACTTCCCCCGTCCTTCTGCCCCCACTGGTAGAGGTGGTCAAGTCCCAGCTTCCATCCCAGTCAACATCGTCAAGGAAGCTTCCAAATTGGCAGGTACCGCCAGTACCACCATCTTCACTGTCCTCTCTTGTGCCTTCCAGCTGATGTTGAGCAGATATGCCCGACAAGAAGATGTGGTCATCGGTACTCCATCTGCTGGTAGAGATTTTGGTGAACTGGAGAACCTGATTGGCTTCTTAGTCAACCCAGTGCCAATGAGACTGATTGTAGACAAGGAGGTGGCATTTGCTGATTTGTTGAAGAAGGCAGCAGAGACTGTAGAAGGCTGCAGATGCAACAATAAGATCCCCATTCAACGCATTGCCCAAGCAATTGGAGCTCAAAGAAGTGCAGGCTACAGCCCCATCTATCAGTGTGTGTTTGTCCTACAAGATGAGAATTTCAAGAGACAGCTACAGTTGACTGGTGGTTTGAATGTGGAGCGTGTGCCAGAAGAAGCCTTCCTGGAAGTCGCCATGTTTGACTTGACCTTGGAGCTGGTGGAGCAAGCCGATGGGTCCCTTGCTGGCTCCTTGAAGTACTCCAGTGATTTGTTCAAACCTAGCACAGCCGAACGTATGGTTTCTCACTTTGTCAACCTACTCACCTCGGCGGTCACCAAACCAAGTCAGCCGGTGAAAGAACTGAATATCCTTTCAGAGCCAGAAAAGCAGCTGTTGGTCAACACTTTCAACAATCACAATTGGGACAACATCAGCGGTCCAGATGAGGTCGCTCCTCCAGATGAGATAGCTTGTGATGCATTTGTTCGCTTTGCTGAATCCCGTCCAGACGCTTTCTGTGTCATGGATGGAGAAACTGGAGCCAAGCAGACCTTCAAACAAGTGCACCACCGTTCAACCGGTCTAGCTCAGCAACTGGTGGTCAATGGAGCCAAGCCAGGGAAGGTAATAGGTGTCTTGATGGAACGTTCAGTGGAGCTCTACAGCGTAATGTTGGGTGTGCACAAATCAGGTGCTGGCTATGTCGCACTTGACCCTGACTATCCTAAAGAAAGACTGGTCTTCTTGCTGGAATCAGCTGAAATCGACACCATTATCACTCATCGTGATTGTGTCGACAGGACTGATCTCGGGGGGGAGATTGTTGACAGGAAGATTAACCTAATGAAAGACATGGACTGGCCAGCTTTGGAGGCAGCTGGTAATCAACCAAATGCAATGGCTGCATTGCCAAGAGCATCTCCATCTGACATCTGCTATGTCACCTTCACCTCTGGGTCTACTGGTAAACCAAAGGGTGCTCAAGTCACTCATGTATCTGCAGTTAATTACTGCCAGTTTTCTCGTATTTTGCTCAACTTGAAGCCAGATGAGACCTTCTTGCTCAAGACAACCACTGCTTTTGATGCCTCTCCTGCAGAGTATCTTATTGCTATGATTTCTGGAGCCATGGCTGTTGTTCTCCAGCCAGGTGGACAAAAAGACATTGGCATGTTGATTGACACCATAGCCATGGTCAAACCCACCAGAATGGCAACGATCTTTGCTCCTCCGTCACTTGCTCAAGCCATGCTGCTGGATCCCCGTGCCAAGGATCTTCAGCATCTTCAGGGAATGATCATGGGTGGTGAAGCAGTAGAAGCTTCCCTGGTTGAGCCTCTATTGGAAGCGCTCCCTAAATCCTTCCCTTGCAACTTGTACGGCCCATGTGAAACTGGAGCTTTTGTGACTGCCAACCCTGGAGCTGGCATCGCCGAAAGTGGCAGTTGTCCCATTGGCTACCCCATTCCCAATGCCAAGTTGTATGTGCTTGATGCAGATCTGCAGCTGGTGCCACTTGGTGTAGATGGTGAGCTATGCATTGCTGGTAAAGTAGTTGGTAAGGGTTACATTGGCCGTCCAGACTTGACAACAGAAAAATTCATTGCCAACCCGTATGCAACTGGAGAAGACGATAAGATCATGTACCGCACTGGTGACTTGGCTCGTTGGTTGACTGATGGTCAAATTGAATTCAGAGGAAGAACTGATCACCAAGTGAAGATTCGCGGTCTGCGTATTGAAATGGGTGAAATTGAAGCCACTCTTGCAGCCATCCCCGGCGTAGCTCAATCTGCTGTGGTTGTCAAGGAAGATCTGGCCAAAGCTAAGCAGTTGGTCGGCTACATTTCCCCCAACACTGTAGATAGCAATGTCATCCTCGCTGCTCTGAGAGAGACCCTCCCCGGCTACATGGTACCCACAGTGATGATCCAGATGGATGTCCTCCCCACCCTCCCGAATGGCAAGATCAACCGCCTCTCTCTCCCTGAGCCTGAATGGACTGGTGGACCCAGCAGTGGAGGGTACGTCCCTCCCGCTACTCCATTAGAGAGCAGAATTCAAGCTATTTGGCAGGAAGCACTGGGCTTCAGCCCAGTCTCTGTGACAGATGATTTCTTCCTGATTGGAGGTAGCTCCCTGACTGCTATGATGGTGACTGCCAAGATGCGTGCAGTTACTGGCCTGGGCATTCCTGGCTCTCATTTGTTCCAATTTAGGACAATCCAAGAACTGGCTGCTGCATTGTCTTCGAGTACGCTTGAGAGACTGGACGAAGAAGATATGGAGGAAGAAATGGCGAAGGGAGAAGGTGGAGATGACAGCTCAGCAACTGGCGTTCCTCTCCCCATCTCTCTCCAACAAGAGCTGTACCTCCGTCTGCATGACGTCAACCCCAACTCTACCGCTGAGTCGTTGTTGTTTGGTATCAAGCTCCGTGGGGAAGTGGACATGTGTGCCTTGGCTGTGGCTTTGAATAAAACGTCACAGAGACATGCTGCTTTCAGAGCAAGGTATGTTAAAGGTAAAGATGGAGGGCCGCCCATGCAGATTATCAACCCCCCTGAGAAGGCCTTCTTCCCGCTGTATCATGTAGATATGAAGGTGGCTACAGCTGCAAAAGTGGCCGCGAAACGTGAAGTAGAGGTGCGTGATGCTGACATGTCGAGGAGGATTTCAATGGCAGCAACAATCGGTGGACAGATGAGTTTTGCACCTCAAGCCTCTGGGGGTGGTAGTGGTGGTTATTCCTTCCCTGTATTGAAGAAAATAATGAGCTCTCTGCCTTCATCCAAGCTATCTTCCAAGCGCTCTTCTGGCAGTCTCCAAGGTGCTGGTAGTAGCGGCGATAGTAGTAGTGGGGGTAAGGCTTCTGGTCCCCGTCCTCCGCTCATCTCATCATTGTCTTCACGCAGGATGTCTTCATTCAAGCGTCAGCCCACTGAACATAAATTTGCGGCACTGAAATCCTCTCCTTTTGACGTTATTGATGAAAATGCTGAAGAGAACGACCCCGATGCAGAAAATGTCACTGCCACCATTGCCAACATAAACCTCAACAGCGCCAACAGCGCCAACACCACCAACATAAACAAATTGGAGTCTGCAACCAGTATCGTTCCAGAGAGAAGAAGCACCATCTTGCTCAGGTCTCTGTCAACCATGGCCTCGGCCAAGACTGCTGGTTATGCCATGAGCTTTGTTCCCAAGCCCATCCCGGAAGAAGAAGAAGAAGGCAGCCAAGACTTTGTGCCCGATGAAATTTGGGAGGAGTACAGCGAGAGATGCGGAGTGAGCATTGAGGTATTAAAAATTATGCACGAAGAAGCAAAGAGACCATTCGAATTGTGGACAGATGCTCCTCACTGCCGCGCTCTGTTGATCACCGTGGACCCTGACTATCACGTCTTGTTGATCAACATTCACCACGGTGTCAGTGATGGGTGGACTTTTGGAGTCTTCTTCAACGAGTTTCAGAAACTGTATGCTGCTGCCAGGGCTAAAGAAGATTTGGATGCTGTTGATTTGCCCGTCACTACCATGCAAAACCCCGAGTACTGCCGTCGCCAAAGAGCCAGACTTGAATCTGGCAAGATGGCCAAAGGTTTGGAGTTTTGGAAGAAGACCCTGACTGGTGTCAAAGAGGAGCTGAACCTTCCTTTTGACAATCCACGTCCCCCCATTTCATCTTATCATGGCTTTACGGTCCAAATCAAGCTGGACAAAGAGATCATTGACAAGCTCAAGGCAGCTGCAATAGCCCAAAAGACAACGCTCACCGTCGTCTTGTTGGCATGCTGGCGCACCATGCTCCATTTGACTGCTGGAGACAATGATTTCGCCATTGGCTGGGCTATGGGTGGCCGTACTTCAGAGGATTTATCCACCATGACTGGTTGTGTCTCCAACTTGGCAGGTATCAGAACCAACCTCAAGGGCCTGAAGAAGTTCAGTCAAGTGGTGGATGCAGAGGCCCAAGCGGTGACCATTGCTCAAGATCACTCCACCATCCCATGGCTAGCAGTTGTCAGAGAGCTGGGCAAGGACTGGGGCAAAGGTCCCCACCCTGTGTTTGGAGTGCGTGTGTCCATCCTGGATTTGAAGGGTCTCACTCAAGGTGGCCTGCAACTCGCTGGACTTGAAGCTGAAGAATTCAGCCGTAAGCCATTTATGCACACCAGCAAGTATGACTTGGAGTTGGAAATGAGTGAGACGCCAGAAGGAGGGTATCTTGGCACAATAGAATACACTACTGATAGATTTGAGAGATCTACTGTGCAGAGAATTGGAAAGAATTTGGAAAGTTTGTATGCAGCTGTGGCTGCCAACCCTGATGCCAAGTTGGGAGATTTGGCCAAGGTTGCAAAGTCCAAGTAGAAAAAGAGGATAAAAGTGTTTTTTTTTTATATGTTGCTTTTTTTTTTTTTTTGTTTT
>Ga0209986_10005619_pt1 | contig 10363 bp, 9 predicted proteins | sample BlataG_FD_183168 | JGI IMG/M metagenome (GOLD analysis project Ga0209986, IMG submission 183168) | Deep subsurface microbial communities from Black Sea to uncover new lineages of life (NeLLi) - Black_00105 metaG (SPAdes) (version 2) | ecosystem: Environmental > Aquatic > Marine > Oceanic >...
TAACATTTGCTCTTACTTCTTGAACAGCTATATCTCCCATAAAATCAACAGTGGAATTTATGAAATCTACAATTTCATATTTAAATTCGCCCCCCATCATCCCAATATAGAAAACATCACCAATGTCTACGCTCCATTCAAGATCGTCTAATGGATTAAAATCAAAGATTCTAGTATAATTATATGTCAGTCCTTCGGGATACATTTCTCCTATATAAGTAAGCAGTGTTCCTGCTTCTAAAGTACCATTAGGATAATATTTCATTTCTATATATTCTCCAGATCCAGTGCTATTTTCAATTCGAATTGTATTTGTGTTTGGATAGGTTACATCAGCAGCCATGTCACCTCCTAGAATGAAAAAATAATCATCATTTGATCTATTTCCGCACCACGGAATCATTAATCCATTTGAGCCATTAGTCGGAATAAAAGGGTTAGGAGCTAACCATGTACTTTGATCGGGGGTATATGCAATGAAGTCTCCTGATCCTGATGTAAAATTCACTAAAGAATGATTAAATAATGGACAATTAATATATCTTTCTAATGAAGATGTAGTAACATTAAAATACATTAATGATAATTGAACTCCATAATAATCAACATCATGTCCTGAAAAATTTTCGAAATAAGTTATCGCTGAAATATTATAGATTGAATCCATCTCAAACATGTAATTCGAACCATTATAAGCTACAATGTTCCAACCTATCATATCACCCTCGTCAAAATCCCAATAAACATTATCATTAGGGGGACCTGGTGGGGGATCAAAAGAGGTACTGGCATTCACATTCGTGAAATTGGATGATGCTAGCGATATGTAAAACACCGAAAAGAACAATATTAAAATAAATAGACTTTTTTTATTTTTCATTTTAGATTTCACTTCTGCCATAATTATTAATTTTGTTATAATTATTAATCAAAATTCATATTTAATTTTGTATAATAAAATGTAATGTAGTTAAAATAGTAAAGCCTAAGTAATCTAAAAATCTAAATATTTAGAAAATAGATTAATGTTTTCAATTGGCCTTCTCAATTAAACAAAAAAAGAATCCAATTGTGTCGAGTAAATAAGGATATAATCTCTGAGAGTACTTTAGATCTTCTCTAAGATTTTTGTTATAAACTTGTATCATTCCATCTACACCATAATTGCTTGAAATCTTAGATATAGAGAAATTTGAATGAGTTTCTAAAACATCATTGATAACGATTTCATTTTCTTCTGGAGCAATCGAACAGGTGCTATATAATAATTTTCCACCAGGATTTAAGGAATCTAAACCTGATTTCAGTAATTGTTTTTGAATGCTACTCAATTTTTTAATATCTCTCATTTTCTTACTTTTTTTTCTGCTTGGATCTTGTCTGATTAATCCTTCACCTGTACACGGTGCGTCTAATAAAATCTTACCTGCTTTAATATTTAATTTTGATAAATTTATGGCATCCATATTTATAATAATTGAATTTACAACACCCATTCTTCGTAAATTAATTTCTAATGCCGGAATTCTATTTTTATTTCTCTCAATTAAGATTAAATTGCCTTTATTATGCATGATTTGAGCTAAATGCGTTGATTTACCACCCGGAGCTGCACACATGTCAATTACAGTTTCGTTTGGTTTAGGGTCGAGAATTAAAGCGGGTAACATCGATGCAATGCCTTGTAAATAATAAAATCCTTGAAGATATTCGTGTGTTGATCCTAAATTAAAAGGAGATTTTTTGATTTTTAAGCCGCATGGTACCCAACTAGTAAGTTCAAATTTAAATCCTTTACTTTCCAACCTAGCCTTTAAAGTTTCTACGGCTATTTTAAGCGTGTTAACTCTAATAGAAGGCATTAATGGTTTTTCATTTGCATTTAGTAATTGTTTAGTTTGATCTAACCCTAAGAATTGAATATATCTTTCAATCATATAAGGGAGATATCCGTATTTTTCTGCGAGTTTATGAGCAGCTTTAACATTCTGGGAAATTAAATATCAACTCTAAGTGAAACTATTATTACTTAATAAAAATTAATTTATTATATTTGTTATTAATATAGAAAAGAGTAGCATTATGATTGAAGTCGAAATTAAAGTTAAAATTTCTGATCCTAATCAAGTGAGGAAAAGATTTGAAGAGAACAAAGGGGTTTACAAAACTTCTTTACATCATGAAGATACATATTTTAATATGCCTAAAGGGTTAAGGGATTTTAAACAAACTGACGAAGCACTAAGATTAAGAAATTCCATTGAGTTTAATAGAAATAATCCAGAAAAAACTCAGAAAATTAATTATTTTATAACTTATAAAGGGAAAAAGATTGACAAAACAACCAAAACAAGAGAAGAGGTCGAAGTAAAAATAAATGAAATTGAAGATATGAAAAATCTTCTCAAATTATTAGGATTTCGAGAAGTATTTACCGTTGTTAAAGAAAGAGAATTATACGAATTTTTATTTAGAGACGTGAGAATCGAAGCTTTAATTGATTATTTACCTAGTTTAAAACAACATTTCATTGAAGTTGAATTAATGACTGAATCGTATGAAAATGTGGAAAAAAGTAGAAAGATTCTTTTTCAATTTTTAGAAAAATTTGGAGTTAAGAAGGGAGAATCTATTAGAAAGTCTTATTTAGAACTAATTGCCGACAAATTAAACAAAAAATAGAGTAATTATCTAAATTTGATGTTGATTAGTAAATAATATTGCTAAAAAATTTAAAAAATTGTAATTTGCTAAGCGGATTTCTTTTTTAACTCGGCGAATTCGCCATCCACGATTTGAGAAATGTACCGTCTTCCTTTAATTATCCACAAAATCTTGTGCCCTTCTCGGGCTTTTTTCCCCCATTCAGATTTTTTATTGCGATTTTGTTCGATAAAACGGTAACCAAATAAATCAATATACTTAATTCCACTTGAGAATTTTCTTATAGGATATTCTATCTCTTCAATTTCAACTCTTTTTTCTCCTTGGAAAATCGCGTTATATATTTTCAAGCCTTTTTTTTCTAAATCTTCCATATTTAGCATCATCTCTTTTTTTTTTATTAATCCTAATTTTTTATCGACTTAAAACGATTAATTCTTAATTCTCTTTTGGTTAATTTTATATAAAGAAATTTTCGAGGTTTTTTAACTTTTTTATCGACCCTGGGACTCTCGTTATTTTATTAAAGCTTAAATTAAGGATTTTTAATCGTTCAAGCTTACCCACACATTCTGGAATATTAATAATGTTCTGGTTATTTAAAGATAATTCTTCTAAAAATTTTAATTTACAAATATCTTTAGGAAAAATTCCGATACGATAATTTATATTTGAATAATAAATTCGTGTAATATGTCCTAACTTGTTTATGCTGTAACAAACTGTATTATCTGTGTCATAATTATTGTTTCCTTTCATTTTTTTACATGGCTGTCCTGTTAGCACCTCTAATAATCCAAGTAAATAAGCCTCAGAGTTAATTACTCCGTCGATAACATAATTATAGCTATATTTCTCTTTTTTTACTATCGATAAAACCCAATCAGGTATCCTATCTAATTCGTTGTTTTTTAAAACTATATTTTTTACAGATATAAGGTCTGGGCACGTTTCTGGAAAACTTCTTAGCTTACAGCGAGAAATTTCTAAAGATTCTAATCTTGATAGCTTACAAATCGACGATGGAATTTCGTTAAGGTCTTTAAGAGATAAACTTAAGATAAAACCTTGTTTTGCGGTTTTAACTCTTCCTAATCCTTTATACCCTATTTCTGTATTTTCTTTATCTGATAATTCAAACTTCTCTAAAAAATCTTTAAATTCGGCTTTAAATTTCTTATAATCCAAATAATCGATATCTAGAACAAATCTTGAGTCAGCAGAATTTAAATTATAATTTTTTCTAATTTTTTTTAATGCTTTTTCACGGATTTCTTTAAATTGATGATATTCATCTGTTTCCAATAAATCTAACAAATTTTTAAAGAAATATATAGATTTTTCATTTTGAATTGCCCATATTAAAGGCTTATGGTCTCGTTCTGGAAAGTTCTGGATCAATACTTTAGCCGCTTCAAATCTAACTAAAGTCGACTCGTCAGAGATTAAACAATTTTCAATTATATTGAAGGTTATATCGTCTTCAAACGATAATTTACCAATATACTCTAAAGCGGAGTATCTAATCTCATCGTTATCGCTTTTATTTATTAGCGATTCGAATAATTTAAGCGCGTCCTTCTTTCCTACTTCGTTATTAAGTACTTTAGAATAAATTTTTTCAAGCGTTAATTGATCGTTCATTTTTACTTCAAACTTTCTTTTACTACTTCGTGATGACATACCGTCAAAGAGATAGTACTAGGGGCTATTAATTTGAGATTTTTCATAACCTCTACGTATGAGGCTAATATTACTAAGTTTTCGCTATTACCCTTTAATATTACATTTTCTTGGATATTACAATTATCAGCGATGATTGCATTTTCGATTTTAACATTACTTGAGAGATATGTCTCGTTGTAGATTAGACATTCCTTAAGTTCGGTGTGGCTATCAATAAATACATTGTCGCCAATTATTACATTCGGACCAACCTTACAATTACCACGAATAACAACATTTTCGCCAATAGTACAAGGATGATAAATTTCTGTACTTGGGTGGATGTCAGTAGAATCATCTATTAAATTTTTTACATCTCCTTTCAAGTTTTTTATTAAATCATTCATTAAGAGAATATTTCCTTGCAATAAATCGTAGGGTTTACCAACATCGCTCCATATCCCTCTAATAGGATAATGGTAGAGTTTATTTTTATCTGCAACTTTAGGAAATACATCCCTTTCAATCGATACTTTCTTATTTGGTTCAATAAAAGAAAATATTTCAGGCTCTAGGATATATACTCCAGCGTTAATAGGCATAGGGATGTATTTGCCGTTTGGGGGTACATATTCGTCCTTTTCGAGAAATTTTAGTAATTGATGTGTTTCACTATTTGCTATCAATACTCCATATCTTGAAGGGTCGTCTACTATCTTGCTGGCAATCGTTCCAATCCCGTTACACTTTTCGTGAAATTTAAGCATGTCCCCAAAGTCGTAATTTAAAATTACATCGCCATTTAACATGAAAAAATTATCGCTTTTTAAGTATGATTCTGCCAACTTAATTGCTCCTGCTGTTCCCCTTGGATGTTTTTCATCAGAATAATAGATTTTTATTCCTAACTTTTTACCTTCCTTAAAATAGCTTTTAACAATATCATCCATCACACTTACGGCTAAAACTACTTCTTTAACTCCAGCTGCTTTTAATAAGAGTATCTGTCGCTCCATAACTGGTTTGTTCACGATTGGAATTAATGTTTTGGGTATAGTACATGTTAATGGTCTTAATCGTGTTCCCCAACCGCCCGATAAAATTATTGCTTTCGTCATTTTTTTTAATATAAAGTTTTAATGGGATGTATCAAATAATTAAAAAGCTCTTTTTTAAAAACTATTTTGGTAATTAATATTTTCATCCAATTCATATTCATACACTTTATCGTAATCATTATTTCTAATATTTGAAAAAATCCAAACAAATATTATAAAAATGAAATTTGACACAGCACATATAATAAAAAGGGTCGTAATACCAATCAGTTCTGCTATCGGTCCTGAAATTAGCATTGCTATTGGAGAAACTAAAGTAACTATAGTAATCACATTAGACATAACTCGTCCTTGTTTATCTGGAGGTATGACGGTTTGTAGAATCGTTAAAAACATGGTGTTAACAAAAGGAACAATAAACGCAAACATAAAGCCACCAATACTAATCATAAGAAAATTTTGTGGAGGTGCTAAGGCTAATATTAAATGTCCAATCTCGCCTATTAAAATTCCAGTAAAGATAATTAAGGGTTTTTTATTCCAAACCTTTTTAATAACTACAATTATTGCTCCAACAAACATCCCAGCTTGAATTGATGCTAGAACAATAGCTAGATTTGCCACAGATCCAGAATGAGTCCCACTTACATAAGGTATCATTAACGTGTTAAAAGGGTTTCCTAAAAAATTTAAAATGGTTGCTACAAAGAGCAACATTAAGAGCCCAGGAACAACTTTTATTGCTTTAAACCCTACTTTCAATTCTCTAAAATATGATCTTTTATGCTTAGGAAGAAATTTCTTTAGTATAGGGGGTATTTTTATTAATAATAGAGGTGTTATAGCAAGCAAAAAAGTAAGAACGTCAACCCATAATATTTGATCAATTGGAAATAATATTAACAAAATGCCAGCAATAATTGGGCCCATAGTATTAACTAAACCGGTAAAAAAATAGTTAATACCATTCATTCTGCTTAAATGTTTCTTTGGTATCATTAAGGGAATTATAGCGTTTACAACTGGCCAATGAAATGCTTGAAATACCCCTCTAATACTATTAATCAAAATTATTAACCAGACTTGCCGAATATTAAAGAAAAATAAAAAAATTAAACTTAAGGTAGTAAGTGCTTGGCAAAAATCAGAAAGCCCTATTAAGACTTTTCGATTCCATCTATCGGCAAATACGCCAGCGAGAGGTCCAAGAATAAATTGTGGTAAAAAAGAGAAAAAAGAGGCTAGTGATACCATCGTCAAGCTTCCAGTTTCATAAAAAATCCAATAAATTAGTACAATTTGAACTATAGATGAACCTAACAACGAAAATAATTGACCTGCCCAAAAAAATATATAGCTTCTAAAAGTTTGTCCCGTAGCAGTTGTTTCCATTTTTTCCAACAATTGAATTAAATTTTAAATTAAATAATTAGTGATTTTCTTAATATCTTAATATTGCTATATGTCGTTCGTTATTTTCTGTGAATATAAAAATATACCGGGTTCAATTCCTTTTTTTTCTGCCATCTTGTAAAAAAGTAATTGAAGAATAATTATTTCCATTATCGGTGCTAAATGAGGGTCTTTTATATTATGCTTATATGTAATGATCTTAGGATTATCGTGTAATTTCTTTGTTTTTTCGTCAAATTCTTGATTTGTGACATGTAGAATTTTCCCACAAGCCCATTTGTTAACTAAATTATCTATGAATTGAATGTTGAATGCGAAATTCTCTTTATCGGATGAAAGAATTATAAGTTTAGTATTCTCTTTTAAACACTCAATTCCTCCATGTCTAAAAGTCGAAATTGAATTTGCCTCAGAATAACCTTTCGTAATTTCCTTAAAGTTTAAAGCAGCTTGGTGAGCAGTAGTCATTGATGACCCTCTAGCTAGTATTTCAAGAAAATCTAAATCTGTGCCAAAAAATTCTATTAATTTATTCCATAACTTATCAATAAGTTTCTGATCTTGTAAAATTCTTCGAACTTCCCCTAAGAAGGCTTCTACATTTTGAATTTCGGTTTCATTTGTGAAGAATTCGCCTATTATTGTTTTTGCCATAACATACAGCAATAGCAGCGTACAAACATAACTTTTCGAAGTAACTGAAACTTCTTTTTCAAAATTCATATAAACTTGTAATTCTGTCATGTAAGCTAAATAACTATCAGGGTTATTCGTGATACCAATTGTTAACGGCTTATCATTAAGATCGATTGCATTAATTTTCCTTAATAATTCTCTAATCTCTCCAGATTCGCCAGATTGTGAAATAATTATAATTCCTATGTCTTTGAAGCAATTTTGCTTAACGTTAGGAAATGTATTAAACAAGAATTCTCCTGCTTCTCGAATTTCAACAGCGATTCCATACTGATTTAAAATATAATAAGGTAAGTATGAGCTGACGAAACTAGAACCCATTCCCGTAAAAATAAGTTTAGTTATTCCTCCCTTTTTAATAAAATCTCTTATTTTTAAAAATTGAGGTTTACCTTCTCCTACAATGTAGTTAAACGTGTCTTTAAGAGCATCTGGTTGAGATTTTAGCTCTTCTAAAAAATCATTCATACATAATCCCCTAAAAAACCATTCATAATTAATTATAATTAATTATAATAAAAAATATAAGATAAAATTAATTTAAACAAATCAGAATTAAATATTTATTGAAGTGATATTTTATGCCTTGTATACACGGTTTTGATATTATTAATTGCCCAATTTGCCGAATGACGAAATCTACAGTTCCTCGAAACCCAATTAACATTAAGGCGGCAAAAATCGAAAATTTAAGACCAGAAAATCCGTTTTTTAAAAATCATATTAACAATAAAAATAGATCTGAAGAATATTTAGTTAAAAGTAATAAATTATTACAACCAAATCTGATAAACCGATTGCCAGCGCCAAACCTCATAAATCAAATTCCTAATTTTGAAAGTAAGGAATTGATTAATAAGTTGAACGAGTTAGATATTGATAAATGGGATAATTACGGAATTTCTAAAAAGGTTTCTCTTGCAAAACCTGAATTGAAACTTGATTCTGATTAGACTTATTTTAAAATTATTTATATCATATTGAGAATATAAAAAAGCCATAATTATTTTATAATAACTCAAATTTAATAGAAATACTTTATATTAAAACTGAAATTGGTTGTTATAGAAAAAATATAAATATAAAAAAAATTGAATAATTTATTTATTTATTTATCTATTTAGTTTTGGCGATTTCCTCATTAATTTTTCTCATGATATCTCTCACATCTCCAAGCTTTAGAAGAGCTGTTAGTTCATTGAATGAATCAATAGTTTCTGAATATAATTTCCCACCGATAAGACCTCCATCAACAACCAATGCATGTCCATTAACAAAGCTGGAATCATCGCTTACAAGCCAGAGAGCAGCTTTAGCAATATCACCTGGTAAGCCAGTACGTTTAATTGGTTGAGAATCAGCAAAGGGTATTTTCAATAACTCCGCCAGCCTTTCAGCAGCATCTTGAGGAAGCCCGAATCCTCTTCCAAAAATGGCTGTTGGAATAGAACCCGGGCAAATACAGTTTACCCGAATGCCATCTTCACCCAATTCCATAGCAACAGTATGAGTTAAATGGATAATTGCTGCTTTTAGAGCACTATAAATGTGAGGTCCAAAACCTGTTCGAAGACCTGCTACACTAGCTGTACTTATTATAATTCCTGATCCTTGTTTTTTCATCACTGGAGCAGCATGTTTCATTCCAAGAACCACACTACGAAATAATACTTCCATAGTCACATCGAAGGCGTCTATAAGTGTTTCCTCAATCAAACCTCCAACACCACCAAATCCAGCGTTGTTAAACATGATATCAAGGTGTTCAAATTTTTCAACAGCGAAATCGATTATAGCCTTAATTTCAGATTCCTTGCGTACATTTGTATGAAAATAGCTCGCATTTGGTCCAAGTTCTTCGGCAAAAGTTTTACCTTTATCATCTTGTATATCTCCAAACACAACATGAGCTCCTTCTTTAATAAAGAGCTCCACACTAGCCCTACCTATACCACTTGCTCCGCCAGTGATTACGGCAACCTTTCCATCTAGTTTTCCCATTTTAACATGACCTTTTTCTTTTTTGAGTATTTGAAAAATTAAATTGTTTAAGAAGAAAAATAATATTCTTCTCTTATGACCTTTTATTTAGATTCCATTTTTAATTAGATATTATTAAAATAGAATATTGGAATTAAAAATATTTGAATGATTAATTTATAAAAAAAAGAATTAATTTGATACAAGTATTAATATTTTTTTGTTTAAACTTTTCATTAATTTTTATAATTAGTCGTTATCTATTAAGGTTATTTAAGTTCTAAGTTAAATTTTTTATAATATTTATTATAACATAAGAATTTAAAATAAGAATTTTAAAACTAATATATATGTATTAATATTATTAATTTCTTAAGAAACTTAAAACTCAATAATGAAGTGTTGAATAATGGAAATTAACGAAGATTTGAAAAATAATACGCAAGTTGCCTATATCAGCATGGAGATTGCAATTGATTCGAGCATTCCAACTTATAGCGGTGGTTTAGGGGTTTTATCTGGAGATACGGTAAGAGCAGCGGCAGATTTAGAGCTCCCTATGGTTGGATTATGCTTATGTTATAGTTCAGGTTATTTCTATCAATTTTTTAACGAATTTGGTGAACAGAAAGAAAGGGAAATAGAATGGAATTTTTGGTACGAATTCGAAAAAGTTGAGAACCCAATTAAAATAAAAATAGAAAATAAAGAAGTGTTAGTTTCTGCATGGCTTTATCGCGTTATAGGCCAATCAGGTCATATTCTACCAATTTATTTGTTAACTACTGACATTGAGGGAAACGAAGATTGGATGAAACAAATGACAGGTTCTCTCTATGATTCCACATCTCGCTGGAACAGAATCGTACAAGAAATGATATTAGGCA
>Ga0209986_10005621_pt1 | contig 10361 bp, 12 predicted proteins | sample BlataG_FD_183168 | JGI IMG/M metagenome (GOLD analysis project Ga0209986, IMG submission 183168) | Deep subsurface microbial communities from Black Sea to uncover new lineages of life (NeLLi) - Black_00105 metaG (SPAdes) (version 2) | ecosystem: Environmental > Aquatic > Marine > Oceanic >...
ATGCTAGGAATAGGCGCTTTCTTCATCATCGTCGGGGCACTGATCACAAGCTGGAGAGAAGAATAGAGGCACTTTGTTACTCCATTCTTGGGCGCGCACTCTAATCTTCAACCTCGATAGTCATTTCCATCCATTAATCATCAGCTTTAATTTATTGAGACACCCCAATGATAATATCTCCGGCTTAATGTTTTTCTAATTTGTATAGATAAAGACTAATTAGGTTAAATCATGTACGTTAGCTTCCATTGATGCATGTAAGATTTAAGGTGGAGAAGTGTTTAAACAAGTTAGATTGGGGTTACTGAATGAGTGGGAAGCCGAAATTGAAGGTGACGTTGCTTACTGGGCGGACAATAGAGCAGGGTGTAGCAAAAGAACGTGGAAAATTCTCTGAAGAATATATGGAAAGCGTTTCAGTCTGTTATGTGGATCCTGAAGACTTGAAGAAGCTTGGAATAAAAGAGAAAATCAACGTTTCAGTTTCAACGGATTATGGGTCGGTGGTTGTTAAAGCTGTGAAGTCTTTGAGAGGTCCACATCCTGGCGTAATTTTTATTCCTTATGGTCCGTGGGCAAACGTTGTTGTTGACCCGGAAACCCATGGTATTGGAATGCCTTCTTTGAAGGGAATCTCAGCGGAAGTTGAGCCTGTTCCAGACAAGCCTGTTTTGAGTCTTGAAGAACTTCTTAGAGAACAGTTTGGGAAGGAATAGGGATTTCTGTCGATGTGCTAAGCCCGAGCGTACAGTTTTCAATGTTGAGTTATCTAATTTGGATTTTACTTTAACTCATCTCTCCGTGGTTTGATAGTGTCGTTTTGGCGGTGGGTTTTTATGGATTTCGTGTTGTATTTTGGTTCTCTCTAGAGGTGTTTGTGTTGGGTGGTTGGACGCTTGGAGGAGTGATGTGTTTGGTGGCATTTCAAGCTTAGTCGGCACGATTATGGGAGTGTTGATTGGATAACATGCGTAGATGGAAAAAGGATGATGTTGAAAAGCTTCGGAGACTTGTTAAAGGAAAGCAATCTTGGCAAGTTATAGCTGCTGAACTCAAACGTGGCGTTGATGCAGTGAGAATGAAAGCTAAGCGGTTAGGCTTAAGTGTTGTTGTTGATAGGGGGAGGGGGTCTACAACAACAAATGATCTTCCTGAAGAGTTGCCGAGTGTTGAAGAAGCTTTGAAAGTTTTGGCTAGAGTGTTGAAAGCTTTTGATGAGCCTGGATTAGAAATGTCGGAGGTTCAGAGGCTTCAGGCTATGGTTTCCACGATTAGAACGTATGAGGGTATGCTTGCGAATTACATGCGTTATCGAGAGATTGAGAAAAGGCTTGTGGGGTTGGAGGCGAAATATGCCCGGCTTGTCAGAGAAAAAGCCTAGGACTATGCGTCCAAGCAGGTTCCTGCCTAACTGGTTTAGGTTGCAACGAAGCGTAAGAATTGTTGAAGCTAAAGAAATGGAAAGGGCTAAAAAGCTTAGCCGGGACCCTGTTGAGTTTTTCCGTCAAATCGTGGGATTTGAACCTACAGAATATCAGAAGCAACTTATTGAATGGTTTGTGTCTGAAGATAAGCATCAGTTTATTGCTGCTCGTTGGTGTAGGCAAAGTGGCAAAAGCTGGATTGTTGCAGCGTTGCTTTTATGGTATGCTGTGACACACGCTGACAGTAACATCGCGGTCGTTGCCCCAAGCCTTAGACAAGCTAAATTCATTATTCGCCGCATAACTTATTTTCTGAAATGTTTGCCTCCTGGCATGTATTTTAGGCCTCTCCGCACAGCCATAAGATTTACAAACGGATCTGTGATAGAGGCTTTTCCGAATAATCCAGATACTATTCGTGGGCCTACTCTTAATGTTGTTTATGCTGACGAAATGAATTTCATGCCTAACGGTGAGGAAATGTATGATGCTATTCTTTTCACGCTTGGCACGACAAACGGCAAATTTATTTGCAGCAGCACACCGTGGAACAGTGATTCTATTTTCTACAAGATCTTTAATCATGAAGATTTCAGCGACTTCGCCCGCAGCCATATTACCTGGCGTGAAGCCGTAGAGCCCTACGGACCTTTAAAGAAAAATATCTTGGAAAAGATCAGGAAGCAGTTGGCTGCGGATCCTTGGCGTTGGAAACGTGAGATGGAGGCGGAATGGGCTGAAGATGAAACTGTTTGGCTGCCCCAGTCACTCATAACTAGGTGTATTGCCTCTCAGAAAACTTTAGGTTTTGAAATTGAGCTTTTTCCTTGGGAGAGTTATCATGACGGTGAATTTTTTGCAGGCTTAGATTTGGGCAAGCATCATGATTATAGCGCTTTGGTTGTTATCGAAAATGTTGATAGTAAGTTTCTGTTGCGCCATTTGAAAATCTGGTCCTTGGAAACAAGTTATGCTGCTGTGATCGGTTATGTTAAGGCTCTGCAGGACCGTTGGGGCGGTTTCAACAAGATCCGGGTGGATATGACCGGTGTAGGCGATTATATTGTTGAAGATATGACTAATGCTGAAATTGATAATGTGGAAGGTGTGACTTTCACTTTGCCCCGTAAGCAGGAGATGGCTAGTTTGCTTAAGCAGCGTATGATTAACGGTCGATTTTGGTTTCCATATTTCAAATGGAATAAACCTTACCAAGGTGAGTATGTGACTGAGCTTAATGTGGAGAGGTTTGAGCTGCGAAAAGATGGGAACATAGCCTTCATTCATCCGAAAGGCACACATGATGATGTTTTTTGGGCTACTGCGTTAAGTCTTTACGCCACAGTCGAAATGAAACCGGAGCCAGAACTATGGGTTGTGCCACGATAATAAAGCGCGCGCGCTAGGATGGCTGGAAGACCAGACAAGAAAGGTAAGAGAACAGAGCTTACAATTGGACTCTTTGAATGTTGTGGAAAATCTTTCAGATCTGTCTTAGCTAAAAGAAAAATCTGATTTCGATAAAAACACTACTCCCCCTGTTTTTTCTATTTAGAACTCACGAATATTCCATAGACTTCATAGAAAGAAACATTCGCAAGTAGATTGTTCTGTGTAGAACGATTATTTATTAGCTGATTAAGTTTCCAAATCATTCATATAAAGGAAGAAGAACTAATCTTCCAGTTCATGTTATTCATGAGGGTTTGAACGTGATTAAAGCAGTATTCTTTGATCTTGGTGATACACTTGTAGTTGAGGAGAACGTTGAGGATAAGCATTTATGGGAAGTGAAGCTGCAAAAGGTTCCCGATGTAGATCAGGTTTTACACGTACTAAAGAAACACTATAAACTTGGAATAATAACGAACACTGTTACTTCCAGAGAAGAACACGTTAGAATTGCACTGGAAAAAATCGGAATAGAACGTTATTTTGACGTTATCGTCACATCTGTTGACGTTGGCTACGAGAAACCAGACAAGAAAATATTTCTTAAGGCTTTAAGGAAGCTAGGTGTTGAAGCAAGTGAAGCTGTGATGGTGGGAAACAGAATATCCAAGGACATTCTAGGAGCAAACAAACTTAGCATGAAATCTATCCTCTACAAATGGAACGAAAGATACACTGACAAAATTACATCAAATCTAGAAAAACCAGACCACACAATTACCTCCCTTAGAGAGGTGCTACCAATTCTTTCTAACATCTGATAGAAAAATAATGTAACAGAATTTCAGAAGAATTAGTAGTCATTAGCTATCCAGTTTGTTTTCTTCTGTAAACTATGACTGCTAGTAGTGTTGCTATCATGAATAATGGTAGAATAATGAATGAGGGAAATTCTGGAATCACCGTAAAGGCGTATATGTCAAGAACTGAGTGGTCACACATATCAACAGTTTCGTCATAGATTCCGTTTTGGTTGACATCGACCCAGATGTCGTAATTACCTTCAGCTAATGGGCTAGTCCATAGCGAAGTTAAATGGACTTCTCCCATAGAATCTGTGAGTGTCCAACAAGTAGCAATAGCACTGTCTGGTGAAGCCGACATATTGTCGGGGATTACGTAGCTGGTCACATTGGTGTCTAGTGGGAAGTTTCCGCCTGAAACGTACACGTTTTGAGAAAGATTGAAAACACCCTTCTCCTGACCCGTTGAATTGGAAGTGGCGAGCGCGCGCGCCCTTTGACATTCATGTAAACAACAACTCTTTTCACATATACCTTCGACTCTTTCATGAGAACGCGTGTGCACTTGCAGCTAAAGATTGCCTCTATAGTAGCTCGTTGCTGGACAACCTACACACCCTTCCACTTTGTATCTATTGCAGGGGCGACAGTCGACTCCGCAAGGTGTGCTATCTCTTTTTTTGTTTGTGAGGTGTTTTCTTATCGGTAGAAATGGTGAATAGTAGATGTTGCCGATTGGATAGAACTCAGATCTCCGAATTCCTTTTCCACTTCTTAAAGAGCACTTTTCCACCGATATGCTCTCAAGGGTTTTTTGATCTTCCGCCACCACAAGGGCGATAATATTGTACCCTCCTAAGGTTGTGAAAATGTGAACCACACGTGGGCATTCTCTGAAGCGGTCTAAAAGCCTCTGCATGGCTTCTGCACCTTCCATCTCAATTAAAACAATTGCTGCATGAAGGTCTAACTGCTCAGCGTTGATTAGCGCCGAGACTTTAATAATTTCGTTTCGAAGCAGTTTCCCCACTCTCTTTTTTGCACCCATGCTTGAAAAGTTCACCATCTTCGCCAGTTTATCAAAGGTAGTTCGCCCATCAAGCTGTAACTGTGAGATTATTTTTCTGTCAACATCGTCCATGAATTACACCAATACACGCACATTAGGTTTATTTTATAAACGCAAGGTATTAATATTGTTTACCTATTAAACACTTCTTCCATGAGATGAAAGCTGGCGGAAGAAACGGGCATCGAAGCGTGAAAAGTGAAAATATATGAAGGAAAAAAGCATAACTTCAGAAACATCTGCCAATCCCAAAAAGCAACCGCACAAAGAAGGAGAAAAGAGTCTTAAACTCAAGATGGCCAAGATCAAACACAAAATCGCTATAATCAGCGGCAAAGGAGGTGTAGGCAAAAGTACAGTGACAGTAAACTTGGCGATGGCTTTCGCAACCCATGGCTACGTAAACAGCGTAGGGATCTTAGATGCAGACATCACGGGACCCTGCATACCCAAAATCTTAGGGATAAGAGGTCAAAAGCTTCAGGCTGGTCCCCCAGGTATCTTTCCTGCGACAGGTCCCTTAGGAATGAAAGTTGTTTCTATGGATTTTCTTCTCCCTAGCGATGAGGTACCCGTCATCTGGCGAGGGCCTCTCAAGATGAGAGCTATCCAACAGTTTCTCTCAGACATAACGTGGGGAGAACTTGATTTTCTCTTCATTGACCTTCCTCCAGGCACCGGGGACGAACCCCTGAGCGTAATGCAACTTCTACCAGACATGGACGGCGTGGTTATTGTGACAATTCCCTCGGAGGTTTCTCAAATCGTCGTGAAGAAGGCAGTCACCTTCGCTAGGAAGTTGAACGTTCCAGTAATCGGTATTATAGAGAATATGAGCGGTTTCACTTGCCCAAAGTGCGGTGAACACATAGATATTTTCAAAGCTGGCGGAGGAAAGAAGATAGCAGAAGACCTAGCGATTCCCTTTCTCGGCAAGATTCCCATTGACCCGCAAATCTGCAGCGACTCAGATAAAGGATCACCTTTCACAATCGAACATCCAGACTCTCCAGCATCAAAAGCCTTCATGGAAATCGTCAAAAAAGTTGAAGAGTTTCTGAAACAAAGAAAGAAGTTGGAAACAACGGCTATACTGGAAACCACTGGGAAGGGGGTGAATAAGTGAAGATTGGAGTATCAGCTTCAGGAAATAACATGGAAGCTCTAGTGGATCCACGATTTGGAAGATGCACTTACTTTGTGTTAGTGGACTCTGAGTCTATGCAGTTCGAAGCCGTTCCCAACTTAGCGGCAGCATCAGGAAGTGGAGCAGGAATCCAAGCAGCACAAACCATGGCTAGTAAACAAGTTCAAGTCTTGATAACCGGCAATGTTGGACCCAATGCATTTCAGGCTCTATCTGCGGCAGAAATAACTGTTATTACAGGCGCTTCAGGAAAAGTGAGAGAAGTCATCGAAAAATACAAGAAAGGCCTTCTTTCCGAGACTAGAGAGCCTACTGTGAGAGGACATTTTGGGATGGTAGCTGGTAGAGGACACGGTCGGAGAAGAGGGCAACAATGAGAAGTTTTTCCTTTGGCACAAAAAAATAGAAAGGAGGTGGCAAGATGGTTAGAATAGTCGTCCCAGTAGTGGATAAAACTGGTTTGGATGCTCAGCTGTCAGAGCATTTTGGAAGAGCCCCATACTTCACCGTCATCGAACTAGACGAAAATAGAAGTGTTGTAAGTCAAAGAACCGTGCCTAACACAAGTGAGCATTTCGGCGGCACCGGACGCCCACCAGATAGAATCTTACAGTTCAAACCCGACGCCCTCATCACATATGGGATGGGCCCTCGTGCACTGAACATCTTTCAAAGTGCCAACGTTGCTGTGCTACAAGCAAACGCAAACACGGTCAGAGATGTGGTATCCGCGTACAGCAATGACAAGCTTGAAGAGTTGACTGAAGGTTGCCACCACGCACAACACCCATAGACGAATCCTAAACAATTAGCCCATTCCTTGGAGGAATAAACATGTCAAAGTTGACGAAAGAGCAGTTTGAGCTATTGAAAGATGTTGGTTATTCGGTAAAAGTTATCGAACTCTATATGAACAAAGTTAACGTCGGCGTGATAGAGAACCCCGACGTTAATTTAGCCTACAGGGGTCCCTGTGGGGACACAATGAAACTTTATTTAAAAATAAGTAATGACACTATCGTAGAAGACGCCAAATTTCAGTACCTAGGTTGCCCAGCATTAGCTTCATCTGGCTCTGCAATAACCAGAATTGCCAAAGGCAAAACACTGGAAGAAGCAAAAAACATAACCGAACAAGATATACTACACAAATTAGGAGGACTACCCGAAGCAAAACTCCACTGTCCAAAGCTTGCTGTCACAACACTGCAAAAAGCAATCACAATGTATGAAAACTGCCAAAGAAAACCATTGACTGCAAAATAGCTTGTGATTGCCTTGCTGCCTAAACATAAAACCATCCTAATCATGGAATGGTGCTAACATGCATGTTTCTCTAAAGAGGCCGTATAAATGATTTTATCCATCGCCAGTGGGAAGGGGGGAACCGGAAAGACAACGGTTGCTGTAAATATGGCACTATCTCTTAAAGATGTCCAACTCTTAGATTGTGATGTAGAGGAACCTAATGTACACCTGCTTTTGCACCCTAACATAAGTGAAGAGAAAACGGTCTACGTCCCAACTCCACAGGTTAATGAAGAACTATGCGATCACTGTGGGAAATGCGGTGAATTCTGCCAATCCAACGCCATATTTGTTAGTTCAGAAAAAGTATTGGTTTTTCCAGAGCTTTGTAACAGTTGCGGCGGCTGCGTTATTGTCTGTCCTAGAACAGCCATCAGCGAAGAACAACACAGAATTGGGACTTTGAAATGTGGTTCGGCTGGCGATTTAGAGGTTGTTTATGGGGAGCTTGATGTGGGTGAGCCTATGGCGGTTCCAGTGATAAATGAAGTTAAAAGACAGATTAAAAGCGGTAAAACTGTGATTCTTGATTCTCCTCCGGGAACCTCTTGTCCAGCCATAGAGACTGTTAAGGGAAGCGATTTTTGCGTTCTTGTAACTGAGCCTACTCCTTTTGGTCTACATGACTTGAACATAACGGTTCAAGTTTTGGAGGATATGGAGATTCCTTTCGGCGTTGTTGTTAACCGTGCAGGTATAGGTGACAAAAAAGTCTATGAGTATTGCGAAGAAAAGAACATTCCGATACTGCTTGAGATTCCTCACCAAAGAAAAATAGCAGAGCTCTACTCAAAAGGCATCTCCTTCAGTTTGGAAATGCCGGAATGGAAACCAAAATTTCAGACACTTTTTGATGAAGCAAGGAAGCTTGCTGGTAAATGAAGCAATTAACAATTTTGAGCGGTAAAGGCGGCACGGGTAAAACAACAATAACTGCTTCATTCGCAGTCTTAGCAAAGAACACTGCTGTAGCCGACTGCGATGTGGACGCACCAGACCTTCACATGCTCTTACACCCCGAAGTAGTTAGAACACAAGAATTCAAGGGTGCAAAATTAGCTGTAATTGATGAAGAAAAATGTACAGAATGCGGTTTGTGCCGGGAAAAATGCAGATTCGACGCCATAACAGAAGACATTAAAATTGACTCCATCTCCTGCGAGGGCTGCGGCGTTTGCGTCGTTGTCTGCCCAGTAAACGCCATTACTTTGATTGAACGAATTTCTGGACATGCATACATCTCAAAAACAGAACACGGTTTTATGGCTCACGCCATGCTTAGCCCCGGCGAAGCAAGTTCAGGAAAACTTGTCACTTTGGTGAGGCAGAACGCTAGAATACTGGCCGAAAAGGAGCACAGCGACTTGGTGATAATTGACGGTCCGCCGGGAATAGGCTGCCCTGTTATAGCTTCAGTCACAGGAATAGATGCTGGCTTGGTGGTTACGGAACCAACAATGTCTGGGATTCACGATCTTGAGAGGGCATTACAGTTGCTTAGGCATTTTAATGTAACACCGTTTGTTTGTGTAAATGTGTATGACATAAACGAGGAAAACACTGAGAAAATTGTAAGTTTCTGCAAAGAAAACGACATAGAGGTTGTTGGGAAAATCCCTTTTAACGCTAAGGTTACGGAAGCCATGGTTAACGGAAAACCCATAGTGGAATATGCTCCTGAAAGCGATGTTGCTAAAGAAATAGAGAAGATGTGGAAAAGAGTTCTTTCAGCTTTGAAACATGGAGGTGCCTGATCTCATAGAGCTTGAATATGAAGGAAACAAATATTACATGAGGAGACTGCCGCGTAGAAGAAAAGTCAAGTAACATTTTTAAAAAACATTGCTTTCTAATGAATTGTAGGCACTGAGATGACGAAAAAGAAGAAGAAGGAAAGTTGGAAGGAAAGAAGACGTCGAGCAGCCATAAAACGTCAGAAGGCATTAGAAGCTGAACGATTGAAAAGAGAAAGAGAACCCCAAAAAAGCAAAGGATGGTCCCGAAACAAATTACTAGGTGTAGTCTTTTTGGCTTCGCTTGTGTTAGTAGTAGGAGTTTATGCTGCATGGCAAAACACACAACCAGCATCCAATAACAGGCAACTGGCTCCACTTTTCACACTAACCGACCTAAATGAAAATGCAGTCTCTTTGGAAAATTTTACAGGAAAAGTTGTGATTCTTGATTTCTTCTTTCCCCAATGTCAACATTGTGATGATGAAGTAGTACATCTAGAAGAAATCTACGGAAAATATGGTAGAGAGAAAGTTGAGATAATGTCCATAAGCGTCAAAGAAAATTCGATAGAAGACATCCGAGAATTCAAAACAGGACCGAATAGTTTTAGCAATTTGGAATATGAGATAAGCTGGATTATTGCGAGAGATACGGCGACTGCAAACGTAATAGACCAATATGGTGTCTCAGGTTACCCAACAACAGTAGTCATCGATCAAGAAGGTTATATATCTCCAAATAGCCCCTTTGTTGGATTAACTGACGCGTCAACATTATCACAAGAAATCGACTACTTGCTAGGTCGCTGAAATAATGATAGGATGTGTTTGATTTGTATCGTAAATCACAGTTAGTATTGAAGTTTCTTTTATTGGCTATGTTTAGTCTTATGGGTATGCTAAATGCAAATGATTATCCTCTAATACAGATTTTAGTTAAGTATCCTTGTATTTCTTGCATAGGCTTCAGATAGGTGGCGACCTAAGCTTGAAATTAAGAGACAAAAGAGGACTTACACAGGTTGCGGCTTTAGTTGCTTCGAATTTGGGGTTTTTCCGCATTCTGCAAACAGGTTTTGTTTGTCCTTTTCTTTATTGTTATGGTTGTCCCTTTGCTGCTTTTGGGTGTCCAATAGGTGTAATCCAAAACTTCATAACATATGGACAAATTCCGTTGTTCACAATTGGTTCTCTTGGAGTTTATGGAACGCTTCTTGGAAGAGCTTTTTGCGGTTGGGCTTGTCCCTTTGGAGCTTTACATGACTTACTGAGTTACTTGCGAGGTAGCAAAAACTTCAAAATCAGACCCTTCTGGTACACAAAGTTCATTGCATTATTCGTCGTACTGGGAGCAGCATGGTACGCTATGGACACTGTTTTCTGCAAGCTTTGTCCATCAGGTTCCCTCTTCGGAGCCATACCTTTCTATGTGCAAAATCTAGGCATTCCAGTCGGTAAACCTTTTTACATTCACATGTTTAC
>Ga0209986_10005623_pt1 | contig 10359 bp, 7 predicted proteins | sample BlataG_FD_183168 | JGI IMG/M metagenome (GOLD analysis project Ga0209986, IMG submission 183168) | Deep subsurface microbial communities from Black Sea to uncover new lineages of life (NeLLi) - Black_00105 metaG (SPAdes) (version 2) | ecosystem: Environmental > Aquatic > Marine > Oceanic >...
CTAAATCCCTAAAGATTTCGTCTCTATTAGCCGAGAAACCCTCGAGAGTGATGGCGAAGGCATCACCCTTTTCTTCTATCGGGGGGACCTGTTCGGCCAGTGCGTTTATCTCCTCAGTTTGGGCAACGGTTTGAGCGCGTCTTGAGGTGACCATCTGGTTGACATCTATCAGGTTAGCACGCAGCTCATCGATGCGAGCTAAGTTGTCGATATAAGCGAAGACTCCTAAAGCTACAAGAGCGATGCCGGCAATAAGGACGGGCACGAATAGAAGTTCGGATATGGGGCGGGGCTTGGGGCGATAAACCTCAGGGAGGACGTTGAGGTTGACCGCTGTATAGCCAGTGGCGCCTTTCCCCAGGACCTCCTTGAGGGCCAGACCGATGTTGGCCATATATTGGCTGGCTGGAAAATCCTCGGGGGTCTCCATTGGTGAGGGCAGCACACTGATGGGGCGTTTCTGTCTTCCCGCCAGTAGCTTCCATACATCCTGATGCTCGGCAAGTTCTCCACTGACCAGCCAGGGAGTATTGGCATCAACAGGCTTGTCCATGTGGCTGGAGTTGTAGAAGGTGATGGCCCTATCCAGTTCATCCCTGATGATGGGTATTTTTTCTTCCAGCGAAGCTTCTCGAGGTAAGGGCAGGCTGCGCACCACCTGGGGGATTGTTTCCGTCAGAATAACGATATCAAAGCTGGTAGCCTGGACATCGAGGATGATGGCTCTGGGTTCGGCGGTAGTTCTGGCCAGAGATAGAGGCTTCAGGTCCATAAGGTAGGGGTTCAGTCCTGACTTGCGAAGTGTCGAAATTATGGCATCTACAGAGTTTCTGGGCGAGGCTACCAGGTAAACCAGGGTCTCTCCTCTCAATGAGGGAATTGTCTGCCAGGAGAGGTAAAGCTGCTCAGGGGGCAGGGCCAGTATTCTGACTGCCTCTCTTTTTACCGCTTCAGGCAGCAAGTTTTTGGGGAGGTCGGGCAGGGTGATTAGACGATAAAGGCAGTTAATGCCGCTGACGCCAGCGATTACCCTTCTGTTTCCTATCTTCTCGCTATGCCACAACTCCTTTATCTTGCTGGCTACAGCATCCTGGTCCTGGACAACACCATCCCTGACCAGCCCGGGCTCCAGAGGCATGCTGCTCCATTTTCGTGGTTGCCTTCCTCTAGCTACCATCACCTGGATGGCAGAGCTATCTATATATATGGTGGTCGCTTCTCTAGCCACTATTCAGCCTCATAGAAGTAGATTTTTAACTCCAGGTGCATTGTTGCTATTGCTTCACCTTCCGTTACTTCCTCTCGCACATCGATTGTCACTGAATCAATGACGCTGGTGGTGAATAGCTGGTTCAGCTTGTCTAGAAAATTGAGTAGTGCCACTACCTCACCTTCAGCGGCGACGCGGAGCGCGAAAATCCGGCAGGGGATAATGATAGGCTCTTGTTCGGTGTCCTCAGTTGACTCTCCATCTCCGGGAACGGTTATCTGGTCTTCTTCAGGAAGCGAAGAGGAAAGATTGGTTATAGTTACATTGGCTTGATTAGCGGTTGCATACAACGATTCGTTGATCTCTATAGATTCGAGTAAAGATTCAAACTCACCCTGGAGAGCAGCGAGGTTGGAACTGGCTTTGTCTATCCTTGTCTCCAGGTCTTTCTTCTGCGCTTCAAATTCCTGGGCTGTATATTTACTGGTATATTTTATGAGATTCTGCTGGGCCTGGGTTAGGCCAGCGCGTAGAGCGCTTTGCTCAGTTTGCTGGCGTAAGTAATATATGCCCAAGCCGCCGAGGAGAACTGCCAGGATGCCAATAGTTAGAATCCACCGGGTTGTTTTACCTATCTTCAATAGCTTAAACCCTTCATAACCAAATTTATCTCATTATACAACGTTAAGTCAATAAAGCAAATACCTCTAACAATAAATCTCTTAATCGGTCTGGAATCATAGCGGCAGGATTTGTACCCACCTCGGGGAACAATCGGTCGGGTATAGGTCCGACATTAGGTGCTTATAGAGTTACGTAGGATATGCTATCTCATTTAAGCAGCGTCTGCAGCCTCTCCTATATGGAGTTCGGCAGCTTCTTTAAGATTACTGATGGCGTCTTCAATATCATCTCCCTGTGTATAGATATCCAATTCTGGGCAATAGACTGTATAGCCGCCTTCTTCCTCTTCTATCAATTCAGCAGTAATGGTCATGTGGTTCATTTTCCGCCTCCTTATTCGTTCAGAGTTATTTAATAGATATGATGCCAGGCAATCCAGGACACCAAACGGCATAACCTTCATCAGTTTTTTTAACATGGAATTTGTATCTCATAACATACCTCACAACTTATATTAAGCCTAAAATAGCGCAGCCATACAAACATAGTCCTTAAAATCATTTAATCTGCCATCTTTGCTCGCTTCCATTATTGAGAACCTAACCTCTCAACCCCCAGTTTGCCGCGTCGCTGACGCTCCTCGCAATGACAGACAAGATTTCCATTACCAGGTAGGGGATGAGCCTCGACTCTACATATATGTGTACTATGGTGGGGGATAGCTGATTGAACTCGACCTTATGTTATCTCGTAGGCGTGGGTTTTATACCCGCCTCATCCCCTCTGTATTACTCTTTTTATCCCTGTATCAGGTAGCTGATGGTACCGCCGGAAGTAGTTTCGCTGCGGAAGGAGAGGATGATGTATATAATATTGAAGCCGTCGCTGCTAGCCCCGTAAGGGGGATACCTGCCTCCGGTAGGCATATCCACCTGCGCTGAAGTGTCTCCAGGCTCCAGTATAGGGTCGCCTATAGGATAGTCCCACTCAATGTAGAAGGTGTCTATGTCCACTCCCGGCACTGTAAGCCCGGGTGATTTGGAGTTCCACACATTATAAGATGGGCTTTCATCATTCGACAGTTCCTCTTCCTCGACCACTAGATAATCGCCGGTTATTCCATAATCTCCTTCGCCCACAAAGACGGTCAGCTTGGCGGCTATCTCCTCGCCAGCAATAGGGTCAGGAACAAGGAAGCCGCTGATGCGGCCTCCGGGGTTGCCGTCTCCGTCGAAGTCGGGATTGGTATGCCAGGCTTCAGTGAAGTCAAAGTCGGGATTCTGTATGTCGAACAGGTAAAGCTGATGACCCTTCGTCTCGGGGCTGCTGTAGATGATTATCAGCGACCAGCCGGCATGGGAGTACTGGTACCGTGTAGCGTGGCTTACGGCCGGAGTGCCCAGCGGATAGCCTGTTGAGCCGGACCCTGAAGGATCGAGGGTAAATGAGTAACTGGGGTCGACCTCGTTTTCGGCCACCACGTGTCCCAGGGTATAAGTACCCGTGCCGTTGTTGCCGATGTCTTCGTCCCCAATCCATTGCTTGACCAGAGTGGTCACGTCCTTGAAGCAGCAGTATGACCAGGTGCCCGCCCAATCTGAGCCCGTGGTGGGCTCTATCTCCCAAAGGTCGGCAGTGATATTCTGGGTATTGATCACAGTGGTGCCGAACAGCACCTCGTTCGTCCTGGCGGTTTCTTCAATGAGCACCCTCAGGTTCTCGGCGGTGGGGTTGTCGGGGTACTCGAGGCTCCCTCCTGCGGACTCGGACGTGGTGACGCTGACGTTGTTGATGTAGACGTACTCATTATACCCGTCGTAGTTCTGTATCCTGAATCGTATTAAGACATCGTCCGTCCGATACGCTTCCGTGTCTGGAATCTCATAGTCGTAGGTTTGCGCAGAGGTGCCGATCTCGTTGCAGAACTCGGTCACCCAGTCGCTCCAGTTGTCGCCTCCGTCGCCGGAGAAGGAGTATTGAAGGCAATCGTTATAGTCCTGTGGGCCGTAGTATAAGTTCCAGCTACGCCAGGAGACCTCGACCGTATGACCCAGGTACTCACTGAGGTCGAGGCTCTCGCTCTCTTTGAGGGTAAGCTCCGTGCCCCCGCCACTGGAGTGATGGGCGTAGAAGGCGGTATATGAGCCCGACTCGTGCCAATCACTGCCGTAGTCCCAGTTTGAACTGGCTGAGTAGAGGTCGGTACAGTCGTCATAGAACAGCTCGATGTCGTCTCCGGACGGGTCATAGTCGTGCCAGTCTATCCAGCCCGTCCAGTAGAGAAAGGCGGCCTCCACCAGTCCCTGGGTAGGGATGCCGGCTATGCCGTCTTCATCGGTCACAATGGTGGCGCTAATTTCCTTATAAAGCCTGTCGCGATAGTTCACATCTCCGGTGGGCGTCAGCAGGCTGTTACCTGTGGCGAAATAGTCTCCGGATATAGCAGAGCTCATTTTACGTATCTCTGTCTTCGATGTATGAGCGTACACTGTGCTCTGAGCTTCCGTTTCGGGGTTGGTGGCTATCGAGCTAATCGCATAAACCTTGGTGTCGGCATCCCAGGAGTATGGAACCTCGGACACTCCGGTCGTGGTTATCCACGATAGGGCGTTATCGGGGCGGCTACCCTCAGGTCCGCTAAACTCAAAGGTGATGGTGGCCACCAGTGGGTACCCCGACATGTTACCGGGGAGGGCCGTGAATAAAACGTTGGGGCTGAAATCCCAGGTTACAGCCAGACCACTCTTGTATGGTTCGGGGTCGTTGGGCACGCAGTAATAAGGAACATAAGGGCTATCCTCAAGGTTGCTCGAACCAGCTACATAGCTATAGCCGGGCGGCAGCCAAATACCTATTTTATCTGCCTTTAAATCGTCCCAGTCCGGCGCCTCTATATCATGGTAGTTATAGATGATTCTGATCCTGTACTCTGATTCACTGGTAGCACTGCCCGTTACCACCAGCTTGGCATCATCAATAATGTTCTGTGCCTCGGTTGGACTTGGAGTTGGTGATATCTGAGGCATCCAGATATTTCCTATGGTTATGTTTACTCCCCTGGCGTTCACATCCTTGGGCAATGAATAATCATACTCCTGATTGTAGTCATAGCAGTTGTAGCCGGGGAGCCGAATATCCAGTTGTTCGTTCTTTATCTGCCATAGAGCGTCTTCCACGCCAGAATCAGCGGCATAATACATTTGCGTCTTCTGCTCGTGAACCTGACCTGCCTTGAGACCCGTGTAGGTAAGCCCCAGAACCGCCGGGAGTGTGATAGAGCCTACAACCAGCATGACTAGGACCGCGACCAAAGCAGCCTGTCCTGATTCATTTTTTACACCATGAACCAGTGCCCTTTTTATCTTAGCTATCATTTTGTTCCTATCATAATTATATATTATATTATATTTATATTCCTGCTAGGAAAGAGATCTGGGCGTAATCTCGTAAGTTCTGGTGGCTGTCTGCCGTCCCACCGCTGCTGTTACGTTGAAGGTGAGCACATTCCCATCCCTCTTACAGTTGGTCTGTGAGGGGTCTATATATTGACCAACTGTGGTATATGTTAGGTTACCATCGATGCTCTCCTGCCGCTGGAGCCGCTGTAGTGTCCCTGAAGGCATGGAGACTAAAGAATAGGTAACCTGATGAACATCACCATCATCCCAGTCTGTCCAACTGAGGGTGAAGGGGAAAGGCATGTCTCCCTCAGGTGGGATACTTTGTGCTTGAATACCATCCTGGCTCACCCAGAAGCCGGCAGTCTGCACCCACCTGTAAGCGAGTATATCATCGCTGGCGCGGGTGCTATTCAGTATTTGGAAAACTCCCCCTGCGGCGGCAGTTGCAATAAGGGCTGCTATTGGTATCGCCACCAATAGCTCTATTAGGGTGAAGCCCTGTTGGTCCCTATGCAGTAAATTCATCTGTTCACCTTATAACTGCTGGTGGTAAGCACCAGATTGCCCTGATGATAAACCTCCGCTGTTACCAACTGTATACCGTGGTCTATACCGGCAGGAAGTTCTTCACCGGTATCGGGGTCAATCGGCGCGCCAATCATATTTATGGAATAGCCATCATAATGACTGGCAAGAGTGTCGTGTCCGGCGTCCCAGGGTGGGGGTGTACCGGGGATATCATAGGTGAAGCCGAGAGGCCAGTAGGTTGAATGCTTGACATATTCAAGCTCGCTCCTGGTCAGGCTCTCGGCATTGGTTCGCTCACTGGCAAGTACATCGATTTTGTAGGCGCTGGTTAAGCCGCCAAGGAAGGTAGCGGCTATCATGCCCAGAAGAGCCAGGGATACTATGACCTCAATGAGGCTTAAGCCCCTGGAGTTACCTGTAAAGACCTTCCTTACTTTTTCCATCTGCTCACTATACCTTCATCCTGTTAGTCTCTTTAAAGGGGGTGAATGCCCTTTTACTTCTAAGCTGTGCTTAAGCACCCAGCTGCCCATAGATTGAGTACATGGCAGAAAATAGGGATAGTGCGACAGCACCAACTATTAAACCGATGATTATCGTCATAGCCGGGGTGATAAAGGCAATTAAAGCTTTAGTTTTATCGTCGGCTTCGAATTCAAAGCTTTCAGCCACAGTGGACAGCGTATTATCCAGATTACCGGTCTCCTCACCCACAGAGGTCATCTGTACCATGAGAGGCAGGAAAAGCTTGTTTCTTCCCATTGGTCCAGATAAGCCTGCGCCGGCAATCATGCTCTGGTGAACCGCAGCCAATGCCTTTGACATAGCTTTGTTACTGGTTCCCTGGATGATCAGAGTCAGTATCTCTTGCAAGGGCAAACCGCTTCCGTAGAGAAGAGACATGCTTCGACAGCAGCGAGAAAGCTCATTAAGAAGGTTGATTCGCCCGATGCGGGGTATGGTAAGCATCAGATGACTCCACTGGTATTTGCCTGCGGGGGTTCTGGTATAGATGAATCCCAGGGCAATAACAATTGCCATGGCTATTAGTATAAAGATGCCGTACTGCTGCAGCCAGGCGGTGGTGGAGAGAAGCACTCTGGTTGGCGTTGGTAACTCGACGCCAAACGAAGAATATAGACCGGTGAAGGCGGGCAAAACGTAGCCAACCAGTATCCCAACGACCGCTATGGTTACAACGAAAAGGATAATGGGGTAGAGCAAGGCATTTTTCACGCTTTTCTGGGTTAGGACAATCCTTTCCATATAATCGGCCGCTCGCCTTAATACTGTTTCCAGATTTCCACTTTTTTCTCCCACGGATACCAGTCGGTGATAGACCGTGGAGAAGGCGCGGGGGTGTTTGCCCAGAGCGTCTGACAGAGGGCTACCACCCCGAATATCGGAAACTACATCAGCCATTATCTTTTTGAAGGTGCGATTGGTGGACTGAGCCTGTAGCAGTTCTAAGGAGGTAACGATATCAACGCCTGATTCAAGGAGCAGGGCTAACTGCCGGGTGAACATTATCGTTTCGGTCGCCTTTACAGGGGTAAGCTGTGCGGTTAATTTCGCGGCGCTGAAGAATGGCGTAAACTCTTTGAGATTGAGTATCCGGTAGCCGCTGTTAGTTAGTAATTCGATGGCGGATTCCTCACTGCCTGCAGACAGCTTGCCTTTGGCTATTCTATTGTCTTCCGTACTCACAACATAGGAGTATTGCATAGTAACCTCTACTCTATAAAGTAGGCATTTCTCAGCACTTCAGCGGGAGTGGTGATGTCCGCTTTTACTTTTAGCATGCCATCTTTGATTAGAGATATCATTCCATCTTTAATTGCCTGTTGTCGGACCTCAGCGGTGCTGGTGCCTTTCAGTATTTGCATTCTTATCTCATCGCTCAGGGGTAATATTTCGAAAATACCTATCCTTCCATGGTATCCTGAGTAGGAGCATAGCTCACAGCCGGTGCCATAGAGAAATTCAGTTCGGTTTTCGCCTGTTTCCCTGGCATAAGCCAGTTGCTCTATCGGTGTAGCTTCTTTATAGTCACAGCAATCAGGGCAGGTGCGGCGCACCATTCTCTGGGCTACGACACCGATAACCGCCGAGGATACCAGGAAAGGTTCTATGCCCAGATCGAGGAGGCGGAAGATGACGCCAATAGCATCATTGGCGTGAATGGAGGATAGAACCAGATGTCCTGTTAAAGCTGACTGAATTGCTATGTTTGCTGTCTCAGCATCGCGAATCTCACCTACCAGTATAACGTCGGGGTCCAGGCGTAATATAGAGCGCAGCCCGGTGGCGAAGGTAAGACCCGCCCTGGGATTGATTTGAATTTGATTCATATTTTGGAACCGGTATTCCACCGGGTCCTCAATGGTAATGATGTTTCGGGATATGTTATCCAGTTTATTTACTGAGGCATAAAGTGTGGTCGTTTTACCTGCCCCGGTGGGACCGCTGATTAGAATCATTCCGAAGGAGACCTTGAGCATATCTTCATACTTAGACAGAGCTTGGGCAGAAAAGCCAAGGTGGGGTAAATCTATGATGCCCAATGCCTTATCCAGAAGACGCAGGACTGTTGTTTCGCCGCGAACGGTAGGTGAGGTAGCTACACGAATATCGATAGGCCTGCTTTTAGTCTCGGTTGAGAATTGCCCGTCCTGGGGACGTAGATGGTCGGCTATATTCATATCAGCCATTATCTTTATTCTTGAAGTGATAGGGAGATGTATTTTCAATGGCAGGGACATGACATCTTGAAGGGCACCGTCGATGCGATAACGTATTCTTAATTTGTCGTCTTCAGGCTCAATGTGGATGTCAGAAGCCCTGGCTTTAGCTGCCTCATCAATGATGAGACGCAGGGCACTGGCCACAGGTGTATCCTCAGCGGCCGCAATCAGGGCTTGTTCATCAAGTGTCTCGGTAACAGTTGCACCACCTGCATGAATGCGGGATATTTGCTCTTCAATTTTTCCAAAGCCCCGGTAGTTGAAGTCAATAGCATTACGGATTTCCTGTTCAGTGGCAGCTAATGGTTCTATTCTCCTACGGCTCTGGGATGCCAGGGCCTCCAGTGCAAAGATATCCGAGGGATTTGCCATGGCTACCTGCAGAGCGTCGTCTGTAGTAGCCATAGGCACAGCATTAAATCTTCGTGCCATAGTTTCGGGAATTAACCGTAAGGCCTCGGGCTGAGCTGCGCGCCTGAGCAGTCCTGGCTTGGTTTTTAGTTCTGGCACTGTTGCCAGCAGTTCATCGACCGTGCTCTGGAGGGGTGGTGTTTTTCCCTCTTTTATCGTATCTGGTTTGTCACCTTTACAGGTAAGCTCAATAATCTTTATTCTCTGCTGTTCAGCGAACTGCCTGGCTTCAGGTGTGAGTACGCCTGAAATCAAGAGAACTTTTTCCTGAATTCCAGCGTCATAGGCTTTGGTATCGAATAAGGAAACCTGACTTAAGCTGACTTCCTTCTTGTCTGTCATGGTGTCCATGCCTATCCGGTGGACCATAAGGCCATCATCCAGGGAGGCTAAAACATCGAAGGTGTATTCTGCTCCTGACCTGCCTTGAATCCTGGCGTTTTCCTCAAGGTTATAACCAAGGCTGGTAAGAGACTCCAGGACCTGTGACTTCGTTTCCCAGTTAAGAGTGCCTTCCTGAGCAGGTGGAGTGGGTGGGGGTGAGGCTAGAAATTTCTCCAGGCTCTCGCTATCGAACAGCCTTATCCGTTGCCCCTGTGCAAAGCGAGTGGTCATGGAGTCTGGTTGAGGAAGGGCAATGAGTATTTTGTCTTTGATGCCACAATCGTAACATTTGTCATCGAAAGCGAAGGCCTCACTCAAGCCTGTTCTATGGTTATCATGTCCCAGTGCAATTTCTATGGCGATGGTGTAATCAGTAAAGCCATCGTCCCTGCGGGCCAGTATGGCAAAGGGGTGTTCAGCGCCGGATTTGCCTTTAACAATAGCATCCTGCTCCACCCGGTAGCCCCGGTGGTTAAGCTGCTCGATAAACTGGCTCTTGAGCAGTTCAATTTGCTTTTGTCCTGGTTGTTGCGACATAATTTCACTAATTCATATAGCTTAATAAACGTATTAAGCAAATATTAACATAATCACCAGTGTTGTCAAAATAGGATTTTAGTACTGCTATTGACAATATGGTAAAAACAGCTAAAATAGGGCTAGTGATTAAGAAGAAACCTTTAGCGCTATTTTTAGGGTTGATACTGTTATTGTCCTCTTCAGGGTTGATTTTTTTCGCCGGGCCTGGAGTGGTTTCAGCCAGCCCTGGAAAGATGGAGTGGTCTGTTGTGGATACGCCCAGCAAAGAGGGCAATGTGGTGGTTGACCCCAGCGAAATAAACGCTTTCGTGATTGGCTCCGATGGTGAAACATTCTACGCTGTAGATATTCCCGGTGACCCACCTGGAGGAACCTATCCCGATGGCAAAGTGTACAAATCCACCAATGCCGGTGTTACCTGGGAAAATGTAACTGCAGAGCTGGACGATGAAGGTGCTGCTCTGCCGGCCTGGGATATTGCTGTGGCACCTGGTAATCCAGATTTGGTGGCTGTGGT
>Ga0209986_10005624_pt1 | contig 10359 bp, 10 predicted proteins | sample BlataG_FD_183168 | JGI IMG/M metagenome (GOLD analysis project Ga0209986, IMG submission 183168) | Deep subsurface microbial communities from Black Sea to uncover new lineages of life (NeLLi) - Black_00105 metaG (SPAdes) (version 2) | ecosystem: Environmental > Aquatic > Marine > Oceanic >...
ACGCTAGTTCTATTCCCTAACGACTGATTTAATCAGTAGCCTTAATCTCATTTTGCACTTCTTCTAAACTAAATCCTCTTAAATTAGCATAGTAGTCTAATACTTTGTTCACATAATTATCAGGTAATTCCTGGTTGTTGGTTAATTGTTCTTGTACAGCATAAGGTCCTTGGTTGTAAGCTATGACAGCAGTTTTTAAATCGTTAAAATCTCTATTTAACATAGATAGATAATATACTCCGATTTTGATGTTTTTAATGGGATCAAACAATGTTTTCTCTGCTCCGTCCCATTTAATATCAATGTTTTCTGCTAATTCCGGAGCAATAAATCTTCTTACCTGGCACAATCCATAGGCATAAGAATCTGAAATAGCTTTGGGATCGTAATTGCTTTCTGTTTTTATTATGGCAGTTATTAATAAAGGATTAAAATTATATTTTACAGCTTCTTCATAAATAGTTTTAGATATCTCATATATAGATTTACTGTCTAAGGTAGAATTATTTTGAGAAATTTCCTTTACTGCTTTTGTAATATAATATTCTCTTTTAACTTCGTTTGAAATCATTCCGGTTAATTCTTGTAATTGCATATAGATTTCTGTAAATTGATCTCTACCTATTTTCACCTGGCTATACAGTTTCATTTCATTAGATAAATTTTCTACTTTATTGGTTATCTTCTCGTTCTGCAGGGTTGTGCTTTCAATATATTTCTCCGTTTGTCTGCTTAAGTTTTCCACTTTATTAATTATTTCTTCATTCTTTAAGTTAACATTTTCAATATATTTTTCTGCTTGTATACTTAAGTTATTAACTTTAATCTGCAGGTTAATAAATAAGATAAGTATGATACACATAAAAATTATAAATATTAATCCGAGATTTTTGTTAATATTTTCTCTAAGCGAATTTGACATATCAACTTTTTCTCCTTTAATTTTTGCAGTAGACATAAATATCCCTCCTTGGGTATTTTTTTAGGGGTGGTAACTTAATTTATTGTATTTTGCTACCTTCAGTTATATCTTTATCTATAGTTAATAAAACTACATTATCTTTATTAACCGCAGCTAAAAGCATACCTTGAGATTCTATCCCTCTAAGCTTTACAGGTTGTAAATTAGTTACTATTACTATTTTCTTCCCCAATATTTCTTCGACAGAGTAATGCTTTTTTACTCCGGCTACAATAGTTCTTTTTTCCTCTCCCATAGTAACCTCCAATTTGAGCAATTTATCTGTTCCACTTACTTCTTCAACAGAAATAACCTTTCCTACTCTCAAATCAATTTTTTTAAATTCATCGTAAGATATAATGTCAACTTTATCTTCTTTTGCCTCTTTTTGCTCTTTCTTTTTAGTATCAATCCTGGGAAATATTATCTTTCCCGGCTTAACCAAAACGCCTGGTTTTAATTTTCCCCAAGAAGCATCTTCGTCTAATTTTATTTTTTCTAGATCACTTTCTAATCCTAACTGCTCCCAAATTTCTTTTGCTTTTACCGGCATAAAAGGGTAAATTAAAATGGTGGATAGGCGTATAGATTCAGCCAAATTATATAGAATAGTAGATAATCTTTCCTTTTGTGAACTATCGCGTCCTAATATCCAGGGCTCTGTTTGATCAATATATTTATTAGTTCTTCTTATAAATTGCCAGATAGTTTCCAAAGCGGTGTTAAGCGATAAATTATTCATTTGAGTATAATACTTTTTTGTAGTCTTTAAAGCAAAATTCTCTAACTCCACATCATATTCTTCTTTTTCTATCCCTGATTGAGGAATTTCTTTGTCAAAGTATTGAGTAATCATAGCAATAGTTCTGCTTACTAAATTTCCTAAATCATTAGCCAAATCATAATTTATTCTTTTAATCAATAAATCTTTAGAAAAATTACCATCCTGCCCAAAGGAAACCTCTCTCATTAAAAAATATCTAAAGGCATCAGCACCAAATTCTTCTATCATTTTGTAAGGATCTACTACATTTCCTTTAGATTTTGACATTTTTTCTCCCTCTATAGTCCACCACCCATGAGCAAAGACCATTCGGGGAGGTTCAATCCCAGCTGCCATTAACATGGTAAACCAGATAACGGTATGAAATCTCAATATATCTTTTCCAACAAGATGAACATCTGCCGGCCAGTATTTTTCAAATTTTTCATTATCTTTATTATATCCTGCCACTGTAATGTAATTTAATAAAGCATCATACCAGACATAAATTACATGACTATTATCAAAAGGGACATCTATGCCCCATTTTAAGCTTTTTTTTGTTCTGGTTATACTTTGGTCTTTAAGGCCACCCTTCACAAAACTTATAATTTCATTTCTTCTTGTTTTCGGTTGAATGCATTGAGGATTTTTTTCAAAATATGATAATATCTGATCTTGATATTCTGACATTTTAAAGAAATAACTTTCTTCTTTTATTTTCTCTATCTTCTTCCCGCAAGTAGGACAGGTTTCATCCGTCAACTGAGTCTCAGTCCAAAATGTTTCGCAGGGTACGCAATACCAACCTTCATATTCACCTTTGTAAATATCACCTTTTTCATATAATTTATTAAATATTTCTTGAACTACTTTAATATGTCTTGGTTCAGTTGTGCGTATAAAATCATCATATTTTATATTTAATAAAGGCCAAAGATTTTTAAACTTTAATACCACCTTATCTGCCAGCTCCAAAGGTGTTAAATTTACCATTTCTGCTGAACGAGCAATCTTTTGACCATGTTCATCTGTCCCAGTTGAAAAAAGAACATCATATCCGGATAGTTTTTTATACCTGGCCAGAACATCTGCGGCTATAGTGGTATAGGCATGCCCGATATGTGGTACATCATTAACATAATAGATAGGAGTAGTTATATAAAATGTTTTTTTAGATTGATTAGTTTCTTTCATTATAATTCACCTTTCTTATTTGTGTCATATTTTGGCGTATGGACTTGAGATAAATTGAAAAACTAAAAACTTAAAGCGCAAAGCGCAAAACCATGATTCAAAATTTAAAACTCTATCGTACAAAGTAGTAATTTTAATGTAGGTGTCGAATTTATTCGACCCGAGTATTTTGAATATTTTTCTGGGGGGTTTGATGAATCAAGCCCCTTGCTCACAGTTTTTATGATTTTTCTATTCACTCTACGCTATACGCTAAACGCTCCACGCTAGTTCTTCATTTCCAATAACTTTTTGTATATCAGATTTTTTGGAATATCTAATTTTTCCTGAGCAATTTTTATTATATCTTTATTTGAATAACCCTGGTTTTTTAGTTTTTTTAAATATTCTTCCATTATACACTCATTTTTTAAAAAATCTATTGTATCATTTCCTTTTTTCTTAATTCCCCCCTGAACAACCAGGGTAATTTCACCCTTTATATCTTTTGCATTAATTTCACTTAGAACTTGACTTAGCTTTCCTCTAATTATCTCTTCGTACTTTTTGGTCAACTCACGAGCTACAACTATTTTTCTATCTCCCCATATTTCCAACATATCTTTAAGTGCTCTTTTCAATCTGTGGGGGGTTTCGTAGAAAATAACGGTTCGCTCTTCATTTTCTATACTCTTAAAATATCTTTTCCTCTCTTTAATTTTGCGAGGTAAAAACCCCCCAAAAATAAATTTATCGGCGGGTAATCCTGATACAACTAAAGCAGTTATCAATGCTGAAACACCGGGTACAGGAATTATTTTTACATTATTTTTTAAAGCTAAATTTACCAATACATACCCTGGATCGGAAATTCCTGGCATACCTGCATCAGAAACCAGAGCGATATCCTGACCATTTTTTAATATTTCTACCAGATAGATAGCTTTTTTAAATTTATTATATTCATAGTAGCTTGTAACTTTTGTGTTAATCTGGTAATGATTTAATAATTTTTTTGTATGTCTGGTATCTTCAGCCGCAATTAATTTTACCTCTTTTAAAATCTTTAAGGCTCTTAAGGTAATATCTTCTAAATTCCCTATAGGTGTTCCGCAAATATATAAAACACCGCCATCTTTATTTTTATTCAAATTACCTATTTGTCTCCATTTTTTTCGTTAAAATTAAGGAATATAGGATCTTCGATTTTTAATTCTTCTTTCCCGCTTTTTATTCCTTCTAATAATACAAGATTCGCTTTTTCTCCTGGTAGTGGATGAATAAATTTAATAACCTTTGGTTCAATGCCATATTTTTTTAAAGCTATTACTAATTTTATTAGTTTGGCACTTCTATAGATTAAATAAATTCTTCCTTTATTTTTTAGCAAATAATTACTTACGGAAATTATGTCCTCTAAATCACCTTTTATTTCGTGCCGAGCAATGGCTCTACTACTCAAAGGATTAATCTTTCCATGTCCCAGAGAAATATAAGGAGGGTTACTTATCACTACATCGAATTGCTGGTTTTTAAAAATATTTTTTAGGTTTCTGAAATCCTCTTGAATTATAGTTATGCCATTTTGTAATTTATTTAATTCTACACTCCTTCTGGCCATATCTGCTAAATCTTTTTGTATCTCAACTCCATAAATAGATAATCCTTTTCTTTTACCAAATAAAAGCAGAGGAATTATTCCAGAACCAGTACCCAAGTCAATAATTTTTTCATAGTTTTTAAGTCTAATAAAATTAAGCAGTAAAATAGAATCCACCGAAAAACGATATGAATCGCTTGCTTGGATAATTTTTAGTCTTTTATCTCCTAGATCTTCGATTTTTTCATTATTATTTATTATTATCATTTTTTGCACTTTTATTTTTTATTACGAGTCCTCCAAATTCTTCTTCGGGTATCTTAATTCTTTTCTTAATACCACCATTCTTGCTATCGGAATCGCTTTCTAATTCAACTATAATATATTTTTTTAACACATTTATTTCTATAACTTTTCCCTTACCTTTTTCTGTTTCAATATTATCTTTCAATCTTGGATACTTTTTTAAGCACTCTTTATAGAACTCAGATTCGTAAGATAGGCAGCACATTAATCTACCGCAAAGACCTGATATTTTAGATTGATTCAGGGCAATTTTTTGTATTTTAGCCATATTAATATGAATTGGAGTAAACTTTTGAACAAAAGAAGCGCAACATACTTCTCTTCCACAAATTCCTATTCCACCTATTAATTTTGTTCCGTCTCTTACTCCAATCTGTCTTAACTCGATTTTAGTTTTAAAGACTTTAGCTAAATCCTTAACCAGTTCTCTAAAATCTATTCGTTGAGTAGAAACAAAATAAAATATTATCCGACTTTTATCAAATAAATACTTAACGTAAACTAATTTCATTGGTAAATTAAATTTTTTTATCTTCTCTTTACAGATATTTAATGCTTCAATTTCCTCTCGCTTTATTATTTCAAGTTTCTTAAAATCCTCAACATTCGCTTTTCTAAGTACGCTCTTAAGGGGGGTATCTATTTCATCATTTTTTATATATTTGTAAGGGATCACTACTGTGCCCAAGTCTAAACCAATAGCTGTTTTCACTAAACAAACATCCCCTTTCTTTAATCTAATCCTATTATTAATTTTAAAATAATAGATATAATTTGTTTTGGCAAATTTTAAACCAGTTACTTTAGGCAATACTCAACACCTACCATCTTTATAAATAATCTTTCTAAAATTAGACGCTTATTTACATTTTTCATCAAATATTCTTCTACCTGTTCTAAATAATCTAAAATATCAATCAGCATTTTTTGAGAATATATTTGAGATTTCTTACCAAGTATTTCTAATTTATCGCAATTGACAATATATTTTTGATTTCCTGTCTTTTTAATAATTAAAATATCATGATACCACAATTTTATTATTTCTAAAATTTCTACTATTCTATCTATTTCTGAAATTATCTTTTCAACTTTTGCAAAAATATCATCACCATATTTTCCGGAAAGTATTGTTGATAAGCAATTTAACATTTTTTCTCTTCTAATAAAATATTCCTTATCTGCTGATAATTTAAAAGCTTTTCCGATACTTCCTTGAGCTAATTTAGAAATTATTTCAGCTTTGTCTTTTTCTAAATTATCTATTTTATTTAATAATAGCTTTTTTATCTTAAGGGAAGTTACCAAGCCAAAATTTACTATCTGACAACGTGAGACTATAGTAGGTAAAATTGGATCTATCTTAGAACAAATCAGAATTATTATTGCGTAATAAGGGGGTTCTTCGATAGTTTTTAGCAAACAGTTTGATGCCTCAAGGGTCATATTTTCTGCTTTATCTATTATATAAACTTTTTTTTTATTTCTAAAGGGTTTCAGTTCTATCTCTTTCCGAATTTCTCTTATTTGTTCAATTTTTATCAAACCCTTGGTTGTTTCAACTATTTTTAAATCTGGACAATATTGCTTATTAATCTCATTACACGAATGGCAATTATCACAAGCTTCCAAATTTTTATTAAGGTTCAAACAATTTACTGCCTTGGTGAATTCTATTGCAGTAAGCTTTTTCCCGGTTCCTTCGCTCCCAACAAAAATATAAGATGAGGAGACCTTGTTCTCTTTTAGAGATTTTGTCAGCATTTTTATTGCTCTTTCTTGGCCAACTATATCTTTGAAAGACATAACTTACTCCCTTATTAGCGTATAGCGTACAGCGTTTAGCGTATAGTATAGATCAATAAACTAAAAATGCAAAAAAGTGAAAAGCTATATCAGTTAGTTGGTTACTTGACTAGCTAGCTGGTCTAATGATAATTCGTTAACTAACTAATTCTACACGGTATATTCTATTTAATAATCTGTATTCTATTTTATTTACGAGATACGATTCACGAGATACGAGATACAAACTTGGCTTCTGTCTCCTGAATTCTGGCTCCTTCTTTCCTAACTCTACGCTCTACGCTGTACGCTGTACGCTATCCGCTATCTTTCTTTTTACAATTTTGATTATTTCTTCAAATATATCTTCTTTACTCCTATTAGCATCAATCATTTTAATTCTTCCTGTTTCTTCGTGAGATAATTGGAAATAACCATGTCTCACTCTTTCCAAAAATAATTTCCCTCCGATAATTTTTTTATTTAAAAATTCTTCTTCAAATCGCATTTCATGCGAATTACCGAAAGAAGCTGATCTCCTTAATCCTTCGTATGGGTCAATATCTAAGATAAAGGTCAAATCAGGAATGGCTTTCCCCACGACCAAGCTATTTAGATTCTTGATAATTTTTAAATCTATACCTCTTCCGTACCCTTGATAAGCACTAGTAGAATCATAAAAGCGATCAGATATAACTATTTTCCCCTCTTCTAAGGCTGGTAAAATTATTAATCTAACATTTTCTGCCCGAGAAGCTAAAAACAATAGCATTTCGGTTTTATAATCCATACTATCATTTTTTTGGTCGAGAAGAATTTTACGTATTTTATCTCCAATCTTTGTTCCTCCCGGCTCTTTAGTGTAAATAGATGCTATTTCTTGTTTAATCAAAAAATCAAAAAGCATCTTTGCCTGGGTAGTTTTTCCGCAACCTTCAAGTCCTTCAAAAGTTATAAATAACCCTTTTTTCATTATATATTTCTTTAATCCTTTTTAGATTATTAATTTAGTTAAATAAAAATACTTTTTAGTCTATCTTATCATCTTTAATTTTTATTATTTTCATTCTTCTCCATAAGTACTCGGCAAATATCAGTTAGAGTTACTATTCCCACTAATTTCCCATCTCGCAAGACAGGAAGTCTTTGAATTTTATTTCTAATAAGTAGATCTGACGCCAAAACTTCGTTATCATCTTCATCGATAGTAATAATATTTTTTCTCATAAATTCTTCTATTGGACGTTGAGAATATTCTTTTAAACTTTTAGATAATTGTATAAATTCAGAAAGAATGGAATCACTATTTATAATTCCTAAATAATTCGGTAGAGTAGCTCTAATTATGTCGTGTAAAGATATAAATCCAACAACTTCTTGATTATTGTTGACCACTGGAAGTCCGGTAATTTTATGTCTGGATAATATACCTATCAAATCTATCAATTTACAGATGGGCAAAGCACTGGTAACATCCCTAATCATAATATCTTTTATTTTCAATTAAATTATCTCCTCTTTTATATTTATCTTTATAATCTCTTGATTTCCACATATTGAAGACATTTCTCTACTTCTTTCCTTGAACTAAATTCCTCTTCCTCTCTTAGGGCACTGGCTAAAGCGCAAGCCATAGAAAATTTTATTGCTTCCTCAAAATTTTTCTCTTCTTCAGTTAAGGCAATTGCAAATCCTGCAACCAAAGCATCACCTGCTCCGATTATATTTACGATTTCATGATAGGTAGTCTCTGCAAGCCATATTTCATCTTGGGTGGCAATTATATCTTTTTCATTTTGCAGAGAAACAACACCTATTTCAGCCCCTCTTTGGATAATCTGCTTAGCTATTTTAATAGCATCTTCTTCTTTATTTATTGCGATTCCGAATACTTCGTTGCTCTCTCTAATGTCAGGTTTGGCCAAAAAAGGCCTTTCCTCCAAACCTTTTAGAAATTGTTCTCCAGAAGCATTTAATATAGTTTTTACTCCTCTTTCCTTGGCTATAGAAATTAAATCACCATATATATTTACGGGAACTCCTCGTGGTAAGCTTCCAGAAAGTGTAACTGCGCTGCATTGAGACATAACCCGATAAAAGATTGATTTTAGCATCTCCAAATCATATTCTGTAACTTTAGGTCCTGGTTCACTAAGTAAGGTATGCTCTCCCGTTTTTTTATCTGAAATAATTGTATTGCTTCTAGTCTTCTCTTCAATATGCCAAAAATTTGTGGTTATACCCAGCCCTCTTAGTTCTTCTTCTATCATCCTTCCTCTGCCGCCTCCCAAAAATCCGATGGCAATAGTTTCTCTGCCACATCCACTAATCGCTTTGGATACATTTATCCCTTTACCACCAGAAGTGGTATGGGCATTTAAAACTTTATTGTAATGATTTATTTTTAAATTGCTAACCTCTAAAATCACATCTATTGCGGGGTTTAAAGTAACAGTACCTATCATATCTTATCACTTCCTTTTTATCATACTAATTTTTTCCGATATTTTTAAAATTATAGCTTACTTAATTAAATTTATCAATCTTTGCTTGTATCGAGTATCAAGTATCGAGTAAAACAGAATAACCAAAACCGCAACGTTCAAAGAAGCCAGAATAAAACCGTATCTCGTGAAGAAAATAATAATGTATAATATGCAGGGATAGACCTTGTGTCTGCCCGTAATGAGTAATTTGTAGGGGTACGATGCATCGTGCCCACCAGAGAAATGAAGAAAAACTCGGGTCGAATAAATTTGACCCCTACATCTAAAAACAATATTTCGTTTAAAAAATTTTGAATTTTAAATTATTGTTTTTCGCTTTTCGCTTTAAGTTTTTAGTTTAATCTAAATAATATTTATATATTGTATGGAATTCTTATATTATATGCTAAAAGTTCTACTTAAATTTAACTCGATACTATATACTCGATACGTGATACTATTTTGCAAATGTTTTAAACAATTTAATTATTATAATCCCACAAATAAAGCCACCAATGTGAGCAAACCAGGCTACCCCACCCTCTCCTGTTCTAATCGCTAAAGAAGATATGCCATATAAAAATTGGTATATTATCCAAAAACCTAATACTACCACCGCGGGAATTTTAATCAATCTTATAAAAAAACCAAAAATAATCACCGTAGTTACTTTAGCTCGAGGATAAAGCAACAAATACGCACCCAATACACCAGCTATTGCTCCACTTGCTCCTACCATTGGTACTTTAGAATCAGGATTAATAAATATTTGTGTGAGGGCAGCAGCTACTCCACAAAGAAGATAGAAGATTACAAAATTTTTCCTACCTAAATAATCCTCTACATTATTTCCAAATATCCATAAAAACAACATATTACCTAACAAGTGAACAATACTGCCATGCATAAACATAGAGGAAAATATAGTTAAATAAATAGGTGACGGACCGGAAGGGAAAAGATCGATATGATGAGTAATTTCAAAAGGAAGCAATCCCATTGAATAGATAAATTCAGTGAACCTTTCACCTAAGGATACTTGATATAAATATACTATTGAATTCAGCACAATTAATGCTACTGTTATTAAGGGAAATTTTTTTGTTGGTACATCGTCCCAAATGGGAAACATAAATTATCACACCTTTAAATAGTCGATAGTATTTAGTATATAGTATATCGTATTTCGTAAAGAAACAGAAGTCAGAAGCAAATTTAGTATATAGTATATCGTATCGCGTATTGCGTATTGCGTATTGCGTTAGGATTAGGAAAACAGAAA
>Ga0209986_10005625_pt1 | contig 10356 bp, 10 predicted proteins | sample BlataG_FD_183168 | JGI IMG/M metagenome (GOLD analysis project Ga0209986, IMG submission 183168) | Deep subsurface microbial communities from Black Sea to uncover new lineages of life (NeLLi) - Black_00105 metaG (SPAdes) (version 2) | ecosystem: Environmental > Aquatic > Marine > Oceanic >...
GCGCTTCATTTTCAAGTATTAAAACATTCTTGCATAAATATTTTTAAACAGTATGAATCTTTATATTGTATAAATGTATGTATCAGTAAAACTCGCTACATCGATATAAAGTATAAACCAAGCGATAGTGGTTAAACCATGAACAGATATACCAGTTACACCTTGGGGGTTCTTGTTGATATTTGAGACAGCAATTGCATTCGTAGCTCTCGTCGTAGGAATCGTGGTTATGACTTATTCTAGCGACAAGGCAGTTGATCACTCGGTAAAAATCGCTTCAGCATTGAGGATTTCTCCGTTGATGATTGGTCTTGTGCTAGTGTCCATAGGCACGGATTTGCCGGAAATCGTTAACTCAATCATCTCATGCGCGGTTGGCCACGCAGACATTGAGTTAGGTGACTCCCTCGGATCTGTCTTGACCCAAATGACTTTGGTGATCGGGCTTCTTCCCTTCCTAGTTGGAAAGTTCAAAGTGAAGAGGAAAGAGATATTGGTCATCGGGGCCTGCGAGATCTTAGCACTCATACTTGCCGTGTCAATAGCTGAGAAGGGGTATTTCACAAGGATCAACGCACTTCTTTTAGTGGCCAGTTGGCCAGTATTTATGCTGTTAATTAGAAGCGCTACGACAAGGAACCCTAAAGAAAAAAAGCATGTGGAAGCACATGCCGACGAGAAACGTCTTCGTGATTTTGTAATTGCCATTCTAGGATTCATAGGGGTTGCGGTCGGGGCCTACGTTGTGATCCAATCTGTGATCAAACTGTCGGCAGTTTTTCATGTCTCTGAGTATATCATTAGCTTCTTCGTGGTCGCAATTGGGACATCTCTCCCGGAATTAGCCGTTGAGTTTATGGCTCTGCGCAAGAAACAATACGAGCTTGCTATAGGAGATGCCATAGGAAGCTGTATTGTTGATGCTTCTGTTTCCGTTGGAATCGGGCAGGTGTTTTTTCCACAAGCAGTATCTGGTCAAACCGCTATGATTACAGGGTTATATGCTATATTTGGTTCTATCGTGGTTGTACTAACGCTTGCACTTAGGAAGAAAGTTGATAAGAAGGCTGGCGCGTTATTCATCCTTGTGTACCTACTTTCCTATACACTGCTGGCCGTGATATGAATCGCTTGGAGTGAGTCATGCCAGTTTGAAGGTGAATGAATTGAGCGAAATCAAAGAAAAGCCGCTTAGTGACTTGATGAATGAAATAGTCACTCTTGGGCTATGCACTGTCTACAGCACATGCATTGCTGTTTGTCTATATAACGTGTTAATCTTCGAGAAGAAAGTTTCAAACGTTTAGAGCTCTATGAACTTTAGGTTACTCGCGTGCGCTTCATTTACGAGCGAGTCAATCCTGAATTGTCTTTCATTGCAGCATCAGTTGGCGTCATGTTATGTTTCGTTCTCACAGCATTATTCATTAGGCAACCACAGACCAAAGAAAACTAGAAATGACGCATATCTGCACGCATAAACTGCCCCGCCGCTACCACTTGATTTCTCCTTCGTCATTCCATCTTAAGTTCTATTGAAAGTGACAAGGAAAATGCCAGGTTTGCTGTGACCTACTGGACTTTAAGAGTCTAACGAACTAAAGCATGAAAGCAATCAACAACTGAACAAGTGATCAAAAAACAGCTTGAAGCAGACTAGCAAAAAACAGAATTGAAAATGTGAGACTTATTGCATAAGATGAAGACACCCTTTTCAATTCAGGGCTGAACGGATTGCCTGAGATGATATAGGTGGCTACCGGTCATTCAGCAGAGAGGTCTAATTAAACATTTATTTACTACTTAACCAAAAAAGGTTGGCGGCGTTTAACTAATGGATGTTAGGAGAGCTCTTGCAATGATAGTTGGTGTAGTACAGATTACGATGGCAGTGTTAGCAGTCATCTTTGCCTGCATTATCTATTTCAACGTCTTCGGTTTCCAAACAGGGTTAAACGTAGCGGTGGAATCTTGCTATTTCCATGTGTTAGTTCTTTTTGTTTTCAGCCTATTTTCCATTATAAGCGGGTTATTTCTTGTTCATGAATGGCTAGAATCACGTTAAAAGGGTGTTATCCTTGTTTAAAACAAAAAGAGAGAAAGGCTTTTTCGATGCACTAATGATGGGGTTAAGTGGAGCCATAGGTTTCGAAATTTTCGTGCTGTTAGACTATCCGTTTTTCAGCTTGGAGCTTGGAGCCAGCATCTTGTTTGGGCTTCTTCTAGCGGGACTTGTGAACCTTTTGATAATGCTCAACTATTGTGAGCTTAGCACAGCCATTCCGGAAGTAGGCGGTGAGTATACTTATATTAAAAGAGCTTACGGAGGATTTGTATCTTTCATCTTTGGCTGTTTCCGATGGCTAGCCAGTGTTTTCGTCGCAGCATTAGCTGCCGTGGTTTTCACCGAACAACTCTCGTACTTCCTTAAAGTCGCATTATCCACTCAAGGCCTTGATTTTACGCAAACACCGCTTATCGCAGTAGCCGTGATTGTCGTCATGGTATTGCTCAGCATCAAAGGTAAGAAAGGAGTGGGTGCCAGTATTGTATTTGCTTTCATAGCGATATTCATCATCTTCATCTGTAGTGGATTAGTGCATGAATTGGTTCCCATTGAAATTTTTCCGGAGAGTCTACCCAGTGATGTGCCTAAAGTTCTCGCAGCTACTGTCTATATGTTTCCCATGTTTTTTGGAGTGCGTTCCCTAATAGCCGGAGCAGCGAATATCAAGCATCCAGAAAAAAACCTTCCCAGGGCTATACTCTTGGCGACTATCCTTATAATTCCCATTTACATATGCGTTGCTTACGTGGCAGTGGGAGTCATTCCGCTAGAAGAGGCGAAGCTCATGCGAATGGAGGCGGGTTGGCCAATTCCCTTGCTGAACCTTGCGGCTCAAAAGATTTTCGGTTTGGCTGGTGGTGCTTTAATCGCTGTTGCCGGAATGGCAGCAAGTCTATCCGCACTAGGCACTTCCCTAGCTGTTCAATCAAGCATACTTCAAGGAATGAGTCGAGACGCGTATTTACCGAAGCTTCTGCTCCGGATTCACTCACGTTTCGAAACGCCGTACGTCGCAATTATCGCCGGTTCCCTTTTCGTAATGGTTTTAGGTGCAATCGGAGCGGTGGAGTTCCTTGGATATGCAGCAAGTTTTGGGTCGCTCGCGGTCTTTGCTTTAGTTAACCTGTCTCTTTTGAAGCTTAGAAGAAAAGAGCCGTACATTGAAAGACCATTTAGAACCCCACTGTATCCTTTGGCGCCTGTCGCCGGCTTTATAATATCCATTACGCTTCTTGTGTTTCCCACATTGCAGGGAGATTCCAATGCTGCAGGTGCACTGGTATCCAGTATTGGGGTAACAGCATTAGTCCTGATGACGTATTATCTCAGAATGATGGGGCGTCATCGTCTGCAGATAGCCATAGGAGGAGCTGTTCTAGGCATAGGTGTTTGCTTAACGATGCTAGCATGTTTGGTTGAAGCAGGTTTGATGCCGCCCATTTTTCCGAATATTCCCAGTTACCTTGGACTCTTTGCAGGTGCAATTAGTATTGTTGCCGGCATCTTGAACATTATTATACATCGGTAAATGGAAAGAACAGAATTGACAGATTCCTTCTTAGGTGGTAGAAAAGCTTGTTTCACTTAGAATTTGGCTGAAAGATTTGTGTTCCTTCTGTGAAAGCCAACCTTCTTCTTTGAGTTTTTCCAGTTCGATTTCAATTGATTTTCGTGAATTTCTTGTTCGCAGTATGTTAGCTTTGGCACAAGCTTGCGTCATATCTCGGTTGAAAACAGCGTTTTGCTCCATCAAGAGGGGAAACTTGTTTAAAAATGAAACCAATTTTTTGGAAAGCGGATGGAATAGCTGCTTGATTTTAGCCTTGCCAAATGCTCCTTTGAATCTTACTGAAATATTCACGCTATTAACTGTTGAAGGAGGAAAATGTACGTAACGCTTTCCTGATCCACGTTGGTAGCAGGCTAGGTAGAAGGGCACATAAATCAAGGCGAATTTTCTCCGTTTCTGTGGAACCCCAAGCTTATCGAACTTGTTTACAGATTTTTCTCTATGTTTCGCCAATTTATCAATCTGTTCGATTACACCCAAAGTTAACTCTTCAAGCTTTTCCATTTCTTCCGCATATATCCTAACTTTAGCATCGCGTGAGGACTCGATTTCCACCAAATCCTTAGTAGCTTCTTTGATCTCTGCGTCACGTTCCGTTTTTAGTTCAAAAACTCTTAGTTTTTTCTCGTCTTTGACCTCTTTTATCCTCTTGTTAAGCTCATTCAGATCCGCTTCAGTTTCGGAAAGCTGATCTTTGAATTTGGTCTTCTCATCCCTCCATTTGCGTTCACTCACACTGTCTTTGCTGATTGCACATGTTTTTGCTTCTGCGTCGCAGTGTTCAACTTTCTTCATCAACTGGTCCTTTGTTTTCTCAAGCTTGATTGATTCTTGCTGTAAGTTTAGAAGCTCCTCCTCAGCTTTTTTTGAATATTTCGTTACTTCTTCATCGTATTCCTTGCGTATATTGTCAACTTGTTCCTTGATGGAAGCTTTGCATTTTTCCATTTCTTTATTGAGTTTTTCTTCGATTTTTTTTATTTCATTTCGCGTTGCTTTCGTGAAGTTTTCAGTTTTCACACTGATAAGCTTCATGCTCGTATAAAGAGCATTGACATCTTCAATAGTTTTCGATTTTAGACTTTGGAGTTCTTCCAAAATGGAGGTAATTGAGGATTCATCAAGAGTAGGCGAAACCATCACCCTATCAGGCAATGAGGTTTCAATGGGTCTCGCTTGATGTAAATATGATGTGAACTCCTGAAGAAATTCAGGGTTTGTAACGAGCCCATCTATTGTATGTCTCTCTTCACTATTTGGCGTTTGGAAGTAATTGATGTTGTCTGATAAAAATATCATGTAAGCTTCACGTGTCTTACAGCTTCTTTCCACGTTGTCAATGAAACTTTGTGTTTCCGGAATAGTCAAGTAAGTCAATGTGCGGGAGACTGTGTCTAATCCGTCGAAAATGAGACCTATATTATCTAGAGTAGCAAGCCAAAAGGGATAACACACCTCAGCAATGAAAGCCAGCTTTTCTGGAGGCTGTTTCATAACGAGACCTCCGCCCCTTGCTTTCTCCAGATCAGTTAAGCAAAAAATGGCAGCTCTTTCAACTTCTTTTGTAAACTGTTCCGTGCGATTCTCAGACAGAGTGGAGAACGGAAGAATAAGCGTTACAGCTTTTTGAGTCACACTCATCACCACTTACGATCTTGTCGGATAAGTTTAGACAAAGGTTGATTTATAACTTGCGAAATATTCGGACTTCGCATACTTATGCTAGCCTAGGCTAAATAGTAAGCCATGTAGGAAAGTTTAACAGTGAAGACTTTACACTCTTCAATGAAATGAAGGAAACGGAGCACTTTCCATGACGAAAAAGAAGAAAGAAATTGTTGTACGTGCACCACCTAGACCTGTTACTCAGCCTGAGAAAAAGGCTGAAAAAACCAGAGAAAAAGCCTTGGAGGAGGAGAGATTTGGCGTTCTTCAGATTTCACATGAGATTAGCACGTACTTTAGTGCTTCACTATTAGCGTCAGGGGTTTTGCTTCTTTGTCTTTTTACATACGTAACGGTAACTGATCATGCAGATTGGATTATAATATCGCCTAGTATGACATTTTTGGGAATCGTAGTATGGGTTTGGGTGAGTATCATAAGCTTCCTTGGCGGTCTTCTGTTAATAGGAAGCGAGTAGCATGGTTTTATCGCGAACGAAGCAGAATAACTCCTGCAACAATATTTAGGATTCCTATGACTGCCATAACATCAATTAGAAATTGAGAGGGTAAAACGTCTCCAACATTTATTGTTTCTGTAACTACTAGGAATATCAAAATCAAGACTAGGAATCCTATAAGCGATAGGAAACCTCCAAGACCTATTTTAAAACGTTGTTTACGAGTAAAGTACGACATTGTTTCTCTCGAATTATAATATGCAATAGAGAAAATAACGCTATCGCTTCTGTTCAGTTCGCATTGAGCGTATCTGTTAGTTGGAAGAAAAAAGTGGGGCTTGTTGGCCTTTAGGTGTTACACGGGTGCTTTAGGTGTTGGCTTTCGTCTCAGCTTGATAATTATTCCACTCGGCGTGCATACTGGTTCACTAGTGAGCCTTGAATTTGCCACGTGCGCTCAAGCTTTCTATAATTGCTCCTTATAGTAGAAACCATAAGGTTCTGTCGGCTGAACCAGTCAAAAAGAGGGCTCACATGTTACTACTAGTGCATGGACACCGAAAGAAAAATGCGCCCTGGCCGGGATTTGAACCCGGGTCGGGCGGGCGACAGCCGCCTATACTACTCCGGCATTGAAGGGATATAGCCTCAATGTGACCGAACTATACTACCAGGGCTTGCATAAGCTAAGACGCTGAAATTCAATCAAGACAAACGTTCCAAATAAACTTTATTCACTACAATGGCGCCGGGAGTGGGATTCGAACCCACGCGGCCTCGAAAGGCCACAGGCTTTCAAGGCCTGCGCGTTATCCGCTCTGCCATCCCGGCTGTTTGAGTTAGTAGTTATGTGTCTTCTAAAATCTTTTCATTTTGTGCCTTTGCTTCATAATTTTTGATTATTAACTTTTGTTGGTGGTTGAAGGTGAAGGTTTGAGGTATGATTCAGATTCGAGAAGGTGTTTTGAGACTTTCTTATGCAACATCTCCATATGGTTTTTATGATCATAAATCCAAGATTTGCCTTTAAAAAATTCGCCTGAAATGGTTTGTCGACGTCTTATTCTTAGATCTTGTATGAAATACTTGTAGCTTCGTATGAGTTTCATTTTCGCCATTTTGGATAATGCATCAACAAATTTTCGAAATTCGGTTGTTGGAAGAAACACTTCTACGAGAAAGGCGTTTTCTCCGAATATTTTGCCCATTGTAAGAGTGAAGAACTTGTCAAGGAGAGATCTTGCAAACCTAGCTAGTGTTTCGTAACTGTGAAAAGATACTATGAACAAAACCATAACTGAAGATGTGTCACCGTAGCGCATCACGAAAATTTCGTAGCCTTCAATAAGATTCTTCTGTATCAAGTGATTTTTGAAATGGAAGTGTGCTAATTGACGACTTATCCCTAGGGTACTAGCTATTTCGCTTAAGCTTTTAGTTGCATCTACTTCCAGCTCCATAAGCATTTGTATATCTATTTCGTCTGCATGATTAGGATAGGATTTAGCCTCTATTAGCGTGTAGGGCAGATCGGTTGTTTGCGTTTGTACTTCTCTTATCCAATCATCCCAGCGGAATATCCAGTTCTCTTCGCAGCTGTCAAACCAATCAGAGGTTATTCGCCCGCCTTGAAAGCATGTGGACCAATATATGTGGATATTCTTAGCCACTCCTAAACGTTCTATTTCATGTATAAACTCTTCAAACTCTTTGCAGCGTTCTATTGGCATTGCATAAATGGCTGTGCATCCTTCACCTCGCCCATATGATCTGCAAACATAAAGCCAAAACCCATTAGCCAATAGGCAATCAAAAAGAAGCTGCTCCTTGCCTGGTTCAGCCTCCATAACAACAACAGCTTTTTTTAAACCAATGTTTGTATGATAAATTGCTGTATGCATTCTCAAAAAAAACTGGGGGTTTGAGTGCATGCGTTTTATTCTGAACCCTAATCTTTTATGAGATATTCCGACGTTTCGGGCAACCTTCGAAAGGTTCCTTGGACCAACCTCACATAATGCCTGCAGTATTCTGACGTCAAGAGCTGTTAACAGTTTACGCATTTGGTTCCCCTTGGTTCAGCCGATTTATCGTAGATTTTAAAGCTTGGTAACTATTATTGTTTATGTGGGCATTCCAGGAGTATCTATTGGTTTTCCATCTGGTTCAACACCTTCACCGTCTGTGAGTACAATGCTGTAAGGCTCAGTTAAGTCAACGTTTTCGTCAACTGTTTCAGCGCTTGAGACATAGAAAGCAGCAGATGTTGCAAAGACTGCGAAAATAACTAGGAAAAGCAATGAGAGAAACTTCAATTTCATAGAATCACCTCCCTTTACGTTTGATAAAAGGACTTGTAGGATGATTGTTTTTTACATTTGCCCTATAATACAGCAGAATAATAACGAAAAGTCAAGCCACACATAACACCCTAGAAACTAAGGCTGTCCCACAGCAGCCGGAATTTCGCGCGCGCTTTGTCGAGAAGAGAGCTTCTTGAGGCTTTTTCCTGAGTTTCTTACTTAAGCCTTCGCGGGCTCGCACTATGATAAAGCTGACTTGAAGGTACTAGTGTAGATGTCTAGCCAATTCTACGAGAAGTTCGTTTCCCTCTTTCTTGGCTTCATTATCCTATCAATTCTGAAGAGAACATTTATTCTGCAGTAGTTGAATAATGTAGAATACGCTACAAGTTTTCCGACGCATGTGTTAAAGTGCAAAAGACTCTTATTCTTTTAGTTCCATATTCAATTTTATGATCAAGGAATTTGAAAAGAAATTGCTAGTCGAACTTCTGAAAAACTGCAAAAGAAGCGACAGAGAACTCGCACGCGCTCTGAGAAGTTCACAACCCACCATAACCAGAACTCGCCAAAGGTTAGAACGTAAAGGCCTGATCAGAAGTTTTACGATTGTCCCAGATTGGACAAAGTTGGGGTTTGAAATAATGGCATTTACATTTACTAAGATGCGCCCAGAAATTCTATCTGAGGAATTAGTTTCAAAGGTTAAATCGTATGCGGCAAAGTTTCCAAACGCTATTTTTGCCTCAAGTGGGGAGGGGATGGGTTTTACTGGAGTGATAATTTCGTTACATAAAGATTACAGAGATTACGCTCAGAAATTGTCTTTGTTCCGAATGGATTGGGGAAAGTACATGGAAGATATTAAAAGCTTTGTTACGGTTCCAGGAGAAGGAGAAGTCAAAGAGCTATCATTTGCGTATATTGCACACACATTATTGTAGCAACGGGAAATGATTTGAATAGTCACGATGACATACGCAATTCTCCAAGCAATTTTTCTTGATAATCTTTCGCGCGCGCGGAGAACTCGAGAACGTGGCTTAAACATTTCAAGAATCACAGAACAAGCTCTACTCTCTATTCTCGACTATCTCAAAACACAAAACACAACCAAAAACTCTAAATTTCTTAATGAACGTTCTTTTCAAAAGAAAGTTCTAGGGGCCGGTAGTCTAGCTCGGTTAGGACATCTGCTTGACGTGCAGAAGGTCGCCGGTTCAAGTCCGGCCCGGCCCACCATGCTTTGTTGAATAGTGTAGCATGCCTAGAAAATGCAGGTGCGTGAACTAGTGTTAAAAGATTAATATTTCTGTGATTTAATCCTTTAGTGGGTTGATGTTTGCTTCCACTTAAAGATGTTAATAGAGCTTTAACAACTCCACATGTTAATCGTATGTTGATAATGGTTAATGTATTGGTTTTTGTGGTGATGTGTCTTTCTGATTTTGGTTTGATAGATAGCGGCTTTACGGTGGATATTTCAGATAGGTTTGCTATGATACCGCAGGATATTCTTGATGGAGAGAGACTTTATACTCTTTTCACTTCAGTTTTTTTGCATGCTGGATTTTTCCATTTGTTTGGAAATATGCTTTTTCTTTATATTTTTGGAGACAATGTGGAAGGTGCTTTTGGACATGTCAGCTACATAGGTTTCTACGTGGTTTGCGGTTTAGTAGCAGGTTTTGTTCACATACTAAGCATAACGAATTCAGGGTTGTATATGATGCCGGTTGTAGGGGCTTCAGGAGCAATCTCAGGAGTTTTAGGCGCGTATCTTGTGCTTTATCCCAAGGCCAAGGTTTTAACATTGATTTTTCCGTTGATATTGCCGTTACCTGCAATAATCTTTTTGGGATTCTGGTTTCTAATGCAATGGTTCTATGTGATTTTTGAAGGTGGAACAATGATAGCCTATTGGGCGCATATCGGTGGTTTTGTGTCGGGAATGATTTTAGCCCTAGCTTTTGGACTGAAAAGGAAAAAAGCTCAAGAAACACGTTTTCACCTGTAGATGGATAGATTGCGGGGTCTGTCCGTTATGAGTTCTTCATCTGTATAAGATCAGACTGGGACGGCTACATCATCCCCCGATAGGAACTAAGGGGTAACAGCCAAATAAGTTTTCACGCAAAGGCTACTGCTTCATCTTCTTTGAAAGCGTCCTTATGGTTCCTGAAACCCTCAGAACGTGTACAGCCACTGGTTTATCCCCTATTTTTGTTATCGATGCCAAAGCTGATCTAACCATATCAACAGCTGTGTGTGCAGTGCGTAAAATGACGAA
>Ga0209986_10005626_pt1 | contig 10351 bp, 6 predicted proteins | sample BlataG_FD_183168 | JGI IMG/M metagenome (GOLD analysis project Ga0209986, IMG submission 183168) | Deep subsurface microbial communities from Black Sea to uncover new lineages of life (NeLLi) - Black_00105 metaG (SPAdes) (version 2) | ecosystem: Environmental > Aquatic > Marine > Oceanic >...
TGTCTTGTGGTAGTTTTGTTAGTTATCAATGGGTGGCGGTTAGATAATATGATTTATCGACTTCTTGTTTACTGGAGGACTGCTTGTCTTTCATTGCAATCTGAGGTTTTACTACAGACTCCATCTGAAATTTCCAGCGAAATAATTTCAAAACCAGCGTATATTTCAGAAAAAAAATATAAAAATAAAGGAAGCTGATATAAATGGAGGTCTTAATCATCGCGGCCGGAAGAGGAAGCAGATTAAATCATTGCTTATATCCTAAACCTTTGATACCAATTCTTGGACTCAGCCTTATAGAACGTATTATCTTCAGTTGCAAGTTAGCCAGCATAAATCGGTTCAAAATTGTGGTTGGGTATAAGGCTAATCTAATAATAAAAAAAATTAGCAGCAGTGATAAGAATGGTATCCATATAGAATATATTTTTAATCCGGACTGGGAAAAGGGTAACGGCATCTCGGTTTACAAAGCCAAGGATTATTTTAAAGAAAATTTCATCCTCCTGATGTCGGATCATCTTTTTGATTATTCAATTTTGAAAAAACTACAGCAGATTAGTCCAGAAAAAGATTGCTCTGTTCTTTGCGTGGATCGAAAACTAAACAGTGATCATTTCAATTTCTATGATGCAACCAAAGTTTGGATAGAAAACGAAAGAGTAAAAAGAATCGGTAAAAATCTCGAAAAGTTCAATGCCATTGATACAGGAATATTCCTTTATTCTCTGGCTATTTTTAATGCGTTGAAGGAAAGCATTTCGCAGGGAGAATATTCAGTTTCGGCTGGAAATCAAGTGCTCTCCAACTGGAGTAAACTGAAGATACTTGACATCAGCGATCATTTCTGGATAGATGTTGATGACAAAGAAACTCTCCAGAAAGCAAAGAAAATGTTGATGAAAGAGCTGAACAAACCAACCTATGGTGCAATTTAAAGAAGATAAAAGCGCAAATTTTCCGTTTCTTTCTGTAACTATATTATAATAAAGAAGATATAATGCCGAAGAGGGGACTCGGACTCTCCTGATTTTGCAACTTATTTAATATCAATTAATTACAAGATAAGTTGTTGAAAATAAAAATATTCTTATTTTCTTTTAGTTTGATATTTTTTAGTATTTTTTCTTATTTTTTACCTTCAAATGGAAACAAAATGGCCACAAACTGCCTTAGCAGGCTCTTAGAATTTACAGACGCAAGGGACTTAAAATTCTCCAAGATGGAAATCTTAGAATTTCCATATTTTTCCGGTTCAATCGCAAGCTTCTCAGAAGGCTCTGTCTTTGTACCGTACAGTCTGCTTTCAGATTCATTTAGAAAATTATAAGATCGGAGGGGATTCCGGACATTGTCGCCGTTATCCAGACTTTCAGCTCAAAGCTCAATTTCCATCCTTACATTCATATCCTCATCACTGAGGGAGGGGAGGGTGCCGATAGTCTTTTCCATCCTGTCACTCGATTTAATGACTACCTCATCCGGGAGATCTTCACTCTCATCCTCTGATTATAGCTGAAGAAGAGAAACCTATCCTCTCCAGAGGCTGGCCAGCTTTAATCAGCAAGGTCTATGAGACCGGTCCACTCCTTTGCCTGGTCTGTGGAGGGGGAATAAAGGTCATTGCTTTCATCGAGGATCATAAGGTTACCGACAAGATCATCGATCATCTGAAGATCACATTTGTTGCCGAGCGGACACCGCTTCTCCAGATTACCCAGAAAGAACTTTTGATAGAGATAGTGATGGCCGAGGAGAGTGTGCAGTATTTCTGATCGCCAAGGGATTACTTTGTTACCCCTTGAAGGATGGAGTCTATCTCGGAGTCTGGTGTTTTGCCAATCCTGAGTCACATTGTCTTCATTTTTTGGTAATTGACCTTGCTGTGTTTCTAGTGATATTTTAATTCACGAATGTAAGAGGCGGGAAATCGCGTAAAATTGGACTTAATTCGTGTCGAGCCCAAAAAGGAAATTAGATATGAAATCATTCAACAATAAAATCTATTTCAGAGGTGGTGGTAAATTTATGTCCTGAAACTATTGTAGTCACAGTTATCGGCCCGGAAACTGCATTTTTAGGAACCTTTACTCGAATCTCGGTATCTCCCAAATATGCAGCAGGATTAACCTCTATTTGCTGTCCTGAAGCCGAAATAAAAGATACCAGAGTAGCATTCCCACTCCTGTTAGGAACAAACTCAGTGCCTCTGATTGTTATATAGCTTCCAATCGGGGCAGCTCCAGGAGAGATTCCTGTAATTGTAGGCTGACCGAATATAAGAACGGAAGCACCTCCAGAAGCATCTATACCATAGGTCGAAAGGGTTACCTTGCCGGATGTTGCCCCTTCGGGAACTTTTACAATTAATTCAAAGTACTTGCCTCTACCAATTATCTCTTTAACTTCTCCACTAACTCCGTTAAAGTATACACTTATTACACCCACTTCAGGATTGGGAAGTTTGATTACCTTCAGAATTACAGAATCTCCAGAAGTAATCATAGAAGGGCTAAGACTCTCGATTTGAGGGCGACTCAAATGCATCCCCTCATGTGTAAGCTCAAAGTCCACTTTGTTTGACCAGAATCCGGGAGGAATTTTAACGTTGATTTTTGAATTACCAGGATGATTGATTCCTGATGGGATACGAACCTGCGCTCGGTTCCTTGTAGGTATTCCCACAACCTCCAAACTGGAACCTGTATTTGAGCTTGGAATACTGATGGTGCTTTGATTAACAAGATCCAGATCATTCCCCTCAATTGTAATCACAGTACCCTCTGGTCCTTTTAAAGGAAAGATGGAGTTTATTGTTGGACTGGCAAAGACCCTGAAATCTTCTTCGCTCGTAGCAACCCCTTCATCGGTGATGATCTCAATCTTACCTGTAGAGGCACCCTCAGGAACAATGACCTCTAAAGTGTTTCCAGAGATTTTTTTTATTTCAGTCTCAACACCGTTAAATTTAACTCGAGGATTTCTTTCAAAGTCAATACTTGTCCCGCCGATCCAAACTTCTTTTCCTACATAACCATATTTAGGACTGAAACCTGTTATCCTTGGGAGGATCTGAAAAGATGTTTCACTGGTTGTGCTAAATTGTCTGCTTCCAACCATAGTATATATACTTAGAGGGCCGCTCTTAGCTTCATCTGGGACTTTTACTCGGATCTCATTTTCACTGATCCATGTCACTTCCACCTTTTTTTCGTCACTTACTCCTCTATCTGTTGGAAAACCTACCAATGTGCGTTCTTCTTCCGAAAAATTGGCAAAGTAGGTTCCCTTGATAGTTATTGTACTTTTAACCGATGCTGCTTGAGGAGAAATCTCAGTGATTGTAGGAAGACCGAAGATGATAATATTATCCTTACTCCGTCCGGTTACCCCATAACCGGAGACTGAAATTGGACCAGAGGTAGCTCCGTCAGGCACAACTACCGACAGTGTATATTCCCTCCAAGTCTTTTTCCCAATATTATCAAGAGCCCCTTCCACATCATTGAACTTCACACTCAGAGAAACAGGATGTTCTGGATCCTTAAGATCTTTTCCTGTGCTAATTTCCAGCAGGATTTTTTGCCCCCATGCAGCCCGTTCAGGGAAACTTTTCAGCAAAATAGGTGAAGGTGCAATTGTAATCTCCTTTTCCATTAAATTATTTTGGAAGTTTTTATCTTTAAGTTGCTCATGTTCGTCAACGATACCACGGATTAGGTAATCACCTGAAGGTAAAGAGTTATTGGCATCTTTGTGAAAAGTATAGGGGTGGGTCTTTCCTGGTTTTATATTTATCATACCTGTATGGGGGAACTGAAATTGCTTCCAATCGCTATCTCCTGGTCCTTTGTACCAGAGTCCAACTCTTATGGATATCGGTAAAACATCGGGAATTAACTTTTCTGGAAAGGCGTCACCAGAATTTCTTACAATCATGGAGAAAGATTGTCTTTCTCCCTCGAATAATGGATCTTGGTAACTGATACTCTCTATCTCTAAATCTGCCATTGGACTATAAGTATAAACAGTAATTTTAATATATGAACCTTGAGGTATTTGTATTCCGGCTTCTGGGGACTGGGATATTACCTTGCCTTCCTGTCCTTGATACTCTTTTTTATAAGATACATGGAATTCCACTTTGGGTAGATAACCGCTCTTTTCAATAAGCTCTTCAGCCCTTTTCTGGAATTTGCCAACAACACTCGGTATCAAAGTCGAAGGATTATAAACTGTAATAGTAATACTTGAGCCTTGATATTCCTCTCTTTCAGCTTCTGGTTTCTGTAATACTACCTTGCCTTCCTGTCCTTGATACTTCTCTAAATAAGATGTAAAGTATTTCACCTCGAGTAGATAACCAGTCTTCTTAATGATTTCTTCAGCCTCAATCTGGGATTTATTGACAACGTTTGGAATTGAAGCGGGATTATAAACTGTAATATTAACCTCTGAACCTTGAGGCATTTGTGTTCCAGCCTCTGGTCTCTGTAATACTACCCTGCCTTCCTGTCCTTGATACTCCTTTTTATAAGATGCAAGGGATTCCACTTTAGGTAGAAAACCTCTCTTTTCAATACGTTCTTCAGCCACTTTCTGAGAGTTGCCGACAACGCTCGGGATGGAAGGATTATAAACTGCAATAGTAATACTTGAGCCTTGATATCTTTCTGTTCCAGCTTCTGGTCTCTGTAATACTACTACCCTGCCTTCCTGTCCTTGATACTTTTCTAAATAATCTGTAAAGTTTTCCACCTCGGGCAGATAACCTGTCTTCTTAATGAGTTCTTCAGCCTCTATCTGGGATTTACCAACCACATTTGGAACTGAAGGGTGGATATAAACCGTAATGTTTACCTCTGAACCTTGAGGCATTTGTGTGCCAGCTTCAGGTGACTGTAATGCAACCTTGCCATCATAACCTCGATAATCTCTATTATAAGATGTATGAAATTCCACTTTAGGTAGAAAACCACTCTTCTTGATTCGTTCTTCAGCAACTCTCTGGAGTTCACCGACAACACTCGGGATATAAGGACTATAAACTGTAATTAATATATTCGAACCTTCATAAAATCTTGTTCCAGCCTTTGGTGACTGGCTTACTACCTTACCTACCTGTCTTTGATACTGTGGTACATAATTAGTCTGGAATTCCACCTCGGACTGATAACCAGCCTGTTTAATGATTTCTTCAGCTTCAATCTGGGATTTACCGACAACGTTTGGAATTGAAGGAGGATCATAAACTATAATATTAACCTCAGAACCTTGAGGTATTTGTGTTCCAGATTCAGGTGACTGGGATACTACCCTGCCTTCTTGTCCTTGATACTCCTCTTTATAATATATATATGATGTAACATTATTTACAAAACTAAGCCTTGCAATGATTTCTTCAGCCTCTATCCTAGACTTACCTACAACGTTTGGCACAAAAGGCAGTAGCGTATACACAGGAAGTACTATAACGTGTATTTCTGTTCTTATATACTTCACATCTACTACTTCCTTAGCTGCCTCCTTTAAGTTTTTAGTTACAATTTTTTCGCCCTGTTTACTTTTGATCTGACCGGATATAGTGACAGTATCCCTATCAGCTAAAATACTAATGGCGTTATTTTCAGAAATATTTGAATGAATCGCCTTTTCATCTATCAAATTTTGCTCAATTATCTTTTGAATGAGATGCTCTTTTACCTCATAAGCTAGTTTAATATCCTTACGTTTAGTTGCGGGGCTAATCTTTATTATTTTAGAGAGGAGATTATATTTCTGCTGTTTATCAATCTCGCTCTCTTCTATAAGTTCTCCCCCTTCTCCTATTTCAATCACAAGAGCACTGACATTGGAAACTTGTACCTGTCCCCTTCGACCAGTGAACCTGACTGCTATGGCTCCAGGGAGAGGTTGGTTATAAGTGAAGCGGATGGACTTCTTTACTCCCTTTGGCATAGGAGTATGTCCTATAACCTGTCCATTGTAGAGCCAATCTGCCTCTAAATTGGAACGAATCATGTTATACCTGACTGTTACTTCTTTTATAGTCCCTTTTCCCATAGAGCTTAGGGCTAATACTTCACTGACATCTAACACAGTGCCGCTACGGTAAAATCTTAAATGGTCTTGCTCTATGTCTTTTGCTTGTGCTTTACGTATAGCTGGTATTATAAACAATCCCAGCAACGCAAAAATTAAAATCCTATGGAGACAACGTCCAAAAACCTTTTGATAATACATCTGTCCTTCCTTCTGAATATTTTGTCTTAAAATAAAAAATTTATAGTTAATATATTATTAAAAAGAATGACTGTCAAGGAAGCTCAACAGTCTTTAAAATTTTCATCTTCGATAAGTTGTTCATATTAAAGTAGTTATTGAAGTAAGTAAGAATAGGACTCCGAGACTTTGACACGAATCCCTACAAAGTTACTCATGTTAATTGTTTAATTTTTTAAATTATGAGCGGGTATTTAGTAAAAAATATGTTATGTAATTTATTGAAATTAATGAAGATATAATGCCGAAGAGGGGACTCGAACCCCTACGAGCTAATTAACGCTCACTAGCCCCTCAAGCTAGCGTGTCTACCAATTCCACCACTTCGGCATACATATAATCTTGGGAGGTTTATCTGTCTTAAAAACCCTCTTTTTTAAAAGAGTAAAAGAGTAGTTCCTGATTTTATTCTTTATCCTCTGTTTCTGTGTTTTCCTGTTTTTGTGCTGCACCTGCTGCTTTTTGCTCAGAAGCTTCCTCTTTTTTTGTTTCTGTAACCGCAGCTGGTACTTGCTCTTCCGGCGTTTCTCCTTTTACCACGGATTTTGTTCCTTTGGCTGAAAGCATCCAGAGCCCTAATGAGGTGATCATGAAGAACACAGCACAAAAAGTGGTTACCTTGGAGAGGATATTTCCTACTCCTCTAGGACCAAAAACTGTTTGAGTGCCGGCTCCCCCAAAGGCTCCTGACAAGTCAGCAGCTTTTCCTGATTGAAGAAGAACAGCAATTATAAGAATAAAACAGATGATAATATGAATTGTTGTGATTAAAGCAGTCAATTTTTTTCCTTGTAAGCTTTTATTCCTTCTTTTGCAATCTGAATAAACGATTCAGCTTCCAGTGAAGCTCCTCCGACTAAAAGTCCATTTATATCTTTTTCTTTAAGTAACTCGTATGTATTGGCCGGCTTAGCAGAGCCGCCGTAAAGAATTATAGCACAGGAACCAGTCTTATTTCCATATTTTTCTTCAACCTTATTCCTTATGAAGCTGTGGACTTCTTCAGCTTGAGAAGGAGTTGCAGTTAAGCCAGTTCCGATAGCCCAGATAGGCTCATAAGCTATGATAACCTGACTCATCTCTTCTTCTCCTATACCCTCTAATCCAGTTTTGATCTGAGTCCCGACTTTATCTATTGTCTGCCCTTTTTCCCTTTCTTCCAATGACTCTCCAATACACATGATAGGTATGAGTTCATTAGCTAAAGCAGCTTTAATTTTTTTATTGACAGTCTCATTCGTTTCCCCAAAATACTGACGCCTTTCTGAATGACCGATGATGACAAACCGACATCCAACATCCTTAAGCATCAAGGCAGAAACTTCACCAGTAAAAGCTCCTTTCTCTTCCCAAAAGAGATTTTGGGCACCAATCTGAATAGAACTATGTTCAAGCACTTGACTCACTTCACTTAAAGCAGTGAAGGGAGGAATAACAACGAGCTCAACATCTGTCAATTCAGAGCTTGCCTCTTTGAGAGTTTTTACCAATTCCATAGCCTCAGGAATAGTCTTAAACATTTTCCAATTTCCGGCTATGAATGGCTTTCTGTTATTAATTAGCATTTTATTTCTCCGTTAATACTTCAATTCCAGGAAGAGTTTCCTTGGCGATAAATTCTAAGGAAGCCCCGCCACCTGTAGAGATGTGGGAAATTTTTTCGCTGACACCAGCTTTATAAACAGCTGCCACTGAATCTCCTCCTCCTACTATTGAAAGACAATCAGTATTGGCCACTGACTCAGCAATTTTTATTGTTCCCTGAGAGAATTTGTCAATCTCGAAAACTCCCATCGGACCGTTCCAGAATATTGTTTTTGCTCTGGCAATAATTTTAGAGTATTTCTCTGTGGTCTGCGGTCCAATATCAAGGGCCATATGATCTGATGGAATCGGAAAAGAGTCCACTGTTTTAGTCTCTGCATCAGGATCTATTGCAGTTGCAATAATGTGATCTAAGGGGAGATGAAAATTAACCTTATTTTCCTTGGCTTTCTCTAAAAGAAGCCGGGAAAGCTCCATTTTATCCTCTTCTACAAGGGAACGGCCGACTTCGAATCCTTGAGCCTTAGAAAAGGTATAAGCCATGGCTCCTCCGATGAGAATATCATCTGTTTTATTCAAGAGATTTTTGATTACTGGAATTTTATCAGAGACCTTTGCCCCTCCGAGAATAGCTATATAAGGTTTTTGGGGAGAATGAATTGCTTTGCTCAGATAATCTATCTCTTTTTTGACAAGAAAACCTGCTGCAGACTTTTTTACATATTGAGTAATACCAACAACAGAAGCATGGGCGCGGTGACAGACTCCAAAAGCATCATTGACGTAATAATCGATTTCTTGGGCTAATTGCTGGGCGAAAGAATTTTCATTAGCTTTTTCACCAGGATGAAACCTGAGATTTTCCAGAAGCAGGACCTGATTTTCCTTAAGTTCTTTCTTTAATCTGATAGTTTCTTCACCAATAACGTCAGAGGCTAAGAGAATTTCTGGAGTAATATATTCTGAAAGCCTAATGGCTACAGGCTTTAAGCTGAGTTGGGGATCATATTTACCTTTAGGACGGCCTAAATGAGAGGCGATTATCACTTTTGCCTTTTGCTCGAGAAGATAATTTAGAGTGGGAAGTGTAGCTTTAATACGGGTATCGTCTCTGATTTTGCCTTCTTCATCCAGAGGAACGTTGAAATCAACTCGAAGAAAAACTTTTTTCCCCTTAAAATCCAAGTCTTTAAGGAAAAGCATGGCTTTTTTCAGCGAGAGATATATTTAATCAAATCCCTTAAACGGCAGGAATAACCCCATTCATTATCGTACCAGGCAAGCACTTTCACCAAATTCTCATCTGTTATCCGGGTGAAAAGTCCATCCACAATGGCTGAGTGGGAATTAGCCATAAAATCAACTGAAACAAGAGGTTCTTCGCTGTACTGAAGGATTCCTTTGAGCTTTTCTTGAGAAGCTTTTTTGAAGGAATCATTGATTTCTTCAATGTTGACATTCTTATTTAATAGAGCAACCAAATCGACCAGAGAAACATTAGGGGTGGGAACTCTTATGGCTATGCCGTCGATTTTTCCTTTGAGTTCTGGAATGACAAGACCTACAGCCTTGGCTGCTCCGGTAGTGGTAGGAATCTGAGAAATAGCTGAGGCACGGGCTCGACGGAGATCTTTATGGGGTAAATCAAGAATTCTCTGATCGCTTGTGTAAGCATGAATTGTGGTCATAAAAGCTTTTATTATGCCAAATTCCTGATGAAGGACTTTTACTACCGGAGCCAAACAGTTGGTAGTACAGGATGCATTGGAAATTATGTGGTGTTTTTCCGGATCGTAGATTTCTTCATTGACTCCCAGGACTAAAGTTAAATCTGGCTCTATAGCCGGGGCAGAGATGATAACTTTTTCAGCGCCCCCTTGTTCAATATGCTTGACTGCATCTTGCCGTTTTCTAAATAGACCCGTAGACTCAATAACAATGGAGATTCCAAAATCTTTCCAGGGAAGATTGGCCGGATCTTTTTCAGATAAAACTTTTATTTTTTTATTATTAACTATTAGTTCGCTATCTGTGGATTTAATATCTGCTTCTAAAATCCCGAGAACTGAATCATATTTCAACAGATGAGCCAGAGTTTTAGAATCAGTGATATCATTCACGGCCAAAATCTCCAAGTCAGGATCCTGGTATGAAGCCCGAAATACATTTCTGCCTATACGGCCAAATCCGTTTATTCCGATTTTAAGACTCATATAAAACCTCCTCTTTTATTTATTTTTCTCTATTAACATAAAAAAAATTTTAAATCAATTTTAAAAAGTAACTGACTCTCTCTTTTAAGTTATTTTTATGTTAAAATTTTCAGGAAATCAGATTTTTAAGATTTAATGAGAGAAGCAATAGTATATAAAACAAACTCTGAGAGAAAGACTTTTCTTCTGGGGAAAAACCTGGCCAAAAATTTTAAAGGAAAGGAGGTAGTTCTCTTGATTGGTGAGCTGGGAGCTGGGAAAACTGTCTTTGTTAAAGGTATAGCTTCTGGCCTGGGATTGAAGAACGTCCA